>Ga0310786_10005282_pt1 | contig 17622 bp, 28 predicted proteins | sample AusTroGonzalo_MG_FD_203881 | JGI IMG/M metagenome (GOLD analysis project Ga0310786, IMG submission 203881) | Bovine rumen microbial communities from tropical cattle in Woodstock, Queensland, Australia - Gonzalo_03 (v2) (version 2) | ecosystem: Host-associated > Mammals > Digestive system >... | reverse complement strand
TATCTCACACCGTATGTGGGCGGCGTGAAGGTGAGCGATGCGACGTTCCCTTGTGCCGTCTCCCACGAGACGATAGCTGAAACCGTTGATGGGGTTCATTATACGAGGCGGTACAAAATCAATCTCCTCGACTCCGCAGAGAATCCCATCGTTTTCTCGACGATGCTCACCGGCCAGGTGGCTTTCCGTATCTATGCGCAGATAGACTTCATCACCGGCCGGGAGCCAGATGCCAGCACTCCAGTTCTCAGGCATGAGTACGCTGTCGCCTTCAACCTCCTTCGTGGTAACAAGGCGATTGACAAGTTCTTCTCCGTGACTATCCCGCAGGTCGGCTTCGACCTTGCTGCTGCCGTTTCTTCCAATGCGAAGCTCTGTATGCGAAGCGGCGCCAACCAGCCCCGGGAGTTCCAGATCGTCCCGTCCTCGGTCCGCTACATGGAGAGCTCCGACACCTGGTACTTTAGGTGTAAGCGGTCCCTGGACCAGTCCATCTCCACCTACTTCCCCAACAGCGACTCCGTTATCGCTGCCGGGGATGAGTTCTATTTCTCCGGTATCGCAATGCCGGCCCTCTATGTGGAGATAGCCGCCCAGAAGCTCCTCGCCGCAGCTACCGCCTGGCTGGCGCTTCACTCGAAGCCCCGTATGCTTTCCTCCGTGGACGTGGACAACAAGATCATGGCCAAGGAGAGTATTGTGCTCAAGGAGGGCATGTCGCTGCCGCTTTCCGATACGGACCTGGGTATCACTCCACAGAACCAGGAGAGCCGCATCATTGACAATATCCGCATTGAGGAAGGTTCCGATTCAATCCGAACCTTCTCCATCACCCTCCGCGACAAGAAGGAGAAGTCTTCCCTTGACCAGGCCATCCGTGGCGCCACGAGCAACTTCGCAACCAACACCTCCGTTGCCGAGGCGATTGGCGCAGTGGATAACCGCGACCATGGTTCGCTCTCTGGGCGCGACATGCCGAACCAGCACCCCATCTCGTCCATTACGGGCCTTGAGGAGGCGCTGGCCGCCCTTACGTTCTTCGAGAAGGATGGTAACGGGAATATCAAGCTGAAAGACGAATACGGCGGCTTGTGGACAGCTGGATTCATGACGGCGGGCGGTATTGGAAGCGGAGGCGGCGGTGGTGGTGGTCTCGTTGAGCAAATCTTCCGTATCGGCGACTTTGGAGATACCTTCGACGAGGATGGAAATGACACCTTTAACGCCTACGCAATCAATACGCTCCACGAGCGCATTCTTGCGCTTGAACTACACCCCGGCGGCGTAACATCCGTTGCAGGGCTCACTGGCGCAATCAGCGCCACCGCTCTTTATGATGCACTCGGTCTAAACTCAGAAATGGGGATTATCGGGAAGACCCTCCAGTCTCTCCAGTCCCAAATTGATTCCGTTACGTCCAGGGATGTGTTCGATGAGTTAAAGGCGAGCTCTTTGTTCTCGGATAATATCGCGACCATCTCGATGTATGCGGAAAGCATTATGCTGAATGGTGCCGACCTCGCAACGAAGCTCGCAACCTATGCGCTCAAGGCGACCTCTATCACCGGAACAGGTTATCTTACCGGCGGCGGAGACTTGTCTGCAAATCGCACGTTGGATATTGCGGAAACCTATAAGACCCATATTCAGCACGGAGAAAGCGCTTATAACCGCACAAATTGGGATAACTACTTTGGCGTTGACGAGGATGGAAACATCTACGTTAAGATGAACGGAGAAGACCCCCGTGGGTTCTATTCCTTTGGTTTTATTACTGCTGGCGGCATCGGCTCTGGTGGTGGAGGCGGAGGCGGCCTTATCGAGGCTGTGTATCGTATAGACGATTTTGGTGATACTTTTGATGAGGAAGCGAATGATACCTTTAACGCTTACGCCATCAACTCTCTGCATCAAAGAATCTTGACGCTTGAGCAGCATCCTGGCGGTGTAACGTCTGTCGCTGGGTTGACTGGCGACATTTCGACGGCACAGTTGGCCGCCGCTCTCGGGATAACCAACCTCAATAATGACCTCACGACTATTTCTGACGCATTGAAGTCGTTACAATCCCAGGTTGATTCCATTGCAACGAAAGACTGCTTCGATGAGATTGTTGTTTCCTCAGTCTTTGTAGACTGTCTCGCGGCGTCTTCCATTTATGTCGGAGAGTCAGATCTTGGTACAGTTAAGTCCGGCGTGTGGAATGGCTCAAAGATAGCTAACGACTACCTCGTTAACAAGACAATAGGTGTCGGTAGCGCCGTTATAACACTCGGATCTTCTGCTACCCTCTCACAGATTGGTATTCCGACCTGGGCTCAGAAGGCCCAGCTTGAGTTTACCGATCTCCCGGCGATGTATGTTGCGAGGACGCAGGTTAAGGGAACGGCTGGCAATGATACTATGCTCGGCATAACAGCCATCTCAAATGCAGCATCTTCCGACGCAACGGACGCATCCAGAATCGAGTGGGATGCCACGAATAACGCCTGGCACTTCATCGGAAACCTCTACGCTGATGGCTTCATTGCCGCCGGTGGTGTTGGTTCTACGAGTGGCGGAGGTGTTGACCTTGACCGTGTATGGCAATCCCTTACAAACGAGGTGGCCGACGACTACGCAAACACCCTCATCGACACTCATCATATCCCCGATATGGCGAGCGTTTATGGGTATTTGAAGGTTAACCAGGTTATCACGCTTACCGGTGTTGTAACAGGTTCCGGCTCTACGACCATTTCAACATCTATCGCTGACGGTGCCCTCACGATTGCAAAGACATCTGGATTACAGACGGCCCTTGACTCAAAACAGGCGACCATAACCGACCTTGAGACTATCCGTAACAATGCAAGCAACGGAGAGACCGCTTACGGCTGGGGAAACCACGCGAATGCTGGCTATCTCACCTCGGCAAACGGAACAACCATCTCCGAGGCTATTCAGTCTCTCCAGGCCCAAATAGACTCGGTTGCCTCCCGTGATAGCTTCGACGAGATTATAGCCTCAGGTGCGTTTGTAGATACACTTGCGGCATCTGTTCTGTGTGCTGGTTCTATTGACCTGGGTGGTTCGGACCTGTCCACTTCGCTTACCAACATTAACGGAAAGATTTCTACGTTGGAAGGTTACTTTGACGCCTCTGGAAACGCGAAGTCCGCATTGAAACTCACGACGGTAAGTAAGACCATCTGGGGTGTAACCTACTGGACTCAAAACGGCGTTCCTGATAATGTAACCGGGCGCCCGAACCTGTTCATTGGCACAACGCAGGTGCAAACGTCTTCTGCCAACCAGGCGCTTACCGGCATTACTACCGGCGCTTTCTCATCCGATGTTACGGTTGGAGGGACGCTTGGTGTGACCGGTCTCGTGACTGCTGCATCCGGGTTAAAGCTAAGCACGACAAAGAAGATTTGGTTTGGAGATGATTACTACATCGAGCTTGTCAATATCGCCGAATCTGGCGAGACGCCGATATATGCGATCCACTCTAACGCCGGGTTCTACTCTGATTCGTTTATCACGGCAGGTGGTATTGCAACATCCGGCGGTAGTAGTACTATTGACCTTGATAGGCTGTGGCAAAGTCTCACGAATGAGGTTGCGGATGATTACTCTGAAACGCTGATAGCGACGGCTCACATCCCGGACATGGCTCAGATTTACAGCTATGTCAAGACCTCTTCCATCTCCGACATGGCTACCAAGACATGGGTTAATTCCCAGGGTTACGTCTCGTCTGCCGACCTCGATGTGGTCGACCTTGCTATCCGCTCCCTCCAGGCGCAAATTGATTCCGTTGCTTCTATCTGGGACGGCGATGAGATTTGTACGATTGCCTTGTACGCCGATTCTGTGTCTTCCTTTGACTTGTATGTGACAAACGTACATCTTGGGGACAAGACACTGACGGAAACCTCTACGATTGTCACCATCAACGGAACAACCGTCGCCCTTGGTGGAAGCATGAGCACGGCAAGCATTACTGCCGGTACGGCTGGTACGAGTTCATCCACGAGCGGGACGACTATTTCCATCCCGTATGTAACAATGAACCAGTACGGTATCGTTACCGGGTATGGGACCCATTCTCACACCATCTCCGCAGCGAACATTGTTTCCGCGCTCGGGAATACGGCTGTTAACCGCGCTACCGCCGACGCTTCCGGCAATACCATTACTACAACCTATATCACGGTATCCCGTCTTGATAGCGACGAGCTGACGCTGGCCGCCGCTCTCGAATCGCTCCAGTCGCAGATTGACGCCGTTGCCTCAAGAAACGACTTTGACGAGATTATTGCAACCGTGGTGGACTCTGATACCATCTCGGCACAGAACGGTTATTTTGTGGACCTTTCCGGTAGCTTGAGCGGCAACGCTACTACGGCGAGCTACTTGGTGGGCTCTTCCTACGGCGTAGGCTCTGCAAGTCTGCCTGTGTATTTCTCCGGCGGCCTGCCGGTGGCATGCACCGCATCGTCGTTGTTCTCCGGGCTGTCTTCGTCCGCCGGCACAAACTTGTCTATAACGATTGCTGGACAAAACCGCACAGCGACGCTCTACGCGACTTACGACAGCGCATCGGAGAATATCTCTTCCACCTTCGGAAGCGTATCTACATACCTCCAGTCCTTACAGGCCCAAATAGACTCTGTTGCCGCCGCCAGGAGTTTTGACGAGCTTACGATTACATCACTCTACGCCGATACGCTCTCGGTTGGCGCAAACGTGATCATAGGTGGAACTACGCACTCCGTTGGTGGTATAGACTCCGAGTCCTATATCACCGCCGGTGCCGCATACACATCTTCCGACAAGCGGTTGAAGGACGATATTAAGAGTGTGTCCGCATCTCGCGCGTGGGCTGTTTTAATGGCCTTGTCTCCTTCTGAGTGGACCTGGAACGACAAGAATGATTACCTGAGCGGGAAGCAGGGTGCCGGTCTTGTTGCGCAGGATGTTTCCGACGTGCTTCCATTCTCCGTGTTAGACTTTGGTGATTATCTCTCTCTCAACTACTCCGTCTTCCATGCTTACGAAATCGCTGGCCTGCAAGACCATGAGCGTAGAATCAAACAGCTTGAGAAAGAAAACAAAGAACTGAAAGCAAAACTAAACATTTACTGATATGCCGCACACATCAAATGGGAAAATATACATAGACAAGACTGTCACCCCGCACAGAGGTATTGATATTGGCGGTGACATTGCTGTTGTTCTCGGTAGAGATACCAAAGACATTGGCCAGCTTTACTGGGATAAGGATAAATACGGGTCGACCATAGCGCATCCAGCCGTGAATATGTGGTCAAGGAAAAAGCCGGTCCCCTGGAGTATTAACAACACAAGGAATCTTCATCCGCAGGAAGCCCACCAGAATGATTGGTGGAAAGGAATCGACGGCAACTTCGGAATTGTCGCTAAATCCGCAGATACGTCAAATGTGCTGAGCTTTATCGACGGAGAGATGAACGGGTGGACTTATAGCCGCGATGCGCTTGCTCCAAGGGTTTACGACTTTGAGGACTACTACCAAAATGCGCCAAACCCGTTTGATTCTCTCTTCTTGCAGGCGGATAGGGATGCTGTTGCCCCCGGAGGAACGCTCACCTTCCAGTATCAGCTTCGTGCCGGTGGTGGCGCGACGGCTGATTCTCTGGGTATTGTTGAGCTTGCTTCTGGCCTCCAGGTCGGCGGCGTGCAAAAGTCAATCTCCGACCTATATGCGGCGTTTATCATTTACAAGAAGCAAAGCGGGGGTAGTTACACGTATTACGACTGGTGCTCGGCAAGCGAGACTCTTTCCGACCTGGAAAGCGATCCGGCCATGCACTCCGTCGCATACACCGTTCCAAACACGCTCGGTGAGTACAAATACGTGCCAGTTATGACGACCGTCAAGAAAGAGCAGTCCGCCCAGGCGATAAGCTCTTTCATTACCATTCCTGGAACAGACGCCGCCTCGTTTGTAATTGCAGAGAACGTCAATCCTTACATGCAGGTGGATGCCTTTGTTGTCAACTCTGGCACCAGTGCAAACCCGAACTACAACAACACCATCTACTTCTATGTGGAGTTCTTTGGCGGTTCTAACGGCGGCAGCTTCGATAATATCTCTCTTGCATTCCAGACATCTCAGGGTGTAGCATACAAGACACTCACAAACGTACAAAACCAGGGTGTATCCGGCGCTCTTACCGTTCCGGCTAATTCTTTCGTAAGAAAGCCAGCCGGAAGCGGCAACGTCTACTCAACTCCTTGGACCTCCCAGTTTGTCACCCTTGAGAATCTTATCCGCAACCTCGGCGGCGAAGCAAGAATCTACCCGCAGAGCGGAAGCACGCTGGCCAGCTACAAGGTTCCTATCAGAGAGGCTGCTGGTATGCCTGGCGGAACAGTAACACCATTTTAATAATTCAATATCATGAATGCTTTTAACAAAATCACCACTCGCTACGCGCTCATCATGCTTGTGCTGGGCGTGGTGGCTTTTGCTACTGGTATGGTAGCCTTCGGTTTCTTCAAGAGTCATGTCTTCTGGCCCGCCTTCATCCCCGTCTTTGCTGCTGTCGTGTACGGCTGCATCGCCTTCTTCAAGAAGTATAAGCCGGAGGACAAGTATTAGAAACAACAATCATCTGCCTTATGAAAAATCACAACATCGTTAGCATTGTTAACGCGGGCATCCTTACCATCTCCGCGAATGACCTTGATGCCGTCCTGGCGTACAGGGTAATCAAGTTCAAGAAGGCTGTCAAAAAGGCCCTCGACTCGATTATGAGTGCAGAGAACGACATTCTCAAGGAGTTGGGAATCGAGGATGTGCTTGCGTTTAACAAGGAGCGGAGCAACCTCCGCGAATCCGGTTCCAACAAGAAGCGCCTTGCCGAGCTCGACAAGAAGCATGAGCGTTTTGTTGAGCTCCAGAATAATCTCTATAACGAGGACGCAAAGCTGGAGGATGTAGCACCGCTCACCTTTGAGCAGTTTCATGAGCTCCAGAAGGAGAACAGGGAACTTAAGTTCAAGCCGCTCAACGCTTTTGAGGAAATCCTTGAGGGCGTACTTTGGGAGGCGCCAAACGAATAACACACGCACCGCCATGACAACTTCAAATGACACCATCTTCACCAGTGTCACTATGAGTGGCATAGGTGTAACAGCCGTGATTTTCTTCCGCGACGCAATGACACACATGATTCCTTGGCTTATAGCCTCCTTCCCGCTTATCATCCTCGACCTTAATTTCGGAATAAAGGCCGCTATTGCAAGGGGTGAAAACATCCGTTTCAGTAAGGGCTTCCGACAGACATTTGGCAAAATCGTCGAGTATTTTGCTTGGTGTGCGTTCGCCGCCACTGCATCCATCGCCTTCGAGCGCCAGTGGATTGAGTGGGCTGTGCTTGGGGCCGTGTATGGAAACGAGCTGTCGTCGATTGTTGGGAACTACTTCGAGACCAAGGGTATTGAGCTGTCCTTCATAGACATCATACGCCTTGCGTTCCGAAAGCTAGCCGGTAAGATTGACATTGAGGTTGGCAAGGAGGAAGCAGAAGAGATTATCAAGCCAAAGCCCCAGCGCGACGCGAAAGGCCGGTTTGTCAAGAAAAGAAATTAACCCTTTAACTACAAACAATTATGCTTACACTCAAGAACAGATTCTCTGGCGCCAACTTCGAGTATGACTCCAAGGCTGGCTGCACCGCTAACGGCGAGTTCCGTTGCGAGGACGACAAGATCGTCAACATTAGCATCAATGGCCAGATCACTAAGGAGGAAACTTCTTACAACTTCTGGGCTAACTGCGACGCCCAGGGCAACGTGAATATCTCCGGTGTCCCCGCCGCCGTGATCGCTGATGTGGCTGAGAATGTCGCCACCATCATCGAGGAGGTTAACGAAATCATCAATTCCTAACCTATGGCCCTCACGATTACAGGGTTTGACGCCGACGGGCGTATCACCCCAAAAGGTGTTAACGTCGTTATCCCGCCCGAAGGGGCGGGTATCGGCGACCTCGTGTACAAGCAGACGAGCGTCTTTTCCAACGCCGCTTATAACACGCCCGCGTACTTCAAGGTAATCGGGCGCGGCACGGCGAATGCCACGGTGCTCACCATCAACAGCGTTTCGTACACTCTGTACGGTGCCATTTACGGCTTCGTTGCCGGTATGGCTATGGTGATAGCTCCGGCTGAGAAAGGTGGCGCAAGATGGTGCTCGTCCGATTCCTCGTCTCTCGGGCCTACGCACTCTCGCGGGCCGATCATGAGAAACGGGAAGAGCCACTCTTACGTTCAGATGAACACTTCGAGAAACGCTGGTTATATCACCGGCGGTTCCTCGCAGCCATCTGACGGTCTCCTTACGAGCGCTTATCAAGCCACGTCCCTTACGGAGTCCAATTTCCTCACAAGCGCAAACGCTGAGACTCTCAGCCGCTTCGGTTCTTGGAAGGAGTATATCCGCCAAACACTCCGCGTGAATGGCGCCCCTGGCACTCCCTTCGGAATGACCAGTACCGGCGTGAAGGTGCACGAGTTTGGTAGATGGATGGGTAAGCAGGCTTATGCCGCCGGTCTTTCTAGCTATCCCGCTTTCCAGTCGTGCTACAATCATAACGAGGGTGGTGGTATCTGGTGGCTGCCGTCGATGTTTGAACTTGGCGAGCTGATGATTGATGAGCACCTGGATAAGGTGAATCAGAACTCTGCTTCCATCTTCGCCACTATTGACAAGGGCTCCAGCCGCTGGTCTTGTTGCCGCCGCTCCACGGCTACTGCCTGGTATTACGCCGACTATGGCATGTCCAACTACATCGATTTCTCGTACACCTTAGCGGTGCGGCCCGTGACGCTCTTAAAACTTGTTAATTAATCCTTGTGGTGGCGATGGCTGGAAAGCCTCGCCGCCACATTAAACACTGATAAGATTTTTCCTTTATGAGCTCCATCAGTAAATCTGGTATCTACATTGACTGTAAAGATCTCCTCGTGTTCACCAGGAACATGAATAAAGAAATGAGCGTGGCGGATAGGAGGGATTACGGCAGCCAGCTAATTAAGCTCAATATCGACATGGTTTCCTTTTTCGAAATGGCTTATCACCGAAAGGATGAGAAGATCGTCTTCGACCTCGATAACAAGCATTACGAAATCAACATGAAGGGAGAGAAGCGCGCGTATGTCGATAATCTTGAGGCGGCGTTTGATAGCTACAAGACGCTTATGGAGTTTTGCTTTAAGTATTTGACTTTTGCGAACATGAGTAAAAGAAAGAGGCGGCGCAGACACAAGCACTTCATGGCGCTCATGGGAAAGATAGGAACCGGAATAGTTAAATGGAGCGGGAGCATCTACAAGCAGGTCGTTGTGTCCGAAATGGCATAGCGCAGGCTAAATTTTTATAAAGAGGTGTGGACGGTATCATTTATACCAGAGCGAAAGCAGTGCCACAATCAAAGCTCCAACCGCTGGTCTTGTTGCCGCAACTCCACGGCTAATGCCTGGAATTACAACAACAATGGCATGTCCAACAACAACAATTTCTCGAACACCTTAGCGGTGCGGCCCGTGACGAAATTTATAAAAAGGCAAATCTTGTAACATGGATTCGGAGGATATTTTCGAAGCTCACAATGCGTCAAGGAAACATAACAAGCGTTCGGAGGACATGGTTTCCTACGAGGTAGACTTGTATGTGAATCTTCGCGAGAATTTGAGAAAGATTGCCTCTCGTTCCTATGTTCCCCTCCATAACTATTCCTTTATGCACCGTCGCAACGGGACTCCGCGAGAGGTCTTTGCGGCGGAACCCGATCTCAAACAGATGATGGCCTATGCCTTAACGAGGCTGGCTCCATACATAGAGAAACATTTATCTGAAAGGACCTTCAACAATCGGGTTGGTATGGGAGCCCAGCTCGCCGTTAACACTCTCATAGAGGATATTTACGAGGTTAGCTGTGGTTATACGAAACCATGCTGGCTCATCAAGTATGATTACAAGGGCTACTTTCCGAATATGAACAGGGATATAGCCTTCCAGCAGTTTCTCAATATCATCAACGCGGAGTATCGCGAGCCGGATAAGGAGGACGTTGTTTACTGTCTCTATGTGGCTTGTTTCACCTCGCCAATTATCAGCAAGCGGAAATCCCCGCTTTGGGAGTGGAACGATTACCCGTCCTATAAGAGCGTTTACTGTCGCCCGGATGGTATTGGCGGCTTCATTGGCTACACGTTCTGGCAGACTGTTGCGAGCCTCTATCCCAGTGAAATAGACGAGTTCGTTGCGAACAATATGAGTCCGCATTTCGTGCGGTACGTGGACGATACGGTGGTAGTTACAGATAACAAGGAGATGGTACTGTCGAAGATACCGGAGCTCCGTGAAAAACTCTCGGCAATCGGGATTACCCTTCACCCGCATAAGTTCTATTGCCAACCTTACGAGCACGGAATAGAGTTTCTCGGTTATCACATCCTACCGGGAAGGGTACACCTTAAGAACAAGGTTATCAACAGGGCTTTCCGCGTGGCAAAGAGCCGCCAGCGTGGAGCCCAGAACTTTGTCGACTCCATTAATAGCTATCTGGGAATGATTAAGGCCACATCCGACATTGATAAGGCCAGAGAGCTCCTGGATTTGATAAACCGCAAAAATATAGAAAAGGATTACGTTAATTTCAAAATAAAACAAAGAAGTAATGGCTGATATTAAAATTCTTGCTGCCTTCATCAAGAGTTGGGAGGGCGGCTTCTCTAATGACAAGGACGATAAGGGCGGAGCGACAATGTGTGGTGTTACAATCAATACCTACACTCAGTATTGTCGCAAAAAAGGCAAACCGGCACCCACCGTCGCCGACCTTATGCGTATTTCCGAAGAGGAATGGTTTGACATCCTCAAAACGCTGTATTGGGATCCGTGGAAGGCGGACGAGATTAAGTCTCAGGCCGTGGCCAATATCTGCGTTAATTGGGGCTGGGGAGCCGGTACTGTCAGCGCTATAAAGGCCGTGCAGTCTGCATTTGGTCTTAAACCGGATGGCGTTGTTGGTCCAATGACGCTTGCCGCCCTCAATAAGTTCAATAAGCAATACGAATACCGCTTTGTCTTTAACCGGATTAAAGCGGAGCGCGCACAACAACTTTTAACCGCGGCAAAGAGCGCCAACAACTCGAAGTACATTGACGGCTGGTTGAGAAGATGGGAAGCTTTTGGCTACGACCGCCTTGTCAAAGCAAGGGGTGGAGAGATAACCTGGTAGGATATGGCGGCAAGCGGAGGATATAACTACCCTGGCGGGAACAATCAAGATAATTCCTGGCTTGGTTGCGTGTTTATTCTTGTGCTCGCTTTTGTCTCGCTGATTGCGGTTATCGTGCGCATCATTGTCTCGCTTTAACTAAGACACGCTACTATGAAACTACGAAACATTCTCATCCTGATTGCTGTCGTTGCCGCCCTTTGCGGCCTCAGCTTCTTCCTTGGCCATAGAAACGCCGTAAAACACGCTCCGGTGCCACAGGTGGATACAGTGACCGTCCGGGACACGACGTGGGATTACAGCCCGGAAAAGACGGTGCTGCCGGCCGGCTACGATTTGGTTCCGCTGGATACTCTCAAGCTACTCGACAAATACTCATCAATGCTCGACAATTACTCTGCAACGATTGCTGAGTTAAAAGACTCCCTGGAGCGAAAGCCGAAGGTAGTCTATGTGAATGGTGTTGGGTATATTTCCGTTCCGCTTTTCAACTACAATTTCACCGACCATAAGACCTACGAATGCGAGGTGACTGGGTATAATGTAAAGATGCTTTGGCACAAGTCCATTCAGGAAACCAAGTACATCACAAAGACGGTCTCTGTTCCGACCCTTCCGAAGTTCGCGATTTCGCCCGATTTCAGCGCACTTGTCGGACCGAAGGTATTCTTCCTCGGCGCAGGCGTGAAGCTCGATATTTGGGCGGGAAATTGGCGCTTCTCTCCCGGATTAGACTATGGTCTCATTTGGGGTGGCGACCAGTGGGCTCACGGACCCGTCGCAACCTTCTCCGCAAACTACAACTTCATAATCAAATAGCCTTATGAGAAAACTTTGGGACAAATTCGTCAAGCTGCTTTACAAGGTAGGGCAGGACAAGTGGTTTCACTTCATCGCGGGCCTCATCTTCGCGGCCTTCCCCACGATCGTGTTCGGCTGGAACTGGGCACCCATGGTGTTCGCGGCCGTCGCCGGTCTGGCGAAGGAAATCTTCGACATTTGCACCACGAAGGTGTACGACTGGAAAGACTTCGTAGCCACCCTCTGCGGCGGCGTTCCGATCCAGCTCTTCGCACTACTGAACATGTGGTGGTTCTAGCTCTCTCGTTGGGAAAATCCACGCTTCGCTAACGCAATATGCGCAAGGTGTGAAATCCAACGAAAAAAGCCCCGCAGGAACTCAATCCTACGGGGCTCATTTCATTTCTTGAGTGCGAGAAGGTTTTTCAGTCCCTTTCCGCTCGTGATTCCCTTCCCGGTGAATCCTCCCGTGAACGGGAAGTATTCTACCGTGTGGCAGTTGATTCTGACGACCAGGGAATACTTTGTTTCCGATAACACGTCAATGTCGTTGCTGCGGAGTATCTGGCTGGCCCGGTCTTTCCGCGCCTGGATTACCCAATCCCTACGGGCCTTCCATTCTTGCGACCGGCTCATCTGCTCTCTCGGCTCTTGATTAGCCTTTCGGCGTAGCCTTCGAGAAGGCCGCAGGAGCCCTGGATCATACCTTTCAGCGTGGCAACGTCCTTCGTGTCTTGCTCCGTCTCCGGCTCAATGTAGAGAAGTGCGATATACTGTTCATTGAGGACCCTACGGATCTCAAGAATCCTTTCGATAGTTTCTTTTTTGTTCATGATGATAGGTGCTGTGTTAGTTGATGTGAAAACCTTTACTTCCTGCGGTCTTTCGTCGCAGTCAGCCATGCAGTATTTACAGAACCGCAGGCCGTGAGGAAGATGAAATGTGCATGGCATATTGCTATTCCGCTAATTGTTTTGCCGCTAGAGTAATTCCTTTCGCGAGGTCGAGTCCAGCGCTTTCGTCGGCACCATAGATATGCGTCATAGAGTTGATAAGCGTGTGGCGAATATCATCGGCCGATTCTTCGTGAAGCCAGGAAACACCGACGTCTCCCTTATGAACTAACACAAGGCCGGTATATCCATGCTCGACAAGCCAGGTAACGAACTCATTCAGTTTCGCGGTGTCCTCCGCTGACGGGGCGTACCCGTCAAGATGCTTCATTTCCTCCATGGCTTATAGCTTAATCTCCACGTCGATACAATGCTTTCTCAACTCCTGCTGGAGCTCGTGGACGAAACTTATCAACGACTGAGTGAAAGGTATTCCATTCATCTCGGTGCATTCGTACCTGAACACATAATTACCGTCGCTTACCTCCTTGATGGTAAGGTCGAAATACTCGTCATAGATGCCGTAGTGTCCGTTCCGGCCAAGGCCGCTCTTCTCCAAGATTTCGGGTGTGATGGGGATAGACTCCAACCCTTCCACTCCTCCCATATTTCCCTTCTCGCTCCAGACATATAACGGGCCATCATTGCCACAGCATCGTATCTGGGCCACGCGGAAGTCCTTGATAACCTCCCTACCCGTATCGCGGCAGGTATAGCGCAGGCGCAGCCAGTCGCCGATTTGAATATCACTTGCTTTCATTTTGCTTAATAAATTCTGTAAAGTGGTCTAATACATCCCAGAAGTCCATGTGGCCTGGGCAACTTTCAGCTCTGAGTCTATCTATCTCTTGCTTAAAATCAGAGAACGCCTTATCGTAGCCTTCTACAAAGCACCCTCTACAAACCTTACTAGTTACGCTATCTTCAAGGAATTGTGTATATCCATTATCCGAATCTGCGTAATTGGATCTTTTGACCTCGGGATAGGCTTCTAGTGCCCTTTCTTCCGCTTTTCTCATGGTTATTCCTCCAAAATTTCAGAGCCGCTATAAGTAGCTCCCCGACGCTTTAGTTCAGAGTCGCATTTTTCACGGAGCTCTTCAATGTTTTCTCCTTCTATAATCAACGAATCATCATACTCGCCGATAAAGTAGTAAATCCTTGCTTTCATTTTTCTAAAGGCCTTTCATAAAACAAATCCAGTGAGTACCCATGGTCTTTCCAGATTTATGACCGAATACTGGGCGCTCTGGGGTAAGCGATAAAACGCTCTTAACTTTAATGTCTGTTTCGCTCCATTTGAAGATAAGGAAGCCACCAGGCTTGAGAACTCGGAAGCATTCTTTGAACCCTTGAGCGATGTATTCTCTCCAGTCCTTCTTTAGTTCTCCATACTCGGCATACAAATCACCCCTTCGCTCATGCGAAGCGCTAGCATCCCTAGAGTAATATACCATGTGCGGCGGATCAAAGACGACCATTTGAAAGGTGTTATCTGGATACGGCATATCCCGAAAATCCGCCACGACGTCAGGGTGAACCTTAAACAACCCACCCTTTGTTAAAGGGATTTCCTCGTCGCGAATATCTTGAAATAGGACCCTTTCATCCTCTTTGTCGAAGTAGAACATTCTTCCGCCACAGCAGGCGTCAAGAATTGTTTGATGGGGGGGGTAATATTCTTCATAATCTACCTTTCACTAAATGTTAAACTCCTACCGCACCCGGGACAGATAATTCTTTCGTGAACAGCCTCGACGAATCTGCCCTTGAATTCAGTTTTACAATACATACACTTGCACAGACCGACAAAAGTCGACTTATTTTCCCATACATCGTGATTGTAGTTTGAGTCTATTATCATACTACACCTCCTGCTTTTTAACCATCTTTTCGCAAAACCACATCGCAAGATAACATCCAATGAAGTTGGTTGACGCCTGGACCGCTATGGCTACCCACAGATCCGTCTCTGCAATAAACTTAACGACAACCGCCGAGAAAGTATAGCAGATACAGTTAGCCAAGGATGCTACCAGCTTGCTCGATTTGATAACCAATATACTCCTCACGATATGGAGGAACACGTTGACGAGAGAAATGATGATGTAAATAACTATCATTCCTTTTCCGGATTAAGTTTTGGGATACCCATTGACGCCTCATAGACATGCGCTCCGTCGTAATCAATGACGATAATCGTATGAGGGTGATAATTCTTTCGCAGATATTCGTGTGCTGGCTTTACTACATCCTCAAAAACCTCGAACTTGCTTTTGTTTCCAGGTTTATCATCCGCGATAATCTGGAGATTTGATGGAAACTCGTAGACAAACGTACCATCGCTCTTTTTACAGAGAAACAACTTGCCGCCTGGGATGTTTAAGATGCCCTCGGAATCGGTCTCCATTCCGGGGATAATTTCGATTATCTCACCAACCTCAAGGTTGGGAACGTAAATAGAATCACGTATTACTTTTGCTTTCATATTCCTTCGATTTTTACGCCAGCCTCTTCGAGAAGCAAGATGCGCAGGGGAATCATATAGCACCGGAACGCATCGCGTCTTTCTTTTGATATTTCCTCATCCTTAACAGAGAAGACCAGAAGGTACGACTCTGGCACGCCAAGGCCCTCGCATATCTTTGCAATGTTCTTCCTGGTTGGGAAGGATAGGTTGTGTTCTATGTTGTAGATGGTCGTTTTGGAAAGGCCGGTCCTTTCAGAAAGTAGTGGCCTCGAAATCTTGAGGGCTTTTCTCAAAGCCTTAATAGTAGTCCCTAATTCCATATTGATTGATGCTAAAAATCCCCATACCTCCAGATGCTTCTGGCGATATAGCAGTCAATTTCCAGGAAGAAATTGATGATTCTTTCAAAGAGTGAACTCATAATACTATCTCCTTTTCAATACCGGCAAGACGTAGCATCTGTTGAAGTTGATGTACATATATCTGCTCGGCGGCCTCTATAAGAAAATCAGACCGATTTGTGCATACCTCGATTCTGGTAGAGAACCCGTCCCACCACTCATTGTCTGGTTGAACCGGAACGACAAAAATGTCGAGGTTTTTCTCGTGAAGTTCCCACGTACAAATTCCGGAGAACCGAAGTCCATTTTTCTCCAGGATCTCTGGCGTAAGCGGAATGGGCCGCACGTCCTCGACTTCAATTTTGATTTCCGCCTTACCCTCGAAGTCTGCATCAACCAAATTCCCGCTATGGATGCAGGTTATTTGGCCGTTTTTCCAGACCGCATCTTCTGGGTCTGCATAAGGCGTATCGTAGAAGTCCAGCTTCACGAAATCACCAATCATCAGCTCTCGCGTATTCATGCCTCAAACAACGCTTTCATTTGTTTCACAGTCTCCACCTCCGGGTGAGCTTTCAGCACCTCAATGAACTTGTCTCTCCCGTGCTTCTTGTACAGCGGAATAAACTCTTCGCGAATGAGGTCTGCCGGCTCACCGGGCTCGATAGCCTTCTCGCGGCCCTCTTTTGCCGCAATGGCCGACAGCTCGAAAATGTCGCGGCCGGTCTTGTCAACAATCACGTAGCGAGAGCCGTTTACTTTGACCTCGCCGTAATAGCGGGCGACTGAGAAATGCGAGTTCGCCCAGAACTCTTCTGTCATTAGGATTGGTTTCATCTTAATCTCTCTCCAAGTTTGATTACAAAATAGAGTAAAAGCGGCAGCGCGCCCCATTCTTTCTTTCCGTGGCCGAGAACAATATCGTTAATCACGAACTGCATTGACTTGCGGTCCTTGCTGTATCCACGGTAGAATGTGACGGTGTCGTATTTCTTGAGGTCGAAGCGCTCCGGGTGCAGTTTGATGCAGATTTCCGCGCACGGGTCTATCGCATCTGTGAGCGGGTCGCCGGTGACAAGGTCTTTTCGCTGGCATCCTTTAACCTCCTTGCAGAAGCGCTTTATCCAGTGCGGGGTGGTATCGCGATATTCTTCCGGCTTTTCGCCAGAATCTATCATATCATACCAGTGGTACGTTAGTACGAGTTTAAGGTCTCTCATGCCTTTTTCATTGATAGGTGCCTTAACTCAATCTCCACCTTCTGCAAGAAGGAATAGTCCGGGAGATTCTTGTCGTAAACCTCAAGAGCGCAGGAGACCGTGTAATGCGCGGCGCCAACCCGCGTGGGGAACGCGAGGCCCTGCCTCTCCAGGTGTCCCTCAACCTCCTCCATAAGGTCGATAGTGTGCTGCTTATAGGTGGTTACACCGACACCGCAGTAGGTGTGGATAAATTCTCTAATGCTCATCTTTCTCTTGCTTTTTGACCAGTTCTACGGCCTTGTTAATGTACCAGCCGGCTTTCTCGAAGTCTTGCACAGTTGAATTGCCCTCCTTTTGCCCGGCCCTCCAGAGATACTTGAAGGCGTTGAGGTGGCAGAAATTTGTGGTTGCAACCGGGCCGAATGCGGCCTCCATGGCGTCGATACAAGAAATTGATCCGTTATAATACAACGGGTTGATTGGGTCTAAATTTTTCTCCATAAAAATCCTCCACAAGTTTTTTGTTTTCCTTTTAATGTGTCAAGTATATTTGTGTCATGAAGCCCGTTCATTTTCGCCGCATACTTAACACTTGCGTATTCATCCAAAACCACACCACTCATTGATAGTTTTTGAA
>Ga0310786_10005281_pt1 | contig 17622 bp, 12 predicted proteins | sample AusTroGonzalo_MG_FD_203881 | JGI IMG/M metagenome (GOLD analysis project Ga0310786, IMG submission 203881) | Bovine rumen microbial communities from tropical cattle in Woodstock, Queensland, Australia - Gonzalo_03 (v2) (version 2) | ecosystem: Host-associated > Mammals > Digestive system >... | reverse complement strand
TCTGAGCATCTACTTCCCCTACAAAAAAGCCGGCAAAGTCACCCAGATGGTGTCCACCTACAAGGCTATCGGGATGGATGATGAATATACGCGGTGCATTCAGGAGTTCGCCAGTCTGGAAGTCAGCGGCCAGATCAGCGGCGGCAGCACTGCGCAAAGCTACAGCAGCAACAATGCCATGTCCGGGCTTATGGATAGCCTGATGGGCGGCGGAAGCTCCTACAGCAGTATCGGTAACACCTACAGCAGCGGCGGGTTGGAAGATTTGCTAAGCGGCTATTTCGGTGGCGGCGATTCTTCCTCCGGCAGTACCGGCAGCATTCTGGACCTGCTGATGGGCCGGAGCATGACTGCCACGAAGGCCGCCGCCTACATCCAGGACAACCATTTTGACCCCAGCGTTTTGCAGTGGACAGACGGAAGGATCACCCTGTCGGACGGACAGTGGGCTAACCTGATAAGCGTGCAGAAGAGCCTGTACTTTGATGACGGAAACGGTTATATCTGTATGGGCTTTGATCCCGACATCACGCGGGAAGGAAATGATCTGGTATACGAGTTTGACGGCACCTGGCTTTCCATTGACAGACAGCCGGTTGCTTATTACCGGATCGGCTTTGTGGAACAGGCGGAATGCTATGCGGAGATCGGGTACGTGCCCGCCATCGTGAACGGTATTCGTGCCAATCTGATTCTCGTGTTTGACGCGGAGAATCCCTACGGATATATTGCCGGCGCCGAACCCGTATACCCGGCCGGGGAAACGGATACACAGGCAAAGAACCTGACCGGCATCGGCAAAGGCGATACGATTCAGTTCGTTTGCGACTATGTGGACTACAAGGGCGTTTACCAGGATTCCTATAAACTGGGCGACCCGATTGTCCTTGGCTCGGAAACGGAAATCGGGAACACCTATGTGGACGCCGCAAAATGCAGGCTGACCTATTGCCTGACAGATTACTACCAGCAGCAGTACTGGACCCCCGTGAAGTGAGGACTATGATGGATTATCGCGAAAAATTCGAAATGGCGCTTGAAAAAGTGCAGAAAGCGCCCCGCTATACCGGCGGTGAAATGAATACCGCCGTCAAGGCGTGGGATACGACCCCGCTCCGCTTCGGCTTCTGTTTTCCGGACACCTACGAAGTGGGCATGAGCCACCTTGGCCTGAAGATCCTTTACGGCCTGATCAACCGCGAAAGCTGGAGCCTTTGCGAACGTTTCTTTATGCCCTGGACCGACATGATGGAATGGATGAGAAAAGAAGACATTCCGCTTTTGTCCATGGAAAGCCGCAGGCCGCTCAGCGAGTTTGACGTAATCGGCTTTACCCTGCAGTACGAGATGAGCTATACCAATATACTCGCCATGATGGACATGGGGGGCGTGCCGCTGGAGACGGGCGAGCGGGGAGAGAGCGATCCCATTGTTGTGGCGGGAGGGCCCTGCGCCTTCAACCCGGAACCCCTGGCTCCCTTCATCGACGCCTTTATGATCGGCGACGGTGAGGATGTGATGACAGAGCTTAACCGCGTAATTCTGCGGCGGAAGGAAGAAGGGTGGACCCGGGAAAAATGCCTGCGGGAACTGGCCGGACTTGAAGGCGTTTACGTGCCGTCCCTTTACGAAGTGTCCTACGAGGAAGACGGAAGAGTCCGCAGCGTAGTCCCGAAGGCGGAAGGTGTGCCGGAACGCGTAAAAAAGCGAGTTGTTGTTGACCTGAACAGCACTTATTATCCGGAAGAGATTCCCGTTCCCTATACGGAGGTTATCTTTGACCGGATTATGCTGGAAATCATGCGCGGGTGTACCCGCGGATGCCGGTTCTGCCAGGCCGGCATGCTGTACCGCCCTGTGCGGGAGCGGAGCCTGGAAAAGCTGACGGAGCTTGCGGAAAAACTGCAGGAAGCGACAGGTTATGAAGAAATCAGTCTCAGCAGTCTGAGCAGCGGCGACTACAGCTGCCTTCCGGAGCTGATCCGTACCCTGATGCGGAACATGAAAGACAAACGCGTTTCCATCAGCCTCCCAAGCCTGCGTATTGACAGCGTGCTCAAGGAAAGTCTGGAGGAAACGCAGCAGGTACGGAAAACCAGCCTGACCTTCGCGCCGGAAGCCGGAACGCAGCGTATGCGTGACGTAATCAACAAAGGCGTGACAGAGGCGGATCTGCTTGAAAAGGTTCGGGACGCTTTTGAAGGTGGCTGGAACAGCGTAAAGCTCTACTTCATGGACGGCCTGCCGACCGAAACGGAGGAAGACCTGGACGGGATCGCTGACCTGGCCCGGAAGGTTGTTGGTGAATACTTCGCCGTTCCCAAGGAGCAGCGTGCCCGGGGCCTGCGGGTGACGGTCAGCGTCAGCATTTTCGTTCCCAAGCCCTTTACCCCTTTTCAGTGGGCGCCGCAGGACACGATTGAAACCGTGTTTGCCAAAACAGAGCATTTGAAAAAAGTGCTGAACATCAAGGGCGTCACCTTTAACTGGCACGAGCCTTATGTCAGCTTTCTCGAGGCATGCTTTGCCCGGGGAGACAGGCGTCTGGGTCAGGTGCTCCGCAAAGCCTATGAAAAAGGCTGCGTTCTCGACGGATGGAATGAAACCTTTCGATTCGATACCTGGATGGAAGCCTTCCGTGACTGCGGACTGGATCCGGCGTTTTACGCGAACCGGGAACGAAGCAGGGACGAAGTCCTGCCCTGGGACCACATCGACAGCGGAATATCCAAAGAATTCCTCTGGAGGGAAAACGAGAAAAGCGCCCGTGCGGAAGTGACAAAGGATTGCAGGAAGGGCTGCAACGGATGCGGACTGCAGAAATGGAAAGGTGTGTGCGGATATGCGAATTCTTGCGGTATTTGAGAAAGGCGAGCGTATCCGGCATATCGGCCATCTGGACATCCAGCGCAGTGTACAGCGCGGGCTGCGCAGAAGCGGCCTTCCGGTAGCCTACAGCCAGGGTTTTAACCCGCACATTCTGATCACTTTCGCCTCCGCTCTGAGCACAGGCGCCTGCGGTAAACGGGAGATCATGGACGTAACCATGACGGAAGAGGTCACAGCGGAAGAGTTCCTCGCGCGCATCAACCGCGCCATGCCTCCGGAAATGCAGGTGAGCGAAGCCCGGGCTGTAGACCAGCGGTATCCGTCTCTGATGGGACTGGTGCGGGCAGCGGAATATGACCTGCTGATCCGGGATCAGGAAACCGGAAAGCGCCTTACCGCGCTGATTCCGGAGTTTCTTGCCCGGGATACGATTCCTGCCATGCGCAAGACGAAAACGAAACTTGTCGAGTGTGATATTAAACCTCTGATCCTTTCCCTGCGGGGAAAGGAAAACCACCTGTACGCCACGCTCGTACTGACGGAACGGGAAAGCTGCAAACCGCAGATGCTTCTGGAAGCGCTGAAGCAGCAGGCCAATATTGAAGAAGATGTGCGTATGCTGGTAACCCGTACCGCGCTGCTTGGTGAAGACGATCAGGGCGTACTGGTTCCGCTGGAGAAGCTGTAAATGAAAAGAACGATGATCCAGGGACCGGGCTTTTGCGCGGTCACGGAAGACGGCATACTGGTAGAATATCTTGAACCGGATCCGGAAAACCAGTCCGGCGATATTGTGCTGGGCACGGTAGGAAGAATGATGTCCGGGCCGGAATGTGCCTTTGTGAATATCGGACGCAGGCAGGCCGCTTTCCTGCCACTCCGGGAAAACAGCCTTTCCTTTGACGGTATTCCGCTGCGTTCCGGCATGAAAGTAGCGGTGCAGGTACGCAAGGAGGAAACCGGCAGAAAAGGCGCCTATCTGACCAGGGATCTGACACTGGCTGGGCAGTACCTGCTGCTGATGCCTTGCAACCGCTACATCGGCGTAAGCAGCAGGGTGAAAGAAGAAGAAAGCCGGGCAGCGCTTCGAAATCTGGGAGAGGAAACCGCCGCCGGCCGTTCCGGAATCGTCATGCGCGAATCTTCGCTTCATGCCGCGGAAGAAGATATCCGGACCGAATACGAATCGCTGCTGGAAATCTGGAAGTCCGTAGCGGAAAGGATCCGTACGGAAACGGGGGACGGCACTGTCGTATATCGGGCCGATCCAGTAAAACAGATGGCGGACGATTACCGGGGAAAAGGCTCTTTGGATTTCCTGCAGGCTGAAGAAGCCGGCGCGGATCTCAGGCGGCAGCTGCGCCTCTCCCGGGAGCGGAAACTTCCCACCGCCAACGGCGGGAATATCGTAATCGACCGTTGCGAAGCCATGACCGTTATTGATGTCAACTCCGGATCGGCCGCGGCCCGGAGCGGGAACATTTTTCTGGAAACCAACCTGGCCGCCTGCGACACGATCGCAGCCCAGATCCGGCTGCGGGATATCGCGGGTATTATCCTGATTGATTTTATCGACATGAACAGCGACACGGACAGGGCAGCCGTGGAGGAAAGGCTCCGTACACTGCTGGAGCGGGACCGTCGAAAAACCGTACTGCACGGGTGGACAAAGCTTGGCCTGATGGAAATGACAAGAAAAAGGACGGGACACTGATGAACAGGCAGGATTACACTGTATCTGAGGAAGAAACGGCGCGTCAGCAATATTTTACAGATGAGGTCCGGTCTCTTCCGCAGAAGCCGGAAACCTTTTTTGTGGTGACCTACGGATGCCAGATGAACGCCCACGACAGTGAAAAACTCAGGGGAATGCTTTCGGAAATGGGCATCCGGGAAGCTGAAACGCGGGACGAAGCCGACTTTGTGATTTTCAATACATGCTGTGTTCGGGAGAACGCAGAACGCAAGGCACTTGGCAATATTACCTGGCTCCGGGAAATCCGCAAACGGAATCCGCGGCTGGTCATCGCTGTATGCGGCTGCATGATCCAGGAACCCGGCATGGCGGAAAAAATCCTGAAACAGTATAAATTCATTAATCTTGCCTTCGGCACATCGAATCTGCACCGTTTTCCGGAACTGCTGTATACCGCGCTGAACGCAGACCGGCCCACTGTGGTAGTGGAAGACAGGGACGTGATCCCGGAAGGTTTGCCGATTATCCGGGCCCGGAAGGAATTTGCCTATGTTACCGTGATGTACGGATGCAACAATTACTGCAGTTACTGCATCGTCCCTTATGTCCGGGGACGGGAGAGGAGCCGGGATGCGGGAAAAATCCTGGAAGAAGCTGAAGGACTGTTTGCCTCAGGCGTACAGGAAATCATGCTTCTTGGCCAGAATGTGAACAGTTACGGCCGGGACCTGCCGGACGGAACCTCCTTCGCTGCGCTGCTCCGGGAACTGGACCGCACCGGAATTCCCAGAATCCGGTTTATGACCAGCCATCCCAAGGACCTGAGTGACGAGCTGATCGACACCATGGCCAACAGCCGGCATATCCTGCCCCAGTTCCATCTGCCGGTTCAGAGCGGAAGCGACCGGATTCTCACAGAAATGAACCGGCATTATACACGGGAGCAATATCTGGACCGGGTCAGGAAACTGCGTGCCGCGGTGCCCGGCATCGGGCTGAGCACAGATATCATCGTTGGTTTTCCCGGCGAGACAGAAACCGACTTCCGAAATACCATGTCCCTGGTGGAAGAAGTACGCTATGACAGCGCTTTTACCTTTATCTATTCCCCCAGGGTGGGAACACGGGCAGCCTCCATGGAAGGCCAGGTGGATCCGGCGGTTGCCACCGAAAGAATCCAGCAGCTGATTGCCCTGCAGGAAAACCTCCAGCAGGAAACTATGCATCGATTTGTAGGCATGGAAGAGGAAGTGCTGGTGGAGGGACTGAGCAAACGCAGCAGCAGGGAAGTTTCCGGAAAAGGGCGCCATGGGATTTCCATTACTGTTCCCGGCAGTGAAAAAGACGTTGGGACCATTGTCCGGTGCCGGATCCGGGGCCTGAAGAACAACACGCTGACAGCGGATATTTCAGAATAACAGTGCGGAGAAACCTAACAGACTGACGAAAGAAGGATCCTCAAGATGGCTTTATCCCCAATGATGCAGCAATATATGCAGATTCATGACGAATACCCGGACTGCCTGCTGCTTTTCCGGCTGGGCGATTTTTACGAACTTTTCTTTGAGGACGCGAAAACGGCTTCGAGGGAACTGGAACTGACCCTGACCGGAAAGGACTGCGGTCTGGAGGAACGCGCGCCCATGTGCGGCGTACCCTTCCACAGCGTAAACACATATATTGAGAAGCTGATTGACAGGGGATACAAAGTTGCCATCTGCGAACAGATGGAAGACCCGGCACTGGCCAAAGGACTGGTGAAACGGGATGTTGTGCGGGTGATTACCGCGGGAACAGTGACCGATCCCACCATGCTGGATGAAAAAACAAACAACTACCTGATGGCTGTAGTAACGGACGGGGACAGAACCGGTATTGCCTTCGCGGATGTATCCACAGGCGAGTTTTACGTAGCGGAGCCGGATCACCGGATTCTGAGAACGGAAATTCTTCGGATATCTCCTACAGAAATCATCGTATCTGACCCGGACGCTTTCGCTGAAAAGGCAGGTACATTCCCCGGAACGGTGGTCGGGCGGCAGAACAGCAGCTGGTTCCAGTACCATAACGCCCGGGAAACGCTGTGTGACCATTTCGCCCTCAGCCATCTTTCCGGTCTGGGACTGGACGAACACAAAACCGCCGCCTGCGCCGCGGGCGCATTGATGAAATACCTGGGAGAAACCCAGAAAAACAGCCTCGAACATATCACAACGCTGCGGTTCGCCCGTACCGGAAACACCATGCTCCTGGATCCGAATACCCGCAGAAACCTCGAGCTTACGGAAAGCCTGCGGTGGAAAGGCAAAAAGGGGACGCTGCTGAATCTGCTGGACAAGACATGTACTGCCATGGGCGGACGGCTTCTGCGAGGCTGGGTGGAACAGCCGCTGATTGACCGGGATGAAATCAACCGCCGGCTTGACGCGGTGGAAGAGCTGTTCAGGAACCGAATGGCCGGAATTACGCTGGCGGAAACACTGGACGGTGTATATGACCTGGAGCGGATGCTGAGCAAGGTATCCTACAGGAACCTGAACGCGCGCGACTGCCTGGCGCTTTGTTCCAGCCTTCAGCGAATTCCCGGAATCAAGGATCTTCTTTCGGACATGGAAAGCGAAGAGCTGGTTTCCGTCCGTGAATCCCTTGATCCGCTTGAGGATCTGACAACGCTGCTGGAACAAGCTGTTCATCCGGACGCTCCTATCGTGATCACGGAAGGCGGAATCATCCGGGATGGTTATTCTTCGGTGCTCGACGAATACCGGGCAGCGCAGAAAAACGGAAAGCAATGGATTCTGGATCTGGAGCAGAAGGAACGGGAAGAGACCGGCATCCGGAATCTGCGTGTTCAATATAACAAAGTCTTCGGTTATTATATCGAGATTACAAAAAGCTTCCTCAGCCAGGTGCCGGATCGCTATATCCGCAAACAAACACTGACTAATGCGGAACGCTTTATGACCCCCGAGCTCAAAGAGATCGAACAGAAAATTATCGGCGCGCAGGAGCAGAGTGTTCGGCTTGAGCTGCAAATCTTCAATGAGATCCGGGACCGGATCGCGCAGCAGATCCACCGGATCCAACGTACTGCGGAAGCGGTGAAAAAGCTGGATGTGTATCAAAGTCTTGGCCGGACTGCCGCCGAGAACGGATATGTACGCCCCGAAATCGTAACGGACGGGACGCTGTGCATCACGGACGGCAGGCATCCTGTTGTGGAACAGAGCCTGAGCGACAACAGCTTTGTACCTAACGACACATTGCTGGATCAGGATGAAAACCGGATGATGATCATTACCGGGCCGAACATGGCCGGCAAAAGCACCTATATGCGTCAGGTGGCGTTGATCTGCCTGATGGCGCAGATGGGTTCTTTCGTGCCCGCAAGGGAGGCAAAGCTGCCGGTTTGCGATCAGATTTTCACCCGTGTCGGCGCCAGCGATGACCTGGCCAGCGGACAGAGTACCTTCATGGTGGAAATGAGCGAAACTGCCTATATCCTGCGCAACGCAACTAAAGACAGCCTGATTATCCTCGATGAAATCGGCCGGGGTACCAGCACCTTCGACGGCCTTTCCATTGCCTGGGCTGTCGTGGAATACATCTGCGACAGAGCAAAGATCGGAGCGAAGACGTTATTCGCCACTCATTATCATGAGCTGAGCGAACTGGAAGGCCACCTGGAGGGCATAAAGAACTACTGCATTTCCGTCAAAGAGCACGGGGAAGACGTGATTTTTATGCGGAAAATCAAACGCGGCGGTGCGGATAAGAGTTTCGGCGTCCATGTGGCAAGACTGGCGGGCATTCCGCATCCGGTCATCGTCCGGGCTCATGAGATACAGGCTCGCCTTGAAGTCAGTGATATCAATCAGAATACGATCGGCCAGAATATTCTGGGAGAAAGCAAAGAACCGCGGATGAACGAACAGTTGGACCTGTTTGAATACAAAAAGATTGAAATCATTCAGGAATTGCAGGATCTGGATGTCATGGCCCTTACCCCGATCGATGCCATGAACCGGTTGTTCCTGCTGCGTGAAAAAGCGAGAAAAATTTAAGATAAGGGGACCTTCAATTATGGGCAGAATCAAATTGCTCAACGACAGCCTCATCGGAAAGATCGCCGCCGGTGAGGTGGTGGAACGTCCTGTGTCCGCGCTGAAAGAACTGATTGAGAACAGCCTGGATGCCGGTGCATCCGCCGTAACAGCAGAAATCCGGGAAGGCGGCACCAGTTACCTGCGGGTGACAGATAACGGCTGCGGCATCGATGAATCCGACATTCGCCTGGCGTTTGAGCGTCATGCCACCAGCAAAATATCCAAAGAACCTGACCTGTTCTCCATCAGGACACTCGGCTTCCGCGGTGAGGCGCTGGCAAGTATCGCTGCCGTGTCCCATGTTGTGATGACCACCCGGACGGAAAACCGCGATACCGGCCTGAGGGTTACCAACGAAGGCGGCAGAATCCTGAAAATTGAAGAGACCGCCTGTACCACAGGAACGACGATCGTCGTCACGGATCTTTTCTTCAATACGCCGGTGCGCAAGGGATTTATGAAGAAGCCCTCCACGGAAGCAGGCGCGGTGCACGATGTGATGGTCCAATTTATTCTCAGCCGGCCGGACGTGTCTTTCCGTTATATTTCTGACGGAAAGACGCTGCTGCACAGCCCGGGTGACGGAAGGCTTTCCTCCGCGGCCATGACCGTTTTCGGCGCCAACGCCATGAAAAGCATGCGGCAGGTGGAGGGTCACGGAAACGGAATCCTGCTCAAGGGTTATGTGGGCATCGGTGAGAATGCCCGGGGCAACCGCGGTCAGGAGTATTTCTTCATCAACCAGCGGATGATGCACAGTAATATTCTTTCCGCCGCGGTCGAATCAGCCTGTCGGGAGCGTGTGATGATCGGAAAATTCCCGGTCTGTGCGCTTCACATGAAGATTGCCTATGAATCTGTGGACGTAAATGTCCATCCAAATAAACTGGAAGTGCGTTTCCGGGATGAAAAAGCGGTCGGTGACGCGGTGCTCAGCATTGTGCTGGAATCTCTGAAAGAACAGCCCTTCGAAAACCCGGTGGAGATGAAACTGTCCGCAGAGAAGAAAAAAGGCCTTCAGAGCATGCCCACCTCCGCGGAAATCCGGGAAGGCCTGAAGAAGCAGACAGGATCCGTCACCGTTACACAGGTACTGCCGCCGGTTACGATTCCAACGGACGCAAATTCCGGGGCTGCCCTTCGGGAAGGCAGTGCTGATCTGAGGCCTTTCCAACGGCCCGAGTCACAGCCGGCAGCCGCTGCAAAATGGGAAACAAAGCCGGTTCCGCCCTTGCCTGAAAAGAAAGCAGGAACAGATAAATCACCTGTCCCCGCCAAACCAACTGCCATGGAAACCGGCTCTGTGCCCGGCAGAACTGATGTCCCGGAAAAAGCGGAGCAGGTTAATACCATTCTTCCGGACATCCCGATTCCCATGAAGATTTTCGGCTCTCTTTTCAATACTTTTATCCTGATCGAGTATGACAACCAGCTTCTGCTTGTGGACCAGCACGCTGTACATGAGCGCCTGCTTTTCGATAAACTGATGCGGGAACATGCCGATCAGCGGGCAGGGCAGGAACTGCTTGTACCGCTTATTATCAGCCTGAGCGAACGTGAAATGATGCTGATGGAAGAAAACAGGGACTTGTTCGAATCCATTGGGCTGATCATGGAACGCTTCGGAGAACACGACGCGGCGGTGCGCACCGTACCGGTAATTCTCGGAGAAGCTGCCAATGAGGCCTTTGTCCGGGATATTATTGCGGAAGCGGAACGGGCGCAGCCTCTCTCGATGGAAAGAAAGCGTACAGAACTGCTTCAGACAGCCTGCAAACACGCGGTCAAAGGCGGAGAAGCGCTGACGGAGGATGAGATCCGCAGCCTGCTGAAGGAAATGATCGAAAAAAAGGTTGTTCCCACCTGTCCCCATGGAAGACCGCTTGTCGTATCTGTATCTCATCGGGAAATCGATAAAAAATTCAAACGTATCCAGGACTGAAAGATGGAACAGAAAATCACCTGCCGCGTACTGACCGGTCCAACCGCCAGCGGGAAGAGCGAGATTGCCCTGCGCCTGGCCGCGGAAGAAGGCTGGGACATCCTTTGCATGGACAGTATGCAGATATACAGAGGCATGGATATCGGGACCGCGAAACCCACGAAGGCGGAGCAGGCGCTCGTGCCGCATCACCTGCTGGATCTGTGCGATCCCCGGGAAACATTCAGCGTTTCCCAATATGTTGAGCTCGCGGAAAGAACTGTACGGCAGCTGTACATGGAAGGACGGCAGGTGCTGTTTGTGGGCGGTACAGGCCTGTATCTGGAGGGCATGATGAAACCCATGGCCATGGGATCCGTGCCGGCGGATGAAAAGCTGCGGGAGGAACTGCATCGACTCGCAGACGGGCCGGATGGCCGCGTGCGGCTGGACGCGCTGCTGCGGGAAACAGATCCGGAGACTGCGGACAAACTGCCGCTCAATGACGTCCGGAGACGGATCCGTGCCATAGAAGTTACCAGGGCAACAGGAATCCCTTTTTCACACCAGGAAGAACGGAAAAAAGAAGACAGCGGATTTAACTGGATTGCCGTGAGTCTGGAAACAGACAGGAACACCCTGTACGCGCGGATCAACAGCCGTGTGGATACAATGGTGAAAGCGGGACTGACCTTGGAAATAAAAAATCTGCTGTCTGAGGGTGTTCCGGAGAACGCGCAAAGCATTCAGGCCATCGGTTATAAAGAGTTTATTCCGTACCTGCGGGGGGAGATTTCCCTCGCGCAGGCAACGGAACAGGTGAAGACCGGAAGCCGCCACTACGCGAAGCGTCAGATCACATTCCTGAAGCGGCTGGAAGGAATCCGATACGTATCTGCAGGGCAGGACAGTACCTATGAAACTGTTCGGAACATTCTGAAATCAGCAGACTGAAAGGCGGTACTCCCTATGGAAATAATCACGAATATCGACGAGATGATCACCCGGGCAGAGGAAGAACTCGCCGGGCGTTTCAGTGAAATTGATAAGAACGAGGAAAAGCGCACCCGCCAGGTGCTGGAAATATTCCGGAACGAAGGCGTCAGCTACCGCCATTTCGCTCCCAGCAACGGATACGGATATGACGACATCGGCCGGGATACGCTTGAGCGAATCTATGCCGGCGTATTCCATACAGAAGCCGCGCTGATCCGACCGCACATTGCCAGCGGAACGGCAGCCCTGAGCCTGACGCTCTTTGGTATGACCAGACCTGGAGAGCGTATCATCAGCGCCACCGGCATGCCCTACGATACACTTCTGGGCGTGATCGGAATCGGGAAACAGTCTTACGCCGGATCGCTGAAAGACATGAATGTCGGGTTTGACTGCGTTGATCTGAAGGATGGCCGAATCGACGTGGATGCGGTAGACAGGATGATCGGGGATGATACTTCCCTGGTGATCGCGCAGCGCAGCCGCGGATATGCCTGGCGGCCCAGCCTGATGCCGGATGCTTTCAGGGAACTGGCGGAGATGATCCACACGAAGCATCCCGGCGTCAGGTTGATGGTGGACAATTGCTACGGGGAATTCGTTCGGGAGAAAGAACCTTCGGATTACGGTGCCGACCTGTGTGTGGGCAGTCTGATCAAAAATCCAGGCGGCGGCATTGCGCCCACCGGCGGATATATCGCCGGAAAGAAAGCAGACATTGAAAGGATTGCCGGCAGGCTGACCGCGCCCGGACTGGGAAGGGAACTCGGTTCCTATGAGGCGTCTTACAGGCCTTTCTATCAAGGCCTGTTTATGGCTCCGCATACGGTGGCGCAGGCACTGAAAACCGCTCTGCTGACCGCTCGCGTGTTCGAAAATCTTGGGTTTGAAACCACGCCGCCGGCGCTGCAGGAACGGGCGGATATCATTCAGGCCATCAAAATGGAAACCCCAGAAAGGCTTGTCGCCTTCTGCCAGGGATTGCAGGCAGCCAGCCCGGTGGACAGTATGGCTGAACCGCAGCCCTGGGATATGCCCGGATATGATGACCAGGTCGTCATGGCTGCCGGAACATTTGTAGCCGGCGCCAGTATTGAACTGAGCGCGGACGGACCGCTCCGGGAACCGTATACTGCCTACATGCAGGGCGGCCTGACATATACCCACGGGAAGATTGCTCTCTCCGAAGCGCTGGAGAGAATGAAGAATATGTTTGGATAACTCATTTTCAACAGTTGATTTCATTTGCCCTGCATCTTATAATACCTTTAACCCTTCAAAACAGAATACAGGCAATTCAATACAGGAGGAATGTAAAATGAAAAAATTGATTTCTCTTTTTCTGGCACTGACGCTGGCAGCACTCCTTACCGTTCCTGCCGTTGCGGAAAAAACAATGAAAATCGGTGAACTGGCATACCTGAACTCTGACGGAACCCTTCGCAGCGGAATGCTGGTTGAAGCCCTCAAATCCATTCGCGATTACAGCGGCGGCTTCCAGATTTTCGGAAACGGATATAAACCAACCGAAGAAAAGGGCATCGTGAATGCTGATGATGACGAAGAGATCACGAACGTCATCGCTGTAGAATACCTGGATATGCAAACGATGCTGCGGGAACTGGATGCTGGCCTCATTGACGGAATGATCGTGTATTATTCCGTCGGCAAATACATGTGCCAGCAAAGGGATGACCTGACTTCCTGGCTGGATTTCGACAATATGGATTATTTCCTGGAGGGAATGAATATCAAAAACCGTTTCATTCTGGATCAGGTGATGGGAACTGACTTCTCTTTCATGATGATGGAAGATCACGCAGACCTGAGGGATGAATTCAACCGGGCCATCACAGATATGAAAGCGGACGGAACCCTCGATGCGTTGCACGCTTCCATGATGAATACGGAAAAAGGCATAGAAATCGCAAAAATCGAAGGCGCGGAAACCGTTAAAGTCGGTGTCACCGGGGACCTTCCTCCCATGGATTTCACCGACGAGCTCGATGTTCCCGCCGGATTCAATACAGCAGTTCTTTCCGAAATCAGCAAACGTATTGGAAAAAACATTGAACTGGTGAAAATTTACGCCGGCGCCCGTTCCATCGCCCTGAACCAGGGATTGATTGATGTGGTATTCTGGAGCCGCGTCAGCGCCCCGGACAAAAGCCTCTATGATCTGATTCCGGAAAAACGCAAACTGGAAGCATCTATTATTTCCGCCGCTGTTTCCCTGCTCCGGCATCCCGATATTGACATTCCTGAAAGTATGATCGTAACGGATCCATATTACCATGATCTGTACATCACCATTTTCAAGAAGCAATAATCCGTCTCTCCGTTTTTCCGAAACCCTGAGCACACATTCGAGCGTGAAGCAAAGTGATCTGTTCCGTTGACTCTGACCCATGAGGATCGGCGGGAAATCTGCCGTTCCTGGCATTCAACGCCGGAGGACATGATGAAGAATTACAGGAAAACGCTGACAGCATGTTATCTGGCGTTTATCACACAGGCAATCTGCGCGAATTTCGCGCCGCTGCTGTTCCTGAGATTCCACACGGATTACGGAATTTCCCTGGGTCAGATCGCCTTGATTCCAACTGCCTTTTTCCTGACCCAGTTATTGGTGGACGTGCTTTGCGCGCGGTTTGTGGATTCCATCGGCTACCGACGCAGCATCGTGATTTCCGAAATCGCGGCCGGAACCGGCCTGGCAGGCCTTGCTTTTATTCCGGACCTGTTTGCCGATCCGTTTGCGGGCGTCATGATCTGTGTTGTAATCTACGCCATTGGGAGCGGGCTGATCGAAGTGCTGGCAAGCCCCATTGTTGAGGCGTGCCCTTTTGAGAATAAAGACGCGGTCATGAGCCTTCTCCATTCTTTTTACTGCTGGGGATCGGTCGGCGTAATCCTGCTTTCCACATTGTTTTTCCTTCTGTTCGGTATTGAACACTGGAAATGGCTCGCCTGCGTCTGGGCACTCATTCCGCTGCTGAATATATACAATTTCGCCACCTGTCCCATCGAACGGCTGACGGAAGAGGGCGGGGGAATGAAGATGCGGGAGCTGTTCCGGCTGCCGATTTTCTGGCTTTCCGTGCTGCTGATGGTCTGTGCCGGAGCTTCGGAACTGGCCATGGCGCAGTGGGCATCCGCGTTTACGGAAGCGGCACTCGGGTTTTCAAAGGCTGCAGGGGATCTGGCAGGCCCCTGCCTGTTCGCTGTAACAATGGGTATCAGCCGCGTTATCTACGGAAAGTTCGGTCCGAAAATGGACCTGAAGAAGTTCATGATCGGCTCAGGTATCATGTGCCTTTGCTGCTATCTGCTGGCCAGTCTGTCGCAAAATCCTTTGCTCAGCCTTATCGGATGCATATGCTGCGGATTTTCCGTAGGCATTATGTGGCCGGGAACAATCAGTATTGCATCGCCGCGTATTCCCCGGGGCGGAACGGCGCTGTTCGCGCTGTTGGCAATGGCCGGAGACCTGGGCGGTGCCTTCGGTCCAAGCCTCGTGGGAACCATAACACAACAGGCAGGAGACAACCTGCGTTCCGGAATGCTCGCGGGCTGTATTTTTCCATTCCTCCTGTTTGCCGCGCTTCTCCTGCTTGGCAGGGTAGCGAAAAGCAGCAAATAACAGGCAAAAAAATCCTCCGGCATAACACGCTCAGGAATACCGGAGGATTTCTTTTATGATTTTGCAAATCAGATATTCTTCGAAATCACCATACGGATCCGATGGCCGTGGATGCCGATGGTCACATCGTCCGCCAGGTGGGCGACGATGGATTTTTCAAGTTCATCCAGCGCGGGATCCGCGGAGCCACTTTCACCCTTCATTTTTTCAAGGTTGTGTCGGTAAGCGGACAGGGACCATCTTCCGGCCCAGGCCTGGGCGTCTTCGTTTTCACGGATTCCGTAACTCATATAATCAGGCAGCATTTCCGCCAGATTTTCAGGCATCTCCATGACGCTGTCAAACATATAAGAGCAGTTGAGCATCTCCGCAATCTTGGCCATAAACCCTTCCGGGGAAACAGCCGGAGCAGCGTTTCCTTCCTCGTTTTCGCGAACATCCGCTTCAAGGATGATTTCATACCCTGAAGGCGTCTCCTGCAGATGAAGTTCTCCGTCGTAAACGCGCAGCAACTGGGTAGCCATGCTGAGCGTTTCTTCCGTAAGAAGGCCCAGATGGCTGTATTCTTTACCGGTAATCCCGAGTTTACGGGCAAATTCCGCCACGATTTCTGCAGCATCTTCATTCCGGCGAACAGTGTTGCTGATCCAGAGTTTTGCTGTAATCATTTCCGATCCTCCTGTAAGGACACGATTCATATCAGTTTTTAATATGCTATCACAATATAGGTTTTCGGGTCAATGCTGATGTTCGGTCACTTGACATGCAATCCATGTAATGATACATTCAAATAAACATTTATTTACCATAGTACGCGTTCTTTCCTCCGGTTCCGGAAGGGATGCGGCGTTGATGCTGAAAAAAAAGCAGAAGGAGCTATATTAACATGAAAAAATGGATTGCCCTGCTGATGGCTTTTTGTCTGTTGATGAGCACTGTTTCCGTGTTTTCGGAAGGCACCGATGAGGACGAAAAATTCAAAGGTCTGCTGCCGACGTTGGTCCAGGATATCCTGGAGTCGGCGGAAAAGGGTTCGGAAATCGCAAACGTGGATGAATCCGGAATGATGAACATCAAAGGCGGTGTTCTTGCCGTGATGGTGGATTTTCTGATTAATATCAGGGAACACCGTTCCTCTGCGGAGCAGGAAAACGGAGAAGCATCCGAAGATCTTATGAAAAGCCGTTCCGATCTTGAAGGCCTGCTCGAAATGATGCGCGGTCTCATGAGCGACGAAAGCAAACCTGAGAGGGAAGACGAACCTGACCTGGAGTCTGGATTAAAGAAGGCCAACCTGATGCTCACGGACGTGTATTCCGTCATGCGTGAAAACAGCATTATCACTGAAGCAGTGGACGCCATCGGATCCAGGCTGCCGGCGATTCTCGAAAACAACGCTGTGATGCTTAAAAACTATCTTGCCGAAAAGGGAACCGCAACCATCGCGGAAGATTTCCCGGAAGCGGAATTCTGGCTTTTTGAGGCGCAGTGCGCGGCGCTGAGAACCCATATCCTGAATTCCGATACCGAACGGAAAGAAAAGGCCGTCGCGCTGCTTGACCTTCTGCACGCGCTGATGGATGACATCCATATGGTCCTTGACGGTCATACCCACGAGGGAGGATTTGCAGACGCCGACAATAAAGAACTGATGAAATATCTGATGAATGACTTGCTTAAATCGGCTTCCGGCGTCTATGAGATCGCTTTGCAATACGGAACAGATGAGAAATACGATATTACCGGCAGCGTATTCCATGTGCTGGAAAATGTTCTGCAGGGTGTTCTCCGATCCCGCGGCCTGATCTCAAAGACCCGTCTGAAGCAGATGATTGAAGAACTGAAAGCTTTTCGCGGCAATGAAAAGGCCGGTGAAATCGTTGAAGCCGGCCGAGAAAAAATAATGGAGCGTGTGGGAAGGATCCTGGATACCGCTTTTGACGCAGCCGCCGATAACGAAATCCTTACAAAAGCGGTTCAAGACACCGGTGCAAAGATTTTTGCGATCATGATTTCGCATAACAGAGAAGGATTGTTAAACGGCGGTTTCAATTACGCTGAAGTTGAGGCGGAAATGAAGACGCTGGAAGAACATATCAGCGCCTTGGAAGGACACGGCAAAAGCAAAGCTCTTGGCATCCTGCGGCTGATTCACAAAATGCTTGACGACGTGAATGAAGTGTTGGGCAACCCTTCCTGATCTGCCAAAATTCCTCCCGCACCGGATTTGCGGCAACGTGAAACCTTGAAAGCCTGTTCTCTGAAACAAACCGGCCGGTTCTGCGTGAACCGGCCGGTTTCTATATACGAAATCAGGGTTTCCTTCGGTCATGTCCTCCGAATTCTGCTGAATGTGTACGCGCCTTCGTGACGTAAAGCGCCTTGTCCGCCAGTGAAATCAGTTCGAAAAGTTCCTGGGCATTCCTGGGTT
>Ga0310786_10005280_pt1 | contig 17622 bp, 13 predicted proteins | sample AusTroGonzalo_MG_FD_203881 | JGI IMG/M metagenome (GOLD analysis project Ga0310786, IMG submission 203881) | Bovine rumen microbial communities from tropical cattle in Woodstock, Queensland, Australia - Gonzalo_03 (v2) (version 2) | ecosystem: Host-associated > Mammals > Digestive system >... | reverse complement strand
TCGCTGACCTGTTTCTCAGGATGGTCCTTCAGCGTGGGATACGCTCTCACATAGGTATCGCCAGGACGGAGCAGCGGCTTTATTACTACGAAATCCTCATAACGAATCTCCTTGTCTTTCGCCTTCACGTTCCTATTCTTATAGAAGGCCTGCTTCATCTCGTCAACACTCACAGTCTCTTTATACAGCTTACTATAGAGGGACAGGAAGTTCTTGTCCATGTCGCGTTTTTCGTACTCTGACCATTGTGTTCCAAGTTGGTCAAACGACATGGGTTTAACATTGTCTGCCTGTCCGAATGTGTTTAAGGCAGCCAGCAAAGCAGTTGCAAGTGTGAATAGCTTCAGATGTTTCATATTATTTGGCTTTTAGTTGATAACCACACTGCAAAGGTAGTTGTTTTGTACTAATCTTCCAAATAATTTGGACAGAAAGAATAAACAACGAGTAAACAAGCAATTAACTTAACAATCTTTTCTGTCAAAATCCTGTCCCCGTAACCGATTGCTTCTTTTCTTCAAGTTTAAATATGACGGGAATCGTATATTTGCATCTCGTCAGTACCGTTTTTCCCTTTGACATCATTCCTCCAGGCTTCCATTTAGGCATAGACTTGACGATGCGAAGAGCCTCATTATTCAGTAAGGAGTCAACGGCTTTCACTACCTTGGCATCAGTAATGCTGCCATCTGTCTCTACATTAAAAGTAACGATGACGCGACCCTGAATGCCTTTTTTCATAGCCTCAGTGGGATATCTGAGGTTCTTCTGGATGAATTCCTTTAAAGCTTTATCGCCACCTGGGAATTGGGGCATGATCTCCCCATAGTCGCCATCCCATATTTTAGAACTCACAGAATCTTGAGCGTTCTTCTTTGTTTGAGTGTTCTGAGCATTTGCTGATGGCAAGCACATCAGCAACATCATTGTAAGTACGAATAGATTTAGATGTTTCATATCCAGATTACCTTTTAGTTATTAACCACGCTGCAAAGGTAATTGTTTCGTGCTTTCCCTCCAAATTTTCAGAATGAAATGATTAAACAACGAGTAAACAGCCAATAAACAGTCCCTTAACAAAGCAATGTAACCCGTTTGTTATCAACTAATTGACTCTATCCTACAATTCTTGTAACAATTGATCAAACTCCTGGGGCTTGCCTGTAACATGAAACACATTACTCAATAACTGTTTGCGACGCGAATACAGATTCTGGAGTGTGATGTCCAGGAATACAGCAATCTCAGAAGGCGAGAAACGCAGACGGATGAGCATGCAGATGCGATAATCGGCATCCTTCATGCTATGACTGGGGTCAACCTTCTTTCTGAAGTCTGGCAGATACCCATCAACCATCGCCTCAAGCGAAGCCCAGTCCTCCTTCGTAATGCTTTGCTGAGGGTGTTTGCTCAAATCCTTAAAACGGAGATAGGCCTCTGTCTCTGTCATCTTCTCATAGACAGACGACTCCACAGAATCATCTTTCTGTGGCAATTCAACCTTTTCCTTGCCGTCTCTCTTCTTACTCAACAACAGCACGCCACCAATACTCAAGACAAAAAATCCACTAAGCACAAGCCAAAGATAAAGGTATGATGACCCTGAAGGCTGTTCTTGCAGCATATTCATCTGGCGATGCACTCTGGCAAGCAGACGTCGATCACAGTCAGCAGCTGTGGTATCGGCACTGGCTACCACTTTTTGAAGTTCCTCAAGAGCCAGTGGAATCTCGTCCATATCAATATAGGTACGCGCCAGGATATAGTGGGCCAGCATGCGCTCGTTGGGAGTGCCTCGTCCATCGAAATAGTCACAGAGACTGACGGCCAACGTATCATTGGTCATCATCATATCTTCCTGATCCTGCTTGTCATCGCAGCCCTGCAGGACAAGACAAAGGAATATGCCGATTATAGTGAGCGATTTCTGCACGTTACCGTTTAATGAATACCTTTCTTGTCCTATTGCCTTGGCGGATAATGTTGATACCTGGCTTTAAGACATTTTGCTGTCGTCCCTGTAGGTCGTAATACAGATTGTTAGAGGGTGACTCGCTGTTCACAGTTTCTATACCTGTAGTATTCACTGAATGGATGGTAATCGTATCTGCTACGCTGCCACCGCCCAGTTGTGTTAAGCCTATGGCAATCTGGTAGTCGCCAGTCTGGTCAGTGATTCCCTTCAGCGCGAATATCTTGCTATTGGTGTCAAAAGATCGAGTCATACTATCGGGTAAGAGGGGTTGCTTAGTCCCATCAGGCAGGATGGTATTTTTCAGCGTTATCGACTTGACGTAACGGGTCATAGTCTCTAATTCAAACTCCTCGCCCATGTTGACAGTAAACTCTTTTTCTAAGAGCATTGGCAGCATGGCATCAGGCAGATAGTAGCCCAGGTGTGGCGGCTGGTTGTATGCCGTGTTCTGCCAACAGATGCCCATACGGTAGGTATGGTCGTGCATCAAGGTGGGCATACGGTAGAAGCTGGTAGTAGCAGTGCTGTAGATATTCAGCGTAGCATTGTCGGTGGTGCTCCATAGGATAAGTTCCTCGCGCCAGTCTCCGAAGATGTCTGCTGACAGGCAGGGAGTGGCCTTGGTGCCGTTGCATGATGAAGGACTGCCGAGATTGTCAATTGGTGTGGTGCCGACGCCCAGTGTAGAACCACCGTATTTTGAGATGGTTGTGCCGTCAAGCAGCTCGTCCTGTAAGTCGCCATCCCAGTAGATACGGAAGTTCATGGCAGGTTTGCTGGTTCCAGCCTGCGTTCCTGTGATGGCATTAAATGGCTCCTGGATGCGAGCATTGCTGTCGAAACCGCCATAGGCCGACCAGAATTCCTGACCTCTCTTGTCTGCGACGATGTCAGCTGCACAGCCACGTCCATTGTCTTGTCCACTCTGTCCGCCTTTCCATATAATCTCACCTGTAGCGGCATCGTGCATATCCCATGCGTATGTACCTTTCTCCTCATGCACATCAAACAGTTCCAAGCCAGGACGGTCTGGGTCGAGGTCTGCCAGATGGATAGCATCGCCATGACCGAAGCCAACGGCATAGAGCATCTTACCATCATCGTCGCAGGCTGCCGACCCCCAGATGATTTCATCCTTTCCGTCACCGTCAACATCTGCGATAGACATATTATGGTTGCCGTTGGCGTACATCGTGTTACGACCGAGTCCAGAAGAACATGCCTTGCCAGTGTATGTCTTTGTTGTGCCGCTGGCATCCATCACCTTGTATTGCGTCTTGGTGTTGCTCATGTGGAGCCAACGTGTCTTTAGTTGAGAGCCGTCGAAGTCCACCGCCCAGATATAGGCGTAGGTATAATAACCGCGACAGAAAATGCCAGAGGGGTTGCTGTCAGGCCCATCGAGATAGGCTGTGGCAGCCAGATAGCGCTCGCCGCGATTGCCGTAGTCACCCTTATCGCTCTTGCCGCTGCGGTCATCCCAGTTGAAGGTGCCTGCCGCCTCACTCAGTTCTGCTTTCGCATTACGGGTAGGGTAGTAGGCAATGGTATGGATGGCTTCGCCAGTCAATCCGTTGAACACAGTGAGGTACTCATGACCGCCATTGATGCGACCACCACTGTTTCGCCAGTCTTTAGTATTATTAGCTGCCTTGATTTTCGCGTCGGTAGCCGCCTGATTCACATAAATCCCTTTTCCGTCTTTCGAACCAGGAGCAGTCTTACACATCAATTCTGCCTTGCCGTCGCCATCATAGTCATATACCTGGAACTGTGTGTAGTGAGCACCAGCGCGAATGTTTACACCCAAGTCAATACGCCAAAGCTTGGTGCCGTCGAGTTTGTAGCAGTCAATAAAGACATTATCCGTTTTGTCGCCCTGCGAATTATCTTTTGAGTTGCTTGGGTCCCATTTCACGAAAAACTCATATTGTCCGTCGCCATCGACATCGCCCACCGAACAGTCGTTGGGCGAGTAGGTGCCGCCTAATGCTCCCATAGCGGGTCGGTCTAACGTCAGCGGAAGATATTTCTTTGCCCAGGGCATTACGATGTCGGAAGTATCTACTGGCTCGCCATTCACTTTTGTCACCACTTGATACTCAGAATTGGCGTTGCCGCCTGTCGTCGTATAGCATGTAGCATAGACATCCATTGCAATGGCTGTGCCGTTGCGCAGAATGTCGAAACGAGTCTCGTCCTCATTGTCAGTACCCAGCATACGCCACGAGATAAAGTGTTTTGTGTTGGTTGTAGGTATAACAATGAGACCACGATCCAGTGTTTCCATCTGACTTACTGGCGTGTTCTGTGCATTGACAGTAAATGCTGTTAGTGATAACAGTGCCAATGCTTGAATTTTAATCCTTTTCATGTCCTATCTTAGTTCATATTGGCGACAAAACTCACCAGTTTCAAAGCCCTCTCGCGCTACGGTAAGGTGGTAGAACTCAAGAAGGAGGATGTGGTGAGATAACTCCTCTGACGAGGCGTAGTGTTATTTCTTGCCTAAGAGGGTGAGGATGCGGGCGGCCTCTTCGCCGTCGGCCTTCGCATTGCGCAAGTCCTTCAGAATCTCGTCGCCATGCTTGGGGTCGTTGATGGCTCGCTTCAGCCATTTGCGGGCCTCGTCCTCGTTGGCGGCTACGCCCTTACCTTTCAGATAACAGCGGCCCACCTGATACATACCCTTGGCATAGTCCTGCTTGGCAGACTTCATATACCACTCGTAGGCTTTCTTGTTGTCCTCCTTCACGCCATTGCCCTTGTCGTAACAACGGCCCAGGCGGTACTGCGCCTTCTTATGACCTTTCTCGGCAGCGGCCTGCAGCATGGGTACGGCCTTGTCGTACTGCTCTGCATCGTATAGTTTCTTGCCCTCATCGTAGAGCTTGTCGGCACTTTGTGCGCTCATGCTGATGCTACACATCAACAGCATGCAAAGATAAATCAGTCTCTTCATAATTCTCAACTTTAACTTCGTTGACTTTTGTCACGACTCAGCCAAACAAGCAAGCTTGATGGCTCTCGCTGCTCCAAAAGTTCAATTCTCAACTTTCAATTTTCAACTCTCAATTCTCAATTCTCAATTCTCAATGACTTCCACTATCGCTTCTCCCGAGCATGCATTGGGCTGCTGGATGTGCATCATCTGACACACCGTGGGGGCGATGTCGTTGATATGCACCTCGCGACTGCTCTCGCCGTGTTTGATATGCCAGCCATAGAAGAGTAGGGGGATGTGTGCATCGTGTGGGTTCCACTCGCCGTGGGTGGTGCCTACAGGCGACGACCAATCACCATACTCATAGTAGTTGGGCTCGGTGATGATGAGCAGGTCACCAGAACGACGGGGATGATAGCCCATGAGGGCCATGTTCATCAGACGCTCAGGCAGACTTGATGTGCGTAACTTCTTATAGTCCACAGTATGGATGACATTGGGTGCCTTGCTGAAGAACTCGATGAGGCATTGCTTCACCTCGTCGAGATCAAGATTCTGGTCAGCGATGGACTGGTGGTTGAGGTAGACGCGGTACACGGTGATATCGTCGATGACAGCTTTCGTGGCTCTCAGCTTCTTGGCAACGTATGCCTCGGCCTCCTTCTGCAGGTCCTGATAGAGCCACTTGCCGCCAGCCAGTTTATGACTTTGCATGAACTCCCAGTTATGGGCACCGCCGTGATCGGCAGTCAGGAATAGCAGGTAGTTCTCGTGGCCCACCTGAGCGTCGAGAGCTGTCAGCAGGCGTCTGATGTCCTGGTCGAGACCTATGTAGGCAGCATCGGTATGCTCGCCGCGTGTGCCCCACTTATGACCAATGGCATCGGTCTCGGAATAGCTCACGCAGAGCATGTCGGTGGTGCCGTTATGTCCCATGTTCTCGCCCTTCAGAGCGGCAATAGCCATATCGGTGATGAGGTGTCCGCAGAGGGGATAGAGGGCAATATCCTCGCCCGCATTTTTCAGCTCCTCGTTCTTGGCCATCTGTGCATTCACCTTTTTGACATAGTCGGGCAACTCCTGCATATAGTAGGTGCTGGTGACAAAGCAGCCTGTCTTGTTGTCCATCCAGTAGGCGGCATTGGCACCTCGTCCTGCAGGCAGGATGGCAGCACGGTCCTTGAAGCTGACACCGATGACCTTTGAACGGAAGTCGGTATGCAGGCGCAGCTGGTCGCCGATGGTGGTGGCGTGCAGCAGATAGGGCGATGACTGTCCTTTGCTGGTGGTTGAACCAACTGTCTTAACGGTGCTGTCAGCCACACAGCCCACATGACGGCCATCCACATAGAACGAGTTGCCGCAGATGCCGTGATAGGCTGGGGTAGTGCCTGTATATATTGACGTATGTCCGATGGCCGTCACCGTGGGTACATAATTAATCAGGCAGTTGTTGCAGGAATAGCCTTGTTTGATCAATCGTTTCAAACCGCCTTCGGGCAACTGATTGTAGTAACGGCCCAGATAATCCCAACGCATTTGGTCGACCACGATACCAACCACCAATTTAGGTCGTTCTGTAAACTTGTTCTGAGCCAGAGCCGTGAGACTCGTGGCCAGGACACAGATTAAAAACAAATATCTCTTCATATTCGTAATTTCTATTATTCTAATTCGTGAATTAATTATTATAATTATTCTAATTCGTTTCTTTTAAATTTAATTATTCCTTGAATTTGTTGAGTTTGTTGGTCCAATACTGACGCAGGTCGCTCCACTTATAATAATAAGGTGTGGCAGTAGCCTGTTCGACGGGCAGCGTCACCTCACGTTCGTTGAGCAGCGCTTTCACCAGGATGTCGCCCTCGCCCTTCTCGGGCTTGTAGAATATCAGCTGGATGTTACAGCCCATAGGGAATATCTTGTAGTTCTGCCAGTACTTGTCCAGGTCGTCCAGGTCCTCCACGCTGACGTTGCAGTTGCCAAGCTCCATCAGACAGGCCAGCGGCATCACACAAACCTCATGACCAAAACGCATGGTGGCCTGGGGCTTGCCAAGGGCTACGCAGGTGTCGGCAGTCTCGATGATGTTCGTCAGCAGGTTAAACTGGCTGAAAGGCATATTGTTATCCGTCATCGGTGAGTTAGCATAACGGAGATACCAGCCCACATTGTTCTGACGCCACAGGTCGTAGCGCTCGTCCTCGGTAAAGATGTTGATGAGGCTGGTGGGAGCGCCATCATGACTCTGCATGTTGATGACCATCTCGAAAAGCTGGCGCATCAGCGTACGCTGGTGAATGCTGTCAGCCGTCCACTGTGGGTCGTTGAACAGCACCTTCATCAAGCGCTCAGGGTGGGTATTCCTGTCGTTGAACTCAGCGACCTGACGTCTGTTGACGTGACCACTGCTCTCCTTCACCTTGCCTTCCCATTCCTGGTTCAGATAATACTGAAAGGCCTCACTCACATCGTTGTGGATGCGGGCGGTGGGGTTGGCAGCCATCAGCTCCTCACACTCTGCCTCCATAGAAAGGATGCAACGGATAACCACCGTGCTACGGGCATCAATAGCTACATTCTTGGAGAGAAATATCTCTGGGAAGTTCTTGGCGATGCGACTGCCAATGCCATGATGCTGGCGTTCGCCTACGGTAGTCAGCTCGCCCAGTCGCTTATAGGTGGTGATGTTGAATTTCTCCAACTCATTCAGCACCCGCTCGCCCTCCTGGGTCAGCTTGCCGTATTTGCGACCTTTCTGCAGTGGACGCAACACACGGTTGTAGTCATCCTTGCCGATGAGCCAGCGTGAGCCATGACGACCATAGTGGGTGAAATAGAAAGGCACATAGCCCTTTGGTGCCTTTGTATATTGGAATTCGGGAATCTGGCGGTTGTAGTCCACATAGTTAGAACCAGCCAGATACGGATTCTTCCGAATCTCTTCACGGGCTGTCTGTGCCGTCACCGAAAGCGTCACTCCCAACAGGAGTAGGGTTAGTATTTTCTTCATATTGTTGAGAATAATTAGGTTTTGTGTTTGCAAAATTACTAAAAAAATGTCAATAGACAAAGCGTTTATGAAATAATGTTGTATCTTTGCGCCCAAAATAGCCTTTTAAGGCTGCGAGTAAGCGAGAACAATGACAAGCTTGCTTGGACATTGTCGAGCGTGAGCAGACTAGACCGAAGGTCAAAGGTAAAAAGTAAAAAAGGATATGAAGAAGATAACAATCACCATAGTAGCCCTGATGACGTTGACCGCCGTCAGCGCACAGAACAATCAGAATGCTCAGAACGTACAGTCTGCAAAGACTTTGCAGCAGTCTGATACACTTCAGTTTATGAATGACTACCGTCAGTTTACGGCGTTCGTGATGGCTCAGCCTTCGCTGACGAAGCCGCTGGCCGACTCGCTCATGGCACGACAGGACACGCTGGTGTTGCAGTATCGGACCATCAAGCCCCAGCTCACCGACCATCAGGTTGAGGAGTATAACATGCTGAAAGGCCGCTATACCCGTAAGATGCTGGCCTATCGTGGTGACCGTCTTGGTGAGGGCTTGGAGGCTACAGGCGACAGCATAGCAAAAGCCACCGGCAGGGTAGGTAGTGCTATCGGTGGCTTCTTTAAGGGGTTGTTCAAGAAATAACGGTTTATCTCTTTCTTAGCGTCTCAACGATGCGTGACAACTGGTTGGGGATGCGAATCTGCTGCGGACATTTCGACAGGCAGACCTCGCAGTCCTGACATTTTGATGCCCATGCCTTCTCATCGGGCAATGCCTTCTTATAGTTGTCAATAAAGGCCTGCTGACGTGTGTCGAAGTCGGCTGCCGTCTTATCGGGCAGAGGCAGCAGGTGGTTGTTTACAGCCTCGTTGTAGGCAGCGAAGTTGCCAGGGATATTCACACCAAACGGACACGGCATGCAATACTCGCAGGTGGTGCAGGGAATGATGGGGATACCCGACATCTGGTCGGCAATCTTTGCTAACAGCTGGTTCTCTGTCTCAGTACACGGGTCGATGGGCGAGAACGTCTTGATATTCTCCTCCAGATGGTCCATGCGGTTCATGCCGCTGAGGATGGTCAGCACGTTAGGATATGAACCCACCCAGCGGAATGCCCAGCGTGCTGTACTGTCGTCGGGGTGCACCGCCTTCAGCTGGTCGGTCAGCTCTTGTGCCATACGTCCGAAGGCACCGCCACGCAACGGCTCCATGATGACACACTGGACGCCCGTCTTTTTACATTTGTCATAGAGGTATTCTGCATCGGCATCCGAGCGACGTCCACCACGCATCGAGGCATGACGCCAGTCTAGGAAGTTCATCTGTATCTGCACGAAGTCCCAGTGATACTCCTCCTGACGGTCCAAGAGCCAGTCAAAGTCACGCACATCACCATGATATGAGAAGCCCAGATGCTTGATGCGTCCGGCCTCGCGCTCCTTGAGCAGGAAGTCGAGGATGCCGTTGTCCAGGAAACGTCCTTTCAGCGTGTCCATGCCACCGCCGATGCCGTGGAGCAGGTAATAGTCAATGTAGTCAACCTTCAATTTCTCCATCGACCGTTCGTACATGGCCTTCGAATCATCGAACGACCACGAGCGGCGGTTCTGGTTTGACATCTTCGTGGCTACAAAATACTTGTCTCGGGGATGACGCGACAGGGCGTTGCCCATGAGCACCTCCGACTGTCCGCCCATATACATTGGCGCCGTGTCGTAGTAGTTCACACCATGCTCAATGGCATAGTCCACCAACTGGTTCACCTCGTCCTGATTATTGGGCAGGCGCATCATGCCGAAGCCTAATAGCGAAATCTGTTCGCCTGAGCCATGCTGCACACGATAGGTCATGCGGTTTTCGGTCACCTTCTCCGACTTGTCCTTGGCCAGCACATTCAGTGGCTCCATAGCCATCAGGGCCATAGCAGAACCTGCTCCCCAGCCTAAACGCTTTAGGAACGCCCGTCGGTTCATGTCTGTCTGTTCTTTTTTTGTCATAAGTTTTTTAGTTTTGGTGTAAGTATCATTTGGTTGCAAAGATAATTATTTTTTTTGAAATCAGCAAACTCTCGGAAGAACTTTTTGCCATTTGGGAAATAATTGCTACTTTTGCACCTTCAAAAGGTAAACTACAAGGCAGTCATGCAAAAGATAAACAAAATACCTCATCCACTGATAGCTATCATCCCCGTCGTTGTGCTGATAGGCTTTCTGGGGGTGGTGATTGCGCTGTTTGGCAGCGACTCGCTGAATGGCGGCAGTCAGATAGCTTTGCTCATGGGTATGGCAGTATGCGTCTGTCTGTCGATGGCCGTCTATCGGGTGTCGTGGAAGACGTTTGAACAGCAGATCAAAAAGACCTTGGGCGAGGTGAGCATCACACTGCTCATCCTGCTGTGTGTGGGCATGTTGGCTGGCTCGTGGATGATCAGCGGCATTGTGCCCACCTTAATATATTATGGTGTGCAGCTGATGTCGCCACAGTTCTTCCTAGTGTCGTCGTGTGTCATCTGTGCCTTGGTGTCGTTGCTGTCGGGTAGCTCGTGGACCACCATCGCTACCATCGGCGTGGCATTGCTGGGCATTGGTCATGCCTTGGGAATGTCAGAGGCATGGACGGCAGGTGCCATTATCTCTGGTGCTTATTTCGGCGATAAGATGTCACCGTTGAGCGATACCACCATCCTGGCCTCGTCGGCTACGGGTACAGACCTCTTTGTGCATATCCGATATATGATGTACACCACCGTGCCTACCTTCCTGATAACGATTGTCATCTTCTTCGTGGCTGGTCTGGGGACAGACAGCGCTGTGGAGGTGCAGGTGGGTGCGTACTCTGAGGGGCTTGCCAACAAGTTCAATATCTCGCTATGGACACTCTTGGTACCCATATTGACAGGTGTGCTGATTGCCAAGCGTGTACCCTCGCTCATTGTGCTCTTTGCCTCGTCAGTCATGGCAGGCATCGTGGCATTGATTCTTCAACCACATATCCTCTGTGAGGTGGCAGGAGCGGAGATGACTTCATCGGCCTCGATGCCGACGGTCTCGACGCTGACACGCGGACTGGCCGTCACCTATTATGGCGCTACGGCAGTAGATACAGGCGATGCCTCACTCAACGAACTGATATCGACCAGCGGTATGGCAGGTATGCTGAACACCATCTGGCTGATACTCTGTGCCATGTGTTTTGGTGCCGCCATGGTGGCCAGCCGGATGATTGAGAGCATTACGGGGGTCATCCTGCGATGGGTACGTAGTAGGGTAAGTCTGGTGTCATCGACGGTGGGTACGGGTATCTTCCTGAACATCACTACTGGCGACCAGTTTATCTCCATCGTACTCAATGCCGACATTTATAAAGAGGTGTATCGGGAGGAGGGCTACGAGAGCCGACTGCTGAGTCGTACCACAGAGGATGCCGCCACGGTGACCTCTGTGCTCATTCCCTGGAATACCTGTGGCATGACGCAGTCAACGGTGCTGGGAGTCCCAACGCTGACCTATCTGCCCTATTGTTTCTTTAATCTGATTAGTCCGCTGATGTCTGTCATCGTGGCTGCCATAGGCTGGAAAATCACAAAACGTAAAAATGAATAGCAAGGAATTAGAGAATAAGCGTATTGCCGTGCTGCTGTCAGGTGGTGTCGACAGCTCGGTCGTGGTCTATGAGTTTGCACGACTGGGCCTGCATCCCGACTGCTTCTATATCAAGATTGGTCCTGAGGAGAAGGAGGAGTGGGACTGTAGCAGCGAGGAAGATATGGAGATGGCTACGGCTGTGGCACATAAGTATGGTTGTAAGTTGGAGGTCGTTGACTGTCATCGCGAATACTGGGATCAGGTAACGAAATATACGATGGACAAGGTGCGTGCAGGACTGACGCCCAATCCCGATGTGATGTGTAACCGCATCATTAAGTTCGGTGCTTTCCACGAGAAGCGTGGTCACGACTACGACCTTATCGCCACGGGCCATTACGCTCAGACAGAGATCATCGACGGTAAGAAATGGCTCACCACCAGTCCCGATCCTGTGAAGGACCAGACCGACTTCCTTGCCCAAATCTACGACTGGCAACTGCAGAAGGCCATTTTCCCCATAGGTCACTACGTCAAGGATGAGGTGCGCCAGATTGCTGAGCGTGAACACCTGGTCAACGCCAAGCGCAAGGACTCGCAGGGCATCTGTTTCCTGGGAAAGATTAACTACACTGATTATATAAAGATGTACGTGGGTGAACAGCCTGGCGATGTCATCGAACTGGAGACGGGCAAACTGATAGGCCGTCATAATGGACATTGGTTCTATACCATCGGTCAGCGTAAAGGTCTCGGCTTTGGCGGTGGTCCTTGGTTTATTGTTAAGAAAGATGTGGAGAAGAATGTCCTGTATGTGTCTCATGGCTACGACCCAGACACGGCCTATAAGCAGGACTTCCCCATTCATGGCTTCCACAGTATCAACGGCGAGATGCCTGATAGCGAAATCACTTTTAAGATACGTCACACGCCGGAATACCATCCTGCTACGTTAGAGCAGGTGGGCGAGGGACGTTTCATCATCCATTCTCAGGACCGTATCCATGGGGTGGCACCAGGGCAGTTTTGTGTTATTTACGATAATCGCCACCACCGTTGTTACGGCAGTGGCGAGATTACGGTTTAACGCTTTCGTTGTCTCGTTATAACGTTATTTCGTTATAACGTTATTTCGAAACTAAATATCAAAAGTCTTAAAGGCATAGCCTTGTTCTTTGAGCCATTTGATGCTTTGTGGCAAGGCCGTCTTTAGCTTCTCTATCGACTTCAGGGAGTCGTGGAAGGTGATGATAGAGCCGTTACGGGCGTATTTCTTCACGTTGTTCACCACCTCTTCGGCCGTCAGCCACTTGGAATAGTCGCGGGTGACGACGTCCCACATCACCACCTTGAACTTCCTGCTGAGCCAGGCATACTGGCTCAGACGCATCCAACCATGGGGCGGACGCATCAGTCGACTGTGGATATAGGCATTGGCCTTCTCCACATTATAACTATATTCCTTGATGGTATGTCGCAAGCCGCCGATGTGGTTATGGGTGTGGTTGCCCACACCATGTCCTTCGTCCAGTATCTGTTGGAATAGCTCAGGATACTTCCTGACATTGTCGCCTACACAGAAGAAGGTGGCCTTAACACCTTCGGTCCGCAATACGTCCAGGATAAAGGGCGTAGCCTCAGGGATGGGACCATCATCGAACGTCAGATAGACTGCTCGTTCGCGACGGTCCATTCGCCATAGGGCCTTAGGGTAAAGCCATCTCAGATAGACGGCGGGTTGCTCAATAAACATATCTCTTTTTTAACGTTGTGGCATACGACCACCTTTCTTGGTATACAGGTCGAGTAGCGTATAGAGCCTGTCAGAGTAGTTGTCAGCCAACTTCGAGTCAATACTCTCGGCAATGGTGATCAGCTTCTGCATGATATATAACATATGCAGCTGGCAGTTGTACTCCTCGCCCTTGAACTTATCCTTGTCTAATGACAGGAAGAATGTGACATACTGGTCTGACTTCTTCCACAGCGTGTCCACCAACTTCTTGGCACGGGCATTGTCGCCGATGGCAGCGTAGGTCTGAGCCATCTCAATAGAGTAGCCTTGGTAGTCGTGGGGCACGTTACACTCGGGCAGCTCCTTCTCGGCACGGGCCAGCACCTCTGCGGCACGCTTGTTGTCGCCCTGGGCAGCCAGGTTCATGGCGAGCTTCACCAGCAGACGACGGTGGGTGTAGCACATACGCATCACCGTCTCGTCGAGATAGACGCCAGGCTCGCTGATGCCTCCGAACTTGAAGCGCTTCATCACGTTAGTGTAGGTCTTCTCAGTATCGAAGTTGGTCATGCCGGGCAACGGATTCTCGTTGATATTCGTGGTGAACGGCGTGATGCGGTTGGCCAGTCCTTCCTGTACGAAGTTATCGCCCAGGTTCATATAGTTCTCCTCACCTACGGTATAAGCCACGTAGATAGGACGAGTCCAGTTGGCGTTGGCCAGCATCTCCAGCATCATCAGCTTGCTCTTATCCACGCCACTCAGTCCGCTCAGCGAGATGACCATGCGGTCAGGGATAGAGTCGCCCTGAATCAGCATGCCGCTCTTTTTCACAGCCTCCTTGTCGATGGTCAGATAGACAGTATCGGTGGGGATGACGTTAAGACTCTGATCCAACTGATAGTAAGGATCGTCGGCAATCTCGGGCATCTTCATCTGAGCATACATGATTGCCTCGGCCTGACGTCGCTTGAGGTCGCCATCACGATGGTCACGTACCCAGTATTTCAGGACATTCTTCAACTCGTATGGATCATCACCAAACAGCTGGGCGGTCTCCTTCGGATACTCCTGCTGCAGCAGCGTGATAGCCTTGCGAATCTTGTTGTCCACACGGATATATTCGTTCGTGCCGGAACAGTACTCCAAGCGACTCCAGGTGATAGGTAGGGCAGGAGAGTCGTAGGCAGGACGAATCATCTGGTCGATATACCAGTCGGTCTGCAGATAAGAGAGGTTGCAGACACGGGCATCGGTACGTACGCCCTCCGTATCCTGGTTGTACCAAAGCGGGAAGGTATCGTTATCACCATTGGTGAAGATGATGGGGTTACCCTCTTCCTGTAACGTCATCAGATAGTTCTGACCGAAGTCGCGACAGGTGTAACGGCCAGAACGGTCGTGGTCGTCCCAGGTCTGCGAAGCCATTTGGATAGGTACGGCAAGACAGATCAGACCGATAATGGCAACGAGCCATACGGGCTTTTTCTTCAGCTTACCGCAGATGATGTCGATAAGGGCAGCCACACCAAGACCGCACCAGATAGCATAGGCATAGAACGAACCAGCATAAGCATAGTCACGTTCACGGGGCTGCTCAGGTGTCTGGTTCAGGTAGACCACGATGGCCAGACCTGTCATGAAGAACAGGAAAAACACCACCCAGAACTGCTTGATACCCTTTCTGCCGCGCATCATGGCCTGCCAGAAGATACCAATCAGACCCAGCAGCAGAGGCAGACAGTAGAACACGTTATGGCCTTTGTTGTTCTTCAGGTCGTCGGGCAGCAGCGACTGGTCTCCAAGACGGGCATTATCGATAAAGGAAATACCCGACAGCCAGTTGCCGTGCACCAGGTCGCCGTGTCCCTGAATGTCGTTCTGACGACCGGCGAAGTTCCAGAAGAAATAGCGCCAGTACATCCAGTTACACTGGTAGTTGATGAAGAACTTCAGGTTCTTCCATTGTGTAGGCATGGTGACCATACTACCCTGACGGTAGTTCGAGGGCTCCTTGGTCTCGTTCGAACCAATGTCAGGTGAGGTGGTCCAACTGTTATAGGCCGACACGTGGCGCTGGTTGTTGGAGTAGAGACGTGGGAACAGCATGTTCTGCGCATACTTGGGCTTATCCTTGGTGCTGACAATGAAATAGGTATCGGGCTCGTCAGCGCTTTTCTTCTCCTTACGCTGGTAGATGGGAGCTCCGTCGTCCATCATCACACGTCCCTCATTGTCAATCTTATATTCCGAGCTGTAGGCCTGTCCCCAGAGCAGCGGACGGTAGCCGTACTGGTCGCGGCTCAGGTAGTTACCCAGCGTGAAGATATCCTCAGGCGAGTTCTGGTCCATCGGCGGGTTAGCTGCCGAACGGATGACGATGACGGCATAGGTAGAATAACCAATCATCAGCATCAGCAGACAGAGCAGCGTAGTATTCTTCAAGCGGGGCGAGATAAGCTGCTTCTTCATGCCAGGCACGAAGAGCACGGCAGCCAGGGCGCCCAGCACCACAACACCGATGAAGAAGGCGCTCCAGCCAAAGCCGTAGAAGGGAATACCCAGCATGGCGATGGCCAACAGGAAGGCGATGTTCTGACGCATCCAGCTGCCCTTGGTTTCCTTGGCGGTCTGTGTCTCGTAGATAGCCCAGATAACCAGGGCCACCAACAGGAACAGATAGATATATTCACCTGTGTTGAATGACATACCCAGCACGTTGACAAAGAACAGCTCGAACCAGCCACCTACGGTGATGATGCCTGGCACCACACCATAGAGCACGGCAGCCAGCAACACAAACGAGATGAGCAGGGCCACGATACTGCCCTTGATGTTGGCATTGGGATAGCGCTTGTAATAATACACCAGCACAATGGCGGGCAAACACAGCAGGTTCAGCAAGTGAACACCGATAGAGAGGCCCGTCATATACATAATCAGTACCAGCCAGCGGTCTGAGTGAGGCTCGTCGGCATGGTCCTCCCATTTCAGTATCAGCCAGAACACCACAGCGGTAAAGGCCGAAGAGTAGGCATAGACCTCACCCTCGACAGCCGAGAACCAGAAGGTGTCGCTGAAGGTATAGATTAAGGCGCCTACCAGTCCGCTGGCCTCGATAGCCACGAGCTTCCACGTCTCCAGCTCTTCCCATTTGTCAATGAGCAAACGGCGCACCAGGTGCGTAATACTCCAGAACAGGAACAGGATACAGGTGGCTGAAAGCAAGGCACTCATCATGTTCACCATCCGTGCCACCTGTGTGGGGTCGCTGGTAAACTGCGAGAACAGGTTGGCGGTCAACATAAAGAAAGGTGCACCAGGTGGGTGTCCTACTTCCAAGCGATAACCAGTGGTGATAAACTCAGGACAGTCCCAGAACGAGGCTGTAGGCTCGATAGTTGAACAATAGACGAAGGCTGCCACAAGGAAGGTGAGCCATCCGAAGATATTGTCCACGAGACGGAATTGTTTCATTTTAGAGGTTTATTTTTTAACGTTAAAATTCTTTCAGTGTGCAAAGGTAGTCATTTTAAGTGAAAAATGAAGAGTGAAAAGTAAAGAATTTACTACCGCTCTACATTAATTAACAGAAAATCCAATTGGCACCATAAACCAGCAGCCAGTAACGCAGGAACTTGCCGATGGCGATGCTGACAAACGAGATGAGCATATTTGCTCTCGTCAGTCCTAATATCACGGTGACGGCACTACCCAGGATAGGCAGAAAGGCGAAGATGCCCATCCATGCCCCTCGTCCTGCCATGAACCGTTGGGCACGTTCCATGTTCTTCTTCTTGATTTTCAGGTATTTTTCTATCCATTCCAGCTTGCCAAGCCGTCCCACGAAATAATTGAATATCGACCCTAACGTGTTGCCTATAGAACCGTAGATGACCAACTGCCAGCCATCAAGACCGGAGCCCAGCAGGATGAGCATCACCGTCTCGCTCGAAAACGGAAAGACGCTGCCAGCCAGGAAGGCGGCCATCAGCATGCCCCAATAGCCGTAGCCTGTCAGCAGTTCTATAAAAGCGTCCATAGATTAATGCCGGTGATTAAAAGACAAACAGCCAGAATCACAAAGAAGGCAATGTTGGTGATGCGGGATGAGGTCAACGTGAGCAGATGGGCCACCAGCGGACTGGCACAGATAATCACGATGCGGATCAGTGGGTCGAAATGCTGAGGTTGTAACGCAATAAACACCATCACCAGCAGCATAATCAGTGTAAAGAACCCAAAGAGCATACGGATGCGGATTTTGTCTTCAAAGCTGTTGCGCCAGAAATGAATGATGCCTGATACCGACAGTATCAGCAAAAAACAATAAACCAGCAGCTGGTTAGGTGTAATCTGTGTATAGTCGTA
>Ga0310786_10005279_pt1 | contig 17622 bp, 15 predicted proteins | sample AusTroGonzalo_MG_FD_203881 | JGI IMG/M metagenome (GOLD analysis project Ga0310786, IMG submission 203881) | Bovine rumen microbial communities from tropical cattle in Woodstock, Queensland, Australia - Gonzalo_03 (v2) (version 2) | ecosystem: Host-associated > Mammals > Digestive system >... | reverse complement strand
CGTGAGGACCTGCCCCTACAGGAGCATCGCGACCTTCCCATCGAGGAGGCCAAGAAGCTTGGTGCAATCGCACTTTTCGGTGAGAAATACGGTGACAAGGTACGTGTAGTCCAGTTCGGTAACTCAATCGAGTTCTGCGGTGGCGTACACGCCTCATCAACCGGCCGCATCGGTATGTTCAAGATCATCTCAGAGAGTTCAATTGCAGCCGGTGTACGCCGTATCGAGGCTCTCACAGGTGCTGCCGTCGAGGAGATGCTCTACAACTACCAGGATTCAATGAACAACCTCAAGGCCCTGCTGCCCGGCGCATCCGTTGAGGCATCGGTCAAGAAGGCTCTCGATGAGAACGCCGCCCTCAAGAAACAACTTGAGGAGTTCCAGAAGGAAAAAGCAGGCCAACTCAAGGGCAACCTGATTGCACAGGCAAAGGATGTAAACGGCGTGAAGGTTATCAGTGCCGTCATCTCAGCATCAGCCGCAATGGCCAAGGATCTGGTATTCGGCATCCGTGGTGAACTTACCGCAAACACCATCGTAATCATAGGCAGCGAGGAAGCAGGCAAGCCCATGCTTACCGTCAGCGTCAGCGATGACCTGACCTCACGCTTCAACGCCGGTCAGATGGTTCGCGAGGCAGCCAAGCTCATCCAGGGTGGCGGAGGCGGTCAGCCCCACTTCGCAACCGCCGGCGGCAAGAACCCGGAGGGTCTGCAAGCTGCAGTAGATGCAATAGTGAAAACAATCTGAATAAAAAAGCCTCGCTGACAGCGGGGCTTTTTTATTCCGGCCAATTGACCAGGTAGACTGTTTGGGTGGCGCGGGTAAGGGCGGTGTAGAGCCAGCGGTAGTAGTCTTCGTCGCGGCCGTCCTCAGGAACGAAGCCCTGGTCAATGAATATGTTCTTCCATTGGCCGCCCTGTGCCTTGTGACAGGTGACAGCGTAGGCGTATTTTATCTGGAGAGCATTGAAATGAGGATTCTCACACAGCTTTTTCATTCTCTCCTTTTTATCGGTGATTTCGGCATAATCCTCCATCACGCTATTGAACAGCTTGTCGCTCTCCTCACGGGTAAGTGACGGGGATTCGCTATGCAGGGTATCCAGCAGCAGGGTCACATCCATCTCCAAATCATCATAGTCGGGGAATGACAGAACCGCATCCTCAAAACGGAACCCGTACAACTCGCGCATGCGCCGTACGCGACGTATCACCGCTATGTCACCGTTGGCAATGAACGACGGCAGATTCATGTACGAATCGGCCCCCTCATCGGCCACAAGTTTCTCGGTCCAATAGTAATTGTTCTTGACAATCATTATGCTGTCGCCGCGATTTAGTTCTTCCTCACGATCCAGTATCTGACTGCGTATTCCGTTGTTGTAAATGTTTGCACGTTTATTTGAACGGCACAGCACCATGGTCTCATCGATGCCGTCCCTGCTGTAACACCCGTTAAGGGTCTCAATCAGGTCACTGCCCGAAATTTTGATTACATCCTTGAACCCCTCCAACTTGAAACGGAACCCGCCGGGCTGCCCCAAACCCCGGGCATAATCCCTAAGTGCAGTAGCATTGTGCAGAATTCCGGATTCATGCATCTGACGCATCACGTTCTCAAGGCAGAATTCCGAAACCGTCAGTCCGTACGAAGACAACACCTGTGCCGATAAACCCGGACTCTCGCTTTCTCCCACGGGAGGCAACTGAGCCTGGTCACCCAGCATCAGAAGGCGACAGTCTACACCCGAATAAACGTATGATATCAGGTCATCCAGAAGGCGGCCGGTTCCGAATGTGGATCCTGAGAGCCCCTCGTTGGATATCATCGATGCCTCGTCGACCAGAAACACGGTATGCTCATGCAGATTCCTGTCAAGCTGGAAACTGCCCATATCGACAATGGATTTCTGGCGGTATATCTTCTTGTGGATAGTACAGGCAGGAAAGCCCGACGTATTTGAAAAGACCTTGGCGGCACGTCCGGTGGGGGCCATCAGCACCACCCTCTTTTTGTGGCTTACGAGAGCGCGTACAAGAGCACTGATTATGGCCGTCTTTCCGGTACCGGCAAAACCTTTAAGCAGGAAAACCTGGCGGGGAGCCGGACTGTTCACGAATATGGCCAGACGGTTCATCGCCACAGTCTGTTCAGAAGTGGGTTCGAAAGGGAAATGAGCGGCAATATCCTGAAAGAGAGGGTCAATCATTGCTCCGAAAAGCAAAAAAATGTTGTTTTATTAATTAATACGGATAAATGTTCTATTTTTGCGATGCGAAAATAAAAAAAACATCCCAATATGAAAAAAGTCGTCAACATTCTTCTTGCAATCTGCATTGTAGCACTCATCTACATTGTGTATGGAAGCATCATGAACCCTATCAGATTTGCAAACGAAAAGAAACTCCGTGACAGTGCTGTTATTCAGAAACTTATGGACATCAAGGCCGCTCAGACTGAATACAACTACCAGCATGACGGTTACTGCGACAACTTTGACACACTGGCAGCATTCATCAAGAACGGACAGCTGCCCATCACCAAGAAGATCGGTGAACTGACCGATGACCAGCTCGACAACAACTGGACCGAGAACAAGGTTCTCCAACTTTATGCCAAGGCTCAGACCGCCGAGCAGGAGGCCGCCAAGCTGACTGGCCGTAAAGCCGCCCAGAAGAAGTATGAGGCTGACACCCTGTGGCAGAGAGCTGCCAAGGAAGGCTTCATCGAGATCCTTGAGGACGGAACCAAGAACTTCCTCTTCAGCCGTGAGACTGAGTTCGTAAGCCTTTATGACTCTCTCTACAAGGGCCGCATCGATCCCGATTCACTGCGTTATGTACCTTTCAGCAACGGTAAGGAATTTGAACTTACAACCTCATCAGATACTTCAAAGGCTGGTATCATATCACACACCTTTGAGGCCAAGACTCTGTTCGTAACCTATCTGGGTGAGGAGAGCGAGAACGGCGGACTGGACAAGCAGGAGATCATCAACCTCCTGGAGGATTGCGATGACCGCGGCCGCTATCGTGGCATGAAGGTTGACAACAACTCAGGTAACTGGGAGTAATACCTTGCGAGTAATAAGCGGTATATACAAACACAGAAGGTGGGACGTGCCTAGAACATTCAGTGCACGTCCCACCACTGATTTTGCCAAGGAGAGTCTCTTTAACATCCTGGCAAACAGGATTGACCTGGAAGACGCAACAGCACTTGACCTATTCTCCGGCACAGGAAGCATCAGCATTGAACTTGTATCAAGGGGATGCTCGCATGTGGTAAGCGTGGAGAAAGATCCGGCCCATCACGCCTTTATCTGCAAAGTGATGGATACCGTAAAGACCGACAAATGCCTTCCCGTAAAGGGAGACGTATTCAAGTATATTGCCGGTTGCAGCACAAAGTTTGACTTCATATTCGCCGATCCCCCCTATCAGTTGGAGAATCTGGCCGATATTCCCGATATCGTATTTGAGGCAAACATCCTTGCCCCCGATGGCATATTCGTATTAGAACACGGAAGCAAGAATGACTTTAAGGATCATCCTCGCTTCACCGATATGAAGACGTACGGTTCCGTACATTTTTCCTTCTTCAAGTAATTAAGGTCTGCCTCCGCGCATTCCGCCGCCAGGCATTCCGCCACCGGGGCCACCCATGCCGCCGCCGAATCCGCCGCCTCCACCCATCATGGCTCTTGTCTCCTGACGCATCTGCTGACGTGCGGCACGGGTTCCGAATACATTGGCACGCAGTATGAAGTGTACCATAATGTAACTGTGGATACTGTTGTTCTTGGTATCGGTACGTCCGGTTGTTGATACGGAACGGGTTACATTGGTCTCATCATTCAGGATATCGTAGTACTGAATCTGCAGAGTACCCGCATTACCCTTAAGGAAACTGAATGACGCATTGGCATTCCAGATAAGGTCATTACGGTTATACGAGCCGCTGTAACCGCGACGGCTCTGCATGGTAATGTCAGTACCGAGGTTCAGGTTACGCCACGGCAGACGTGCATTGGCGCGGCCTCCGTAACTGAACGTATATGTATCCATGTTCTGGTTCTGACGCTGGTTGTTCTCGGAATGGTTGTAGGTGAAACGTCCGTTTGCGGTAACCTCAAGCCACTCGTTGCGGTATGTCACCGAACCGTTCTCACCGGCCGATATGGTATTGGTTGAACTGAGCACTGCGGCACCTCCGGTACCTGCACCAGGATTATACTGACCGATTCTACCCGTACTCATGTAACTCTCCTGATGGCGGTATGAACCGTTGGCACTGGCATTGTAACGCCATCTGGTGTTGGGAATGGTCTGGTTGTAGGTCAGATTGGTCGATGCACTCCAGTTGGTCCAGAATCCCTCCATATTGATAGGCTGGGTCACCGAAACACCCGTAGTAGGATCATAATCGGTTTTCTGGGTTACGTTCCTGAGTGAGTTCTCAAGTGAAAGACGTATGTTGATGGTCTTCTGAGTCTCGGTGATATAGTTCTGGTAATTGACCTCGGCCGTATTGCGCAGTGTGGGCAGAAGTCCGGGATTTCCCTTGCGGATATTCAGTTCATTAGTATTATCAACAATATCCATCATATCCTCCATGCTGGGCTGGCTGGTGTTGGTACGCAGGGTGAACTGCAGGCTCTTCTGACGGTCAAACCTGTAACGGTAGTTGATTGAAGGACTCCAGTTGTAGACCACTCGTGACGTATCGCCTATTACCTTACCCATATACTGGAAGTTGTCCATTCCGGTATACTGCGGCATGAAGTTGATACCTATATTGATATTGGAGTTTACAAAGTTATAGCGGAACTGCAGCGTAAAGGTGTGGTTGCGGGAGACGTTGGTTGCCTTGCGGCTCAGACTGTCGCTCCTGTAATCCAGCCAGTTGTCAGGCAGTGTCCAGTCCCTGTACCAGTAGTCATCGTCCATCATGGTGAAATCATAGGTCTCCCTGTTCTGGTTACGGTTGTTGACCTGGATCTGGTAACTGAACTGCAGGTTTCCGCGTCCGGAGTCGATAGGCTCGCTCCACATTACACGGCCCGACCAGTTGCTGTTGTCGGTAGGACTGGCATTATAACGTTTCTGGACACGACTGCGTGATTTTGTCTCGGGCTGATAATACTTCTGGTCCGAGTAGGAGTAGCTGTCATTGGTACCCTTTGTGGCGCCGAACGTGAAACGGACGGTGAAGTTTCGGCCCAGGTCATTGAAACGCTTGTTGAACTGGAACTCACCGCTGACCTGATTGTTTCCGGTTTTGCTGTGATTGTAACTTCTCTGAGAGTTTACACCTATCTTATCCATAATAGAGTCAGGAAGGTAGCCATACTCTTCAAGAATGTTTGTCATATCAGTAGCCAGATAGGGATCCTCATTGAATGTAACCTGGTCACTGTTGGAATCACTATGGTTGCGGCTAATCTGGAAACTGGGGCGGAATATTATGTTCAATGATGAATCCGGCATCCACTCCATGCGGAACTCACCGTTCACGCTGCCATTGCCGCTGCTGCTGTTGGAGCGGTTGTTTCGGAATGAGGCAGACTGATACTGAGTGGTGAAAGTCTCGGATTCCGACTCACTAAGTGAACGTGACGTAGAGCCGTTATACCTTATATTACCACCAATAACCAGCGGGAATTCGTTACGGCGGCGCGGATAGGGCTCACCAATGTTCTTGGAGAAATTTACACCCAACTGATGGTTGTAACCGACTCCGTTGCCACGACCGGAATTCTGTGTATTGGCATTGACCGAGAATTGGGTGTTTGCCTGGAAACGGTTGAGCGTGTATCGGCCGGAATAGAGATATTTGACCCACTCTCCGTAATCGTTGTTTCCTACAGGCTTTCCTATACCTCCGTCTATATTGTGGAGCCAGCCGTTTCGCATATTGGGCTTGATCTCCAGGTCCATAACCGTTTCATCCTCGCCGTCATCGATTCCGGTTATACGGGCCAAATCACTCTGACGCTGGTAAGTCTTGATACGACGTATAATGTTTACGGGAAGATTCTTGGTTGCCATCTGCTGGTCATTGCCGAAATACTCCTGACCGTCAACCAGGATACGCGATACACGGCGGCCGTTCACGGAGATACCTCCGTTTTCATCGACCTCGACACCCGGCAGACGTTTAATGAGCTCCTCCAGGACCGAACCTTCAGGAACGCGGAAAGCGCTTACGTTGAACATCAGCGTATCATCGACCACCTGGGTAGGCGGAAGGGCCTCCTCAATCACAGCCTCCGAAAGCATGATGCTCTGCTCGTACATCCTGAATACGCCCAACGCACGTTCGCGGTCTTCCTTTACCGTCTTGAAAGTGAATTCCTGAGTGGAATAGCCCATGAACGAGTAGCGCAGCATGTACTCACCTACGGGCACCTTCTTTATATTGAACCATCCCTCGTTATCGGTTACGGTTCCGTAAAGGAATGTAGTATCGGGCAGTTGAAAAAGCTGGACAGTTACCTGAGGCATATTCTCAGTGGTAGAGCCGTCAATGATGTGTGCATTGACAGTCACCTTTCCGTCAAGTTTGGATTTCTCTTTGTCTCCCTTCTGGGCGGCACATACCGACGGTATGAGTAGCGAGAATAAGGTCAGTAACAGATATGCTCTCTTCATAATCGCGAAGTCTGGTGTTTTGACATTACTGTCCTTAAATGGTTTAATCGGGAACCGCACATACTCGAGTCATTTATATTATTTTTGCAATCGATGGACGAAACAAGGTTTTGCAAGGTACTTGAGCAGGCCTTCGGAAAAGCTGCGCTGGAACACGGCAGGCAATACCCCGACGGTGGTGCCGCCGCATGGGGTATGGTAGGCGCATCTTATCTGGGGTTCGCCCTGTGCGGTCTCGGTTCATCCTGCCTGCGCCAGCTCCAATATTCGGCCCGTGAGCAGTTCGGACCGATAATTCTGGACTGCAAATGGTATGACAGCCTCAAGGCGGAATGCCTGGGCCATGACGGTACGGCCGATACCCTACTGCCCGGACCTGACGGCACCCTTTGCCAATGCAGGGTTACCGCAGAACTGTTCCTGGAGATGCTTGATTTCTGCCGCGAAGGTTAAAATGCTCCGTTTTCTTGACATTTGCAAATCTTTGCAATATCTTTGAGATAAGAACTATCTACATTATGCTTATGAGAAAGCTGTTTTCACTTTTGCTGACTGCACTGATTGCCGTAACAGCTAATGCCCAATTCGTAAGTTTCCCAAGTTTCGGCAGGAATCTTAAGATGTGCAGCGACCCCGAATTAGGTCTTGACGGACTCCATGTAGGTGACGAAGGTTATGTATCCTTCCAGGTCACCAACCAAGGTGACAGCATTTACGTCGGACCCATATACCTCCGTATAGTGGAGCGTGAATCAAGTGCACAGGTACTGGCTGCCAAGAAGATAAAGATCAAGCCGGGACAGACATTCTCCATTACAACGGTCTTTTCGACCGAGCGTCTTAACCCCTTTGCCAGATATTTTGTAGGCTTTGAGTACAATGAGGACGGCCATACGGTCCCCATGGGCTTTACCGAGTCCAAGCCTCTGGAAAGCTTCATGCTATTGCCTACCATCATCAATGACCCTGGAAAGAAGGCGCCCGTAAAAGCCAAGATTAAAGAGATTAAGAATTCTTCAAAATAAAAATCGGGGAATTATTGGATAATATCATAAAAAGAGATACCTTTGCGCCGGTTTTGAAAGCCGCAAGGCCCAAAAACGTCAGCGGGGTGTAGCTCAGCCCGGTTTAGAGTACGCGTCTGGGGGGCGTGTGGTCGCTGGTTCGAATCCAGTCACCCCGACTGAGAAAAGTGAATCCAAAGAATACGGGTTCACTTTTTGTTTTGTATCTTCGTAATTTTAGAGCGTTTTTTTCGTTATGAATAATATGGTATACTATATATGTCTGGTAATTCTGGTGCTGCTTCTGATTCTGTACCGGCTTGACAGGTTCAACAGGAAGCGTCAACTGAGTCAGGACCAGACAGAGCAGCCTGAGCCGGAGATACCCGCAGGCGAGTGTTGCGGCAAGCATGTGGTTTGTGAAAAGCAGAAGCTGGCCGAAGCCCGTTTGCGCAGCGCACAGTACTTTGATGATGAGGACCTGGACCGCTTCAAGGGGCGCAGTTCTGACAAATACACCGATCAGGAAGTCGAAGAGTTCCGGTACGTGCTGTATACGATGAACCAGAGCGAGGTCAGAGAGTGGATGGAGTGTCTTCAGGCAAGAGATATAGAAATACCTGACGAACTGAAGGAGGAGTGTTACTCCATGATGAACGAGATAGAATAGGATGACAAGGACCAGGACAGCCGTTTATGCATTGCTGTTGCCACTGCTTGCAGTAGTGACCGGCTGCTCCACATCCCGCAACACTGCAGCATCACGCTCATACCAGGCCCTGGTCACCAGATACAACGTCTATTTTAACGGCAGCGAAGCCTATCGCAAGGGCTTTGAGTTACAGCAGAAAAGCAAGAAGGACAATCTGCTGGAGATACTTGACCTGGACCCCATAAGTGACCAGAAGGTCCATTCCATCGGCTCATCAAATTATGATGTCGCCATTGAGAAGGCGCAGAAAGGTATCAAGCTCCACTCCATAAGCGTAAAGCCCAAGAAAAAGAAGGGTACGCCCAGCGAATCCGAAAAGGCGTTCCAGGACAAGAATGAATACAACCCCTTCCTGTGGCATGCATGGTTCCTTATGGCCGATGCCCAGCGCCAGAAAGGTGATTTCATCGAGGCCGCCAGTACCTACTCTTATATCACCAAGCTCTATTTTGATGAGCCCGAAATAGTAGCCGAGGCACAGTACAAGATGGCCCAATGCTACTCGGAACTGGGCTGGTACTACGAGGCCGAGGAACTTTTCCAGCGCTCCGGTCAGACCAAGACGAACCTTGCCCGCCATCTGGATTACCAGACCCGTCTGGCATCGCATCTTCTGAATCAGGAGCGTTTTGAAGAGAGTATTCCGCTTTTGGAGGAGGCCATAAGCCGCAAGGGAGTAAGCAAGACACAGCGCATACGTGAAAGATACCTGCTGGCCCAGCTCTACAAGGTTACAGACCGCAATGATGACGCTTACCGTATGTTCGGAAAGGTGGTCCGCATGAGTCCCCCGCATGACATTGCGTTCCACGCCCGCATACAGCAGACCGAAACTATGGCCCAAAACGGCAACCTTCGCAAGATAATGAAGAAGCTCAAGCGCATGGAGAGGGATCCCAACAACAAGGATAACCTTGACCAGGTCTATTATGCGATGGGTAACATCCACCTGATGCGCGGAGACACCGTCACTGCGCTCAAACTCTATAACGAGGGGGCCGACAAGAGCGAAAAGTCATCGCCAGAGAAAGGCATACTGCTGCTCACCATGGCCAACCTGTACTGGGACATGAAGGACTATCCCAACGCCTCACGATGCTATTCGCAGGCAGTGGGAATGATAGGTTCCTCACACAAGGAATACGCTACGGTGAAACTGCGTTCCGAGGTGTTGGAGGATCTGGTCAGTTGCACCCGTACCATCAACCTGCAGGACAGTCTGCAATGGCTATCCACTCTGCCCGAAGATAGGCTCTACCCTATCATCGACAAGGTAATAGAGAATCTTATAGAACAGGAACGGCTTGAAGAGGAACGCCGCAAGCAGGAGGAGAAAGAGGCCGCACGCAAGGGAGCCGCTTCGGAAATGTCAATTCAGGATACCGGCGACAACCAATCCTCACAGTGGTATTTCTACAACACCAATGCGGTGTCACGAGGCAGGAAAGAGTTCCAGAAACAGTGGGGTGACCGCAAACTCGAGGACGACTGGCGCAGGTCAAACAAGACCACCCTGGCCCCGATGGAACAGATGGCATATGCCGACAATGAGGGACTCCTTGATGCCGAGTCCGACACGCTGGGTGACATCATCGTTGACTCGATTGATATCAAGCCGCAGGAGACCAATCCACACAAGCGTGAATACTACATACAGCAGATTCCATATTCGGACGATGATAAGCTGAAGTCTGACAAACTCCTGACCGGGGCTCTGCTGCAGCAGGGAATCATCTACAAGGACCGTTTGGAGGAGTACCCCGACGCCGAAACATCACTTACCCGCATAGTTGACGGCTATCCGCAGGCCGATGAGGCCGATGAGGCCATGTACAACCTTTACCTGATGTACTCGCTTTGGGGCAGGAACATTGAGGCCGACAGTTGCCGAAGCCGTATGCAGAGGCTCTATCCCGAAAGTGATTATACCGTCATGGTATGTGATCCCGATTATATAGACAATGCCCGTTACGGAAAGCACCGCGAGGATTCAATCTATGTGGTCACTTATGACGCATACCGTAAAGGCGACCGTCTGACGGTAAGGGAGAACTGCCGGATATCGGCCTCAAAATACCCCATGGGACAGCACCGTGCCAAATTTTTGTTCCTGGATGCAGCCATGGACCTTCAGGACGGTGACACCGATTCGTTCCTGGCCAAACTGAAAGAGATAGTATCCAAATATCCCAAGAACGAGATATCGGAACTTGCAGGCCTCATAGCACAGGGCATACAGAACGGAAGGATACTCCAGTCCACATCACTTGTATCAATATGGGACCGTCGCAACGGAACAGTACAAAGCGATTCTGCCGACGCCCAGATCCCGGAGTTCTCCGACAACCGCTACGAACCTTTCATATTCCTTCTGGCCTACCCCGAGGGAGAACTCAACCAGAACCAATTGCTGTTTGAGGTGGCCAAATTCAACTTCACCAACTACATGATGCGTAACTTTGACATCAGTTTTGAAACTGATCAGGGAATCGGTATGATGATAGTCGGAGAATTTCTTAACTTTGACGAGGCTTACGTCTATAGCCGCAATCTGTATGACGATGCCGATATGGCCAGCAAGCTGAGCGGAATAAAGGCAGTCGTGATAACGCGCAAGAATTTGGAGACGCTCCTGAAGCACTTCAGTTTCAATGACTACCAGGAGTTCTACGAGGAGCACTTCCTGAACATACCGGAGTTTGACATTGACGGAGCCACCCTCTTTGAAGAATACGACCAGGATGGAGAAGACGGAGAATAAGAACGGTACGCTGCTTTGGGTCGATGACGAGATCGATCTGCTCAGAGCCCATATCATGTTCCTTGAGAACAAGGGATATGAGGTGGATACCGTAACCAACGGCCACGACGCTCTGGACATGTGCCGTCAGCGTCAGTATGACCTGGTCCTGTTGGATGAACACATGGTGGGCATGAGCGGTCTTGAAACCCTGTCGCACATCAAGGAGATGGATCCCAACATACCCGTCGTGATGGTGACCAAAAGTGAGGAGGAGAACATCATGGACCAGGCCATCGGCTCCAAGATAGCCGACTACCTTATCAAGCCGGTCCACCCCAACCAGATACTGCTTTCACTAAAAAAGAATATCCACAAACGTGATATCGTCACTGCCGAGACCGACCGCAACTACCAACAGAATTTCGGCAAACTGAGCATGCAGATAAACGACTCCCTCACGGCCGATGACTGGATAGAGGTATACCGTCAGCTGGTATACTGGGAACTTGAACTCAAGGAGGCCGACAGCTCCATGCATGACATGCTTAAGATGCAGAAGACCGAGGCCAACGCAGCCTTTGCCAAGTTCATAAAGCGCAACTACATGAACTGGATGAAGGACCGCGAGAAGAGCCCCATTATGAGTCCCGACCTGTTCAAGAAATTTGTCTTCCCGGCACTGGACAGCGGCGAGAAACTGTTCCTGATCGTAATGGATAACTTCCGTTATGACCAGTGGCGCATACTCAGCCAGGAACTCGCCGAACTCTTCAGCTTTGACGAGCAGCTCTATTACAGCATTCTGCCCACCGCCACGCAATACTCCCGCAACGCGATATTCTCAGGTCTTATGCCCGAGCAGATAAGCCGCATGTTCCCCGACCTTTGGGTCGATGAGGACTCCGAGGAGGGCAAGAACATAAACGAATCACCGCTAATAAAGACACAGATAGACCGTTACCGCCGCAAGGACACCTTCTCTTACAATAAGGTGAACGATTCGGCATCGGCCGAGAAACTGATGAGCCAGTTCAATTCACTGCTTCAGAATGACTTGAACGTAGTGGTAGTAAACTTCATTGACATACTGTCGCACTCCAAGACCGATTCAAAGATGATGCGTGAGCTGGCTAATGACGAGGCTGCATACCGCAGTCTGATCCTGTCATGGTTCCGTCATTCGTCGGTACGCGAGCTCTTCCGCTCCATGGCCGCCACGGGACGCAAGGTGATGATAACCACCGATCACGGCAGTATCATGGTCAATCACGCCATCAAGATAGCAGGCGACCGCACCACCAACACCAACCTGCGGTACAAACTGGGCAAGAACCTGGGATTCAACCCCAAGGATGTGTATGAGATCAGTGAGCCGCTCAAAGCCCACCTGCCCTCACCCAACGTGAGCACATCGTACATATTCTGCACCGAGGCGGATTACTTTGTATATCAGAACAATTTCAACAACTTTGCATCATTCTACAAGGAGACCTTCCAGCACGGAGGCGTATCGCTTGAGGAGATGATAATACCTTTCATAACACTTAACCCAAAAAAGAAATGACAATTACAATAAAGGATCTGGACCATATTGAGGCGGCCGCCCGTGAGTTTATCGCTCTGATGGGTGATGATACAGTATTCGCATTCTACGGTAAGATGGGTGCCGGCAAGACCACATTCATAAAGGCCCTGTGCAAACTGCTGGGCGTGGAGGATGAGGTAAACTCCCCTACTTTTGCCATAATAAACGAATACCGCTCAGAGACAACCGCCGAACTCATATACCATTTTGACTTTTACCGCATCAAGAAACTTGAGGAGGTCTATGACCTGGGGTATGAGGACTATTTCTACAGCGGCGCCCTCTGCTTCATCGAGTGGCCCGAACTGGTTGAGGAGCTTCTGCCTTTGGATGCGAAAAAAGTAACCATCACCGAAAACACCGACGGATCAAGAACCATTTCCATTTAAACATGCATTTATTCATTCCAACAAGACATTCCGGATGTCTGCTATTATTATGTACCATTCTGCTTATTAACGGTTGCAAGGACAATACCGTAACCAATGAACCATCGGACGCCTTAACCGAAGCAAGGTCCCTCTACGATACAGGCTATAAATACGATTTCTCCGAACAGAAACGTTTGGGCGAAATTTACTACCACAAAGCTTATGACATCATAAAACAGGACCCGTCACAGGATTGGAAACTGTATGAACAGGCCGGCTATCGCTATTCCTGTCTTGCATTTGCCCGCGGCAATCTGCAGGAGGCTACTCAAATAATAAGCGACATGCTAGCCAAGACCGAAGAATACGGTTACTATTCGCCCGAAATGATGTGGGCGCTATACATCCAGATGGCCACATATCAGGAATCATTAATGCAACATGATGAAGCACAGGCAACATATTTAAAGGCATATCAGGAGATGCTTAAGATAGCCGGCGGCGAAAATAAAGGCAGTCACAACATGATGGTTACATGCGCCAACATTTGTGCCACCAATCTTGAGAGCGGCCATTACGACGATGCAGCCATATGGATTGACAGACTTGACAGCGAACTGCAGGCATATAAGAAAGCCGATAACCGCCGGGATGATCAGGTGGTGGAATATACCGGTCTCGCCGCCATTTACCGCGCATGGTTGCTGGAAGGCACAGGACATGAAAAAGAAGCCAAAGCCATCTTCAACTCCATTCCCGACAGTTGCATGAATTATTACCTGTGCATAGGTACCGCCCCCGTATACCTTTATTATAGCAAACATTATTCCGAGGCCGCCGATATGTTTGCCAGATTGGACACAACTTTTAACCGTGATATACAACTGACATTAGAAAAGATTGGAGGAGTATTGCGGGCACGATACCAATCCAATCGTCATGCCGGACGCAACGATGAGGCGCTATCCATTGCAGACATGGCGTTTGAGGCTTTGGATTCGGCGATGGTTTGGCAAAGAAAAGATGATGCCACCGAACTGACAATAATCTACCAGACCCACCAGAAAGAGCTTGAACTTGAGGAATCAAAAGCTCAGGCACGCATCCGCAGTATCCTTTTATACACCTCTTTGGTAGTCATCCTGCTCATAGCCTTTCTGCTGCTGCGCGCCATACATTTCAACAAAGTGCTCTCAGAAAAAAACCGCAGACTCTATGATGAGATAGAGCAGAACCGAAAGGAGCAACAGCATGAGATAGAGCAGTTGCAGGCCGCTCCCGAGGCCGAACTTACCACAGAGCAGCAGATATACCGCCGTCTCTGCGCTCTTATGGATGAGCAGGAACCTTACACCGATGAGAACCTGAACCGAGATGTATTGGCCCAGTTACTTGGCACCAACGCCAAATACGTGGAACAGGCCATACGCCAATGCTCAAAGGGAGAGACTGTAAGTGACTTTATCAACCGCTATCGTCTGGAGCAGATAGCACGTCTGCTAAAGGAAACCGATGACCCCATCGCAATCATTGGCGAGCAGTGCGGAATACCCAGTCGCGCCACCCTGGCCCGCCTGTTCCGCAACACCTACGGCATGACACCTACCGAATACCGCGACATTTAGGCTTCCTCCCTGGCAACCTTACGGTACTCACCGGGAGTTAGTTTGAATTTAGCACGGAACAGCGTGCTGAAATGACTGCGCGAAGCAAAACCGCTCATCTCACCAACCAGGCCGATAGGCTCGTCGCTTTCACGCAGAAGTGATGCCGCATGACGGATACGCCAATCATCCAGGAAATCTCCTAAAGTCATTCCATCCGAAAATTCGCGGACAGCTGCTGCAACAGCGTTGTAATTTGTTCCCAGCATCTCGGATAACGACTCGCGGTTAAGATCGCTGCTGGTATAAGGCTGTTGCTCACGCATAAGTTGGCATATACGGGTGTATAATTGCTGAGAGGCCGATGCGGGAGCCGACGAAAGCACCTTGTCCTGCTCCTTGTTTTCCTGCTCAATCATCTGCTGTACGGTCTCATACAACTGACGGTTCTTTTCACGCAAACGCTCATGGGCAACCAAAATACGCCACAAAGCCACGGAACCGATAACCAGCAACGTTATCAGACTTACTATGATCACCCAGTGCAAACGGGCTTCGGCCTCCTTTTCCTTGAGTTGAATCTCTTTCTCCTGAGTCTTCATCTGCTGGGCCCATTTGAGGGTTTCGGCACGACGCTCACGCTGTACCAGACTGTCGGAGATTACGTATTGCCGCTCCATAGTAAGGTATGCCTCATGTCCCAGATTCATCTTGTCCAATCCTATGGCATAATTATGTAACAGACCCGCATAATCATTTGAGATGGTATCCTCACTTTCCCTGTACAAAGGGTCTAAAACGGAGTAAATCTGTTGGATTCTTTTTCCGTTACCAGATATGACATAATAGTTCAGGATATCCTGTAAATGATTAGGCGCCTTGCCCGCCGTAGTCTGTTCATAAGCCTGAGCACTACGCGCAGCTGCGTCTTTATCACCAGCCATATACTGGCAGTAAGCCAGAACGCTGTATGCATAGGCATATTGATCATCAAGATACCCCTTAGGTGCTGTAGAGAAAGCCTCTCCTATCTTGTCAATAACCTGTAAGCGTTCCTGAATCAATTCGGTTCCTTGCGAATAGTCGCCACGGTTAACGGCCAAACGGGCAACAGTACCCAATTGGGTAGAGAACATGGGAAGAAGTTGGGGATTGGAACTGGCCCTGAACTGAGCCAATGAACGCTCAAGATATTCCATTCCGCTGCCAGGTTCTGTCAATTCCATAATATGTCCTGCTTCAAAATAGAAATCAGACTCCTCTACGGGCCAGCCATTTTCATGAGCTATCCTGGCGCCTTCCATAGCATAACCTAAGGCCTCCTGATAATCCTCGGTTCTCTTACTGATACTCAACAGCAACGAGTATACCTTGACATACTGTAAACTGTCCGGCTTGGGATTATCGTTTTCAAGAATGGCCATGCAGCATTCCTTAGCCTTTTTCAAATCTGCATTATTAGCGTTATAGTAGATTTCCGCACGCATCCAGTTGGCGTAGTTTACATCGGCTATGCCTGCCATCTGGGCGGTGTCAACCAAAGCGAAAGCAAGCTCCGGTTCCTCCATACAATACTGACGTATATTCTCCCAGACGTAACGCTGTTCATCCAATAATTCAATGGCTTGTTTTCTTTCGCTGCATCCTATCAGAAGTGCAGCCATAAGGACTAAATTGAGAATCTTTTTCATTATTTTTTGTTTTGGCATGCAAAATTAAGAAAAAATGCCTTTTGTGCGCCATGAGAACAAACTTGTGCGCTGTGAGAACATGCTGTTATGTCTTCCATGCTAACTTTGCAAGCGATATGAGTTGTAGCGTTTACTTCATAATAGCAACTGCACTTGCCACGGTGGTGACCATTATTGTCATCGGCTTGGCAATGGTTCTGGTGTATTACCATTGGCGTAACACGGAACTGATGAAAGGTATTTCCGCTTTTATCCGCCGCAACTGGAAAATGGAACAGCAGATTAACCAACTGCAGAAAAAAATAGAAGAAAAAGAATGAAAAAAGCAGTTTTTCCGGATTTGATACATACCTTTCCGCCAGTGATACATCCTTCATTGCCGCAGACTGTTACTTTGTCGTTGTATTCAGTAAGGTATGAACGTAACGGAATTTATTATTGCAGTAGTCCTTGGAGTAAGCCTGACACTTTTGCTTATCCTTTTAATAGGTATAATAGTTTTTCAGAGATGGCGGATAAGCGACAGCAACGCGCACCTGAAAGCATTCATCCAAGAGAATATGGAAATGCGTGACAGATTACAACGTGAAAAAAACAATTTGTATAGTCCAATTAATTCAAAAAAATAGTTCTTATGAAAAAATCAATCTTTCTTGCAGCTCTTGTCTGCTGCGCAATGACAACAGTTTTCTGCTCCTGCGACAATGAGGAGGACAAACTCAAACCCGAGCCCGAGGACACTACTCCCGTAGCTGCCATGATGGACTACACCATGACTGTAGGTGATGACCTTCTTAACTATTTTGATGTCAAGGTTGAGTATTACAGCAACGACGGAAGGCTGCAGGCTGAGATGATGACTCAGAAAGAGTGGAAAAAGAGCGTCAAAGCCATACTGCCCGTAAAACTTGGAGCACGCCTGACAGTAGAGCCTAAGGAAGGTGTCAATTTTGACGAGCTTGAGCAGTTCACTGTCGCCTATGGATACAGTTACAGAGGTTATGCCGTAACATCAAATGACAAGGTGGTCGGAAAAGTCGTAAGCGGCGGAACCAACAGCACCATGACAATGAAAGGTGACAAGGTATCAACCTGGCAGGAGCGTCATGCCGACGGCATCGTAAAGTTCCTCTACTCATTTGCTGCCGACGGACAGGCCACTTCCACTGATTGGGAATAAGAAAAACAGATAGAAGCAAACCTTATCCAGTAAACTGAATATTATGAGAAAAAATTTTTTCGCGGTGGCAGCAGCC
>Ga0310786_10005277_pt1 | contig 17629 bp, 11 predicted proteins | sample AusTroGonzalo_MG_FD_203881 | JGI IMG/M metagenome (GOLD analysis project Ga0310786, IMG submission 203881) | Bovine rumen microbial communities from tropical cattle in Woodstock, Queensland, Australia - Gonzalo_03 (v2) (version 2) | ecosystem: Host-associated > Mammals > Digestive system >... | reverse complement strand
TCAAATTCCTCGCCGACGGGATGTATCCGGACGCCGAACTCATCACGCTTGTGATGGACAATCTCAACACACACGCGGTCGGTTCCCTGTACAAGGCTTTCCCCCCGGAGGAAGCCCTCCGGCTCAGAAAACGCCTGGACATCCACTACACCCCCAAGCACGGGAGTTGGCTCAATATCGCGGAAATCGAATTGAACGTGCTCACGCGCCAATGCCTGGACCGGCGCATCGACAGCCTTGAGAGATTGCGGGTGGAATTGGCGGCGTGGGAACGGCAACGCAACCAGGAAGCCGCGAAAGTGGATTGGCAGTTCCGTACTTCGGACGCCCGGATCAAACTCCTATCGCTTTACCCCCCCGCTGTGATTTGTTCAAGTGTCAACGTGCCAATACACTAGGTGCCAAGGAGTGTTTGATTCCAATTGACACAATCAGGGATTCTGTATCTTGGTTCGGCGTGGTCGTGGCTCTTGAAAACCAAAAAATGCTGCTGGCACGCAAAGGACCGGACCGCCATGAAGCATCGCTTGATTACCACATGGATTTGGGACGGGAGGTCATCATTCCCCATGAAGCACCGACTCGCAATGAGAGTCTTGATGGGATCAAATTGTTTTTGGATTCCCTATCAGGTCTTTCTTCTTTAGGACAAAGCGATCGCGACATCGAAGCGAGGCTGTCGTTCCGGGATGTCTGCCATCTGGTTTTCCAAAGCCAAGATGTTGTCGCGAATCAGAGCGTTCTTTTCTACAAAGGACATGAACTCAAGTATCGTTTGAAGCTCCAGGACTGGTTCCCCTACTTGTTGGGCATCAAATCAGAGAACGATCTCCTTGTCGAAAAACAAATTCACGACTTGGAAGAAACTAGAAACGAATTGGCAAAGGAGCAACGACGTTTGTCAAAGGTCGCCAAGGCGCAATGCCAACAATTGTCTGGGACATTGAACTTGGCACGGGAATTTGGGTTGTATGACGGTGATATACCGCTGGAAAGTTCGTTGGATGCGTTGATCGAGATTGCAAAAGCCATAATTCAGTCTCCATCCAAGCAGCCTGAAATCAATACCGATGCGTTTCAAAAAGCGGAAGAGACGCTTCAAGCCATTGAAACAAGACGCAATCAGTTAGATCTGGATATTTCGAAACTTCGACAGCGGATTTCGGATATCGACACCTTGCGGAGGACACGCGAGCAATACAAACATGTCATTGAAAGTAAAACTGAGCGACTTGGGATTTCTGATTGGTTTGGACAATTGTTCGAGCATCCATCGTGTTGTCCTTTCTGCGGAAGCGACGCGCACCCCCTTGCATTGCGTGAAACAGAGTCCATCCGCACAGCCGTCAGTAAATACAAACGTTCGCTCTCTTCTGCTCCCCCTGTATTGCGTTCATTCGACAAGGAGTATGCGGCCTTGAAACGCGAGTTGCGTGAAAAACGGACAGAAATGGAAGCTTTGGAGGGGCGCGCTGATGTTGAAAGGAAAAACAATGAGATTTTGCGCAATCTTGAAAGAACAAATCGCAAACGCTGGGAGTTTCTCGGGGAATTGAAAGGCAAGCTGTCTTTTTACGAAGCCTATGGAGAAGACGGCAATCTGGCAAAACAGTTGGCGAGCGTAGATGCGGAATTAACAGAATTACGCAAGAAACTTCCCTCGCCGAACGAACTCGAATTTAGAAAGCAAATGGTTGAGGCATGCATTGCAGGACTTGCATGTGACAGGTTGAAAACCTTGGATGTGGACCCGCGATATACGAGGATCGGTCCTCGTTTTTCATATAATGATCTCACAATCCGTGTTACTGGTTCGGATAACGCTGAACATATTCTCGCCGAAATAGGAAGTGCGTCCAACTGGTTGTCATTCCATTTGGCCATTGTTTGCGCATTACAGGAGTTCTTTGCTACACAGCGCCCTGATCCCTTGCCGGTACCGGCATTTGTTGTTTTCGATCAACCTAGCCAAGTATATTTCCCCCATGGATATCAAGAAGGGGATGATTTCGCATCTTACGCCAATAGCGAGGATATGAAAGCAGTTCGCAAGATATTTGAGACAATCAGTCAGTCGATCAAAGCAACAGATGGGGCTTGGCAGGCGATTGTCCTTGAGCACGCAGATCAGTCCGTGTATGGGGATGTGGATAGCGTGCATGAGATTGAAAACTGGCGAGATGGGGACAAATTGATCCCTAAAAACTGGCTTGAAAACGGACCTGAAAACTGACCGGGAAACTGGTCGGGAAAATGCCTTGAGAATCCTTATGGGAAAAGCGCGGCTGGAAGCCGCACCCCCCAAAAAAGCGGCGGAACCGCCGCAGTGAAGAGTAACGAGTGACGAGTTGAGGACGCGCGGCTGGAAGCCGCACCCCCCAAGATTTGCCAATGGTTGGCAAAAATGGGGTGATTTTGCCGAACATTGGCAAAATGGCTTGGGGGTGCAGGCAGGGCCACACGCAGTGGAGGCTCTGCAAAGCAACGAGCCGGACGGCTCTTGCGCGGGGGGTGGCGAGGCCGTAGAATGGCGGTGCAAATGCCGTCCGCAACCAAACTTTCCATCCGGTTTTTCGGCGACCGCGAAGTGCGCGCCGTCTGGGACGAATCCCGCTCCCACTGGCTCTTTTCCGCCCTTGACGTCGTCGGCGCCGTCAACGGCCAGGACGACCACGCCAAAAACCGGAACTACTGGAAATGGCTCAAGGCCAAGCTCCGCCGCGAAAAGCCCGAACTGGTTAGCGCCGCTATCCGGTTGAAACTGCGGGCTGCCGATGGCAAGCACCGCCTGACCGACGCCTTCGACGCGGAGGGCGTCGCTGCCCTCGCCCGCGCCATCCCCAACAACCGCGCCGCCGCCTTCCTCGACTGGTTCGCGTACGGCCCCGAAACCCTCGACGAAAAAAGCCGCGAAAAGGCCCGCGCCCTTTTCGGCAGCGGCCTCCTCGATTCCGTCGAAGTCGGCACCGCCAGGGGGTTGCGGCAGATCCACGCCTATCTCTTCGGCGGGCTCTACCCTTTCGCCGGGCAGATCCGCACCGTCAACCTCGCCAAGGGGGACTTCGCCTTCGCCCAGGCCCGGTTCCTCGACGGCACCCTCCGGCACGTCGAGGCCATGCCCGAGACGGATTTCGACGCGATTCTCGCCAAGTACGTCGAAATGAACGTCGCCCATCCTTTCCGCGAAGGCAACGGGCGGGCCACGCGCATCTGGTTCGACCTCATGCTCAAGCGCGCCATCGGCCGGTGCATCGATTGGTCGCTGGTTCCGAAATACCCCTATCTTGCGGCGATGGTGCAGTCCGTCACGGACCCGGCGCCCCTCCGCGCGCTCCTCCTGCCCGCGCTCACCGACCGAATCGACGACCGCGAAACCTTCATGAAGGGCATCGATTACTCGTACTACTACGAGCAGACGGATGATGTTTTTCCGCTTCCGGTGGAGTGAAGAGTGACGAGAGAAGAGAGGCCGCCTTCGGCGGAGGGAAAAGAGAAAAGAGAAGAGAGAAAAGTGGAGGAAGCGCGGCGGCGCGGCGGAGCCGCGCAGTGACGAACTACGAGTGACGAGTGACGAGTTGAGGAAGCGCGGCAAGATGCCGCACCCCCGAGGCGGCGGAGGAGCCGCCGCTTGTTCAAAGGCCGGAAGACGGCAAGGAAAGGCCAAATTCGGAAAGTCTGTTTCTCTAATTAGGTAAAATTCGGAAAGTTTATATTGTGTGTTTGTTTGAAATCGGGTAGTTTGTCCGGCGTCGAAAGTCCCCAAGGAGGCATTCCCGTGTACATCGAACGCAAGGCAATGGCGCAGTTGGCCGAGTCCGTCAAGCCGGGCCGGGTCGTGGCCGTGTACGGTCCGCGGCAGAGCGGCAAGACGACCCTCGTGCGCAAGTACCTGAAGACCTTCCGCGGCAAGGTCTTCGCCACCACGGGCGAGGATGCCGCCACGGCGGACGCGCTCCGCTCCTCCTCCGTCGATGCCCTCCGGCAGCGCTTCGGCGATCTCGACCTGCTCTTCGTCGACGAGGCGCAGACGGTCCACGGCATCGGCCAAGCGCTCAAGCTTCTCGTCGATTCCCTCCCGGATCTGCGCGTCGTCGTTTCCGGCTCGTCGTCCTTCGAGCTGGCCGGGCAGGTGGGCGAGCCGCTCGTCGGCCGCAAGCGGACCATCGTCCTCTTTCCGCTGGCCTTCGCGGAAATCGCGGCGGCGGATACCATCGCCGCGGCTTCGGCGCGCCTGGGGGAAATGCTCCGGTGGGGGATGTACCCGGAAGTGTGGCTCGCGAAAGGGGAACGGGCGAAGCGCGAGGCGCTCCGGGAGCTTGTCGAGGGGTATCTTTTCAAGGATGTCATCGCGTTCGAGTCGTTGCGCAATTCCGACAAGATCCGCCGCCTCCTGATGCTGGTCGCCTTCCAGATCGGCAAGGAAGTGTCCCTTTCCGAACTGGCGGCCAACCTCGGCATCGCGCGGCAGACGGTGGAGCGGTATCTCGACCTCCTCGAAAAAACGTTCGTCGTCTACCGCGTGAACGGCTTTTCGCGCAACCTGCGCAGCGAGGTCGTCAAGATGTCGCGCTGGTATTTCAACGACAACGGCGTGCTCAACGCCGTCACGGGCAACCTGCGCGCGCCGGAAGACCGCGCGGACGCCGGGGCGCTCTGGGAGAACTGGGCCATGGCCGAACGCCGCAAGCTGCTCGCCTGGACGGGGAGTGGCGCGCGGCGCTGGTTCTGGCGCACGTACACCCAAGCGGAAATCGACAGCGTGGAGGAAGAGGACGGCCACCTCCGCGCTTGGGAATTCAAATGGGGACGCAAGACGCCCCGTGCGCCTCTTTCCTGGCGCGAAGCCTATCCGGATGCCTCCTTCGGCGTTGTCGCTCCCGAAAACATGATTCCCTTCGTTTGCGGGGACGGGCCGCCTCCGGCGGAGTGAAAAGAGACAAGAGAAGAGAGAAAAGTGCAGGACCGCGGCTTCGCCGCGAAGCAAGAAGTAAAAAGAAAGAAGCAAGAAGTGAGGACGCGCGGCAAGATGCCGCGCGGTTCTTTTTGAGAATAGCGCGGCTGGAAGCCGCACCCCTCAAGGCGGCGGAGCCGCCGCAGTGACGAGTGAAGAGAGAAGAAGAGAGGCCGCCTCCGGCGGGGTGAAAAGAGAAGGGGGGAAGGTTTTGCCAATGTTTGGCAAATCGGGCGCATTTTTGCCAAACATCGGCAAAAGGCCGAAAGCGCGCAGGGAATGGGCGGGGAGGATGAGGCCGACGGTGCGGTCGCGGCAAGACTTGGATGCTGGGGGACAGGGGGGAGGAGTGGAGGATTCCGTCGCCCCTTCGGGGCTGGAAACGGGCCGCCCGGCGGTCGGGCCCTGCCATTTCGGGTTGAACCGTTCCGCCATGCGCGGGCACCGGGGACGGTGCCCCTCCCTTGGGTGAACCAAGGCATTCCGCAAAATTGCGGCCCGGACGGAGCCGGGCCCTCCCATTGATTGCGGCTAAATGTTTTTGGAGACCGTCCTGCCACGGGGGGGTGGAGCGAGGGGAGGGAAATGCAGATTTGGTGCGTTTTTTTTGGGGAAAAAGACAAAGGCAGGATTTTTCTTGGCAGAAATCCTTTTCCGGGGATTCATTGCCCGTGCGTTGCGGGTCTTTGTCCGACACTGGAGTCAATCCGCAACGGGACGTGTGATGATATGTCAGTTGGCTGGTCTTGAGTGTCCGAGATGGCAGTCTGAACATTTTCGTCTGCGTCCAACTTCCTTTCCGTCGCCGTTCCGGACTTGTTGTCGGGATGGCCGTGACAGGGGAGGAGATCCATTTTCGATTTCGGCAGAAAACTACCGGAATCGAAAATTGGTTTGACGGGGGGGGACGAAGGACGGGGGCGCGACAGGCGAGAAGAGGGGTGAGGTCGGCCGACGGTCGACCTTCAGGAGGGGAGAGGAATTGTGACGGCGGATCAAACGGCAGGTGCTTCCGGCAGGCGGTGCTTTGCCGTTGCGCGGGCGGGGCGGCGCCCGTAGAATGGGAACAGAAATGCCGTCCGCGACCAAACTTTCCATCCGGTTTTTCGGCGACCGCGAGGTGCGCGCCGTGTGGGACGAAGCCCGCTCCCGCTGGCTTTTTTCCGCCCTCGACGTCGTTGGCGCCGTCAACGGGGAGGACGACCACGCCAAAACCCGGAACTACTGGAAATGGCTCAAGGCCAAGCTCCGCCGCGAAAGACCCGAACTGGTTAGCGCCGCTATCCGGTTGAAACTGCGGGCGGCCGACGGCAAGCTGCGTTTGACCGACGCCTTCGACGCGGAGGGAGTCGCCGCCCTCGCCCGCGCCATCCCCAACAACCGCGCCGCCGCCTTCCTCGACTGGTTCACATACGGCCCTGAAACCCTCGACGAGAAAAGCCGCGAAAAGGCCCGCGCACTTTTCGGGAGCGGACTTCTCGATTCCGTCGAAGTCGGGACCGCCAGGGGGTTGCGGCAGATCCACGCCTATCTTTTCGGCGGGCTCTACCCCTTCGCCGGGCAGATCCGCACCGTCAACCTCGCCAAGGGGGATTTCGCTTTCGCCCAGGCCCGGTTCCTCGACGGCACGCTCCGACGCGTCGAGGCCATGCCCGAGACGGATTTCGATGCGATTCTCGCCAAGTACGTCGAAATGAACGTCGCCCATCCCTTCCGCGAGGGCAACGGGCGCGCCACGCGCATCTGGTTCGACCTCATGCTCAAGCGCGCCATCGGCCGGTGCATCGATTGGTCGCTGGTTCCGAAAAGACCCTATCTCGCGGCGATGGTGCACTCCGTCGAGGATACGGAACCCCTCCGCAATCTCCTCCTGCCCGCGCTCACCGACCGGATCGACGACCGCGAAACCTTCATGAAGGGCATCGATTACTCGTACTACTACGAGCAACCGGACGATGTGCCCCCGCCGGAAGCCGGGTGAAGGGGCCGCCTCCGGCGGAGTGAAAAGAGACAAGAGAAAAGAGAAGGGAGAAGAGTTTTCCCGATTTGGAGTGGAAAGGGGGAGGCGTCGCTTTTCCTGAAAAAAGTGATGAAGCCACAGAGAAACGCAAAGGGACGCAAAGGTTTCACGCGGAGGACGCAAAGATTGCGAAGGGGAGGGAGGCGGGGGGGCGGGGCTTCAGGGGATTGGATGCGGGGAATTCTGTCACCCCTTCGGGGGAGGAAACGGCCCGCCCGGCGGTCGGGCCCCGCCATTTCGGGTTGAACCGTTCCGCCATGCGCGGGCACCGGGGACGGTGCCCCTCCCTTGGGTGAACCAAGGCATTCCGCAAAGTTGCGGCTAGAGCGGTTTTCGAAAACATGTAGACGCAAGGCTGGGGGATGCGACATTCTTGTCGCGCCCAAACTGATTGGCGCGGCTGAAAGCCGCACCTCCCAAGGAATCGGCTACATTATTCTGAAAACCACTCTAGATTTTTTCAAACCTCTCTGCCACGGGGGGGCGCGAGGGAAGGGAGGGGCGGGGAATTTTTTTGGGGGTGAGTGTCAGATTTCGCGGCGGGAGGCGAGTATGCAACGGGAAAAGGATCAGACACGAGGAGACGAAACATGCAGGGTTTCAAGGACAACGGCGGCGGCGGTTGGCTCCAGGGCAAGGCGCTGGAGTGCTGGTGCCATTTCGCCGCGAACTGGAAGGGAATGGTCGAAGACTCCGATTTCTTCATCCTTTTCGAGAAGGACCGCGGTTCGACGGAGGAAATGGCCATCCGGCGGTTCCAGCGGCATTTCTCCCTGAGGGATTTGGTGGACGAGGAGGTCGTCATGGACCTCGAAGACATGGAGACGGGGACGGAGCTGTCGCTGCCCCGCGGGGGCGTGCTCCGGGCGCTCCAGCGGCTCTGGAACTGCGATGGGCTGCGGGACGAGTGCCGCAGGATGCTTCTGGAATGGGCGGAGGAAATCGGAAAGCGGTGCAGGTCGAAGCAGGGGCGGCGGGATGCAACGAAAGCGCGCTTCGAGGAGGTTTGCCGTCTTTTGCGGCTGGGGGAGGTGGAACGGGAGGTGCTGGCTTATGCGATGGTGCGGCATCTGACCTCGTTCGACGATTTCCCGGCGGTCAATTTCGACCCGGCGGAACGGCTGGTTTTCTTCGCCATGGCGGCGGACTGTCCGGCGAGCGCCGTGGAAAAGGCGCTTTCGCCGCCGGGGGCGCTGCGGAAGTACGAGGTGCTCGACGCGGACGGGGACCTGTGCTCCGGGGAGTTCCGGCGGTATCTGGCGGGGGTCGGGGACGAGTCGCTGGAGTGGAGGTTCTACCGCAAGCGCGGGACGGAGGAGGCGCTTCCGTGGGAGTACTACGGGGCGCTCGCGCGGGAACACGGGGCCATCCTCAAGCGGCTGCTGCGGGCGGCCGACGGGCACGGCGGGGCGAACGTGCTGTTCCACGGGGCTCCGGGGACGGGGAAAACGAGTTTCGCCGAGACGCTCGCGCGGGAGCTGGGCTTGTCCCTCTACGAAATCCGCCAGGGCGACCGCAACGGCGAGCACGTTTCGGCCCAGAGCCGCCTCGCCGGCATCCGCATCTGCAACGGGCAGGTGCCGTGTCCGGGGAGCATGATGCTGGTGGACGAGGCGGACCAGCTGCTGGAGACGAACCGCTCCTGGCTGCACGGCGAAATGGGTTGCGGGGGGCGGAAGGGGGCCATCAACCCGCTGCTCGACGACACGCGGCTGCCGACAATCTGGATTTGCAACGCGCCCGCGGAGGCCATCGACGAGAGCGTGCGGCGGCGGTTCGACTATTCGGTGCATTTCCCGCGTCTTTCGGAGCGCCAGCGGCGGGCGGTGTGGCGGAACACGGTGCGGAAATTCGGGTTGGAGGGGCGGCTGGGGGAGGAACGGATAGAGGCGTACGCGCGGAAGTACCGGACGAGCGCGGGGGGCATCGCGAAGGTGCTGGGGAACGTGCGGCGGATGCATCCGCGAAAGGAGGAAACGGACGCGCTGGTGGAGCGGCTCATGCGCCCGCATTGCAAGCTCATGGGCGCGGTCGGCGGGGAGGAGTCCGGGGTTGCGCGGCTGGCGCGGGAGTATTCGCTGGAGGGGCTCGCCATCGGCGGGGACGTGCCGCTGGAGCGCATCGTCGCGGCGGTCCGGCGCTTCCGGGAGGAAATCTCGGATGGCGGGGAGAACTCGGCGGACGCGCCGAGGATGAACCTGCTGCTCCACGGGCCGCCGGGAACGGGGAAGACGGAATTCGTCAAATATCTCGCGCGGGCCGTGGATGCACCCTTGTCGGTGAGGATGGGCAGCGACCTGCTTTCCATGTGGGTGGGCGGCACCGAGCAGAACATCCGCGAGGCGTTCGAGGAGGCGGAGGCGGAGGACGCCATCCTCTTCCTCGACGAAATCGACGGGCTCGTGCAGGACCGGCGGGGCGCTTCCCAGAACTGGGAGGTGACGAAGGTGAACGAACTGCTCCACCGCATGGAGAATTTCCGCGGGGTGATGGTCGGGGCGACCAATTTCTTCGAGAATCTCGACGCGGCGGTCCTGCGGCGGTTCACGTTCAAACTGTCGTTCGGGTATCTGGACGACGCGGGCAAGCGGCTCTTTTTCGGGCGGATGTTCGGCACGCCGCTTTCCCCGGAGGAAACGGCGCGGCTGGACCGCATCGCGAACCTCTCGCCGGGGGATTTCCGGACCGTGCGGCAGTCGCTGCACTACCTCGGCGGGGAGGCGACGAACGAGATGCGGCTCGGGGAGCTGGAACGTGAGGCCGCGCTCAAGAAAGGCGCGCCGCGGAGAATCGGATTTTGAAGAAAAATGCGGCAAAAATCCTTGATTTTCACGAGGAAACTGGCACAATGTCACATCAAGAGAGGCCGCCCTCCGGCGGCCCGCCAACCGAGACGAACCTCCACGGTGGTTTTCCGCGAACAGGCGGAGATGCGCTTCCCACGACGGGAAGACAAGGTTCAAGCCCGCGGCGTGCGCCGCGGGTCCCGGGGAAGGGCTCTTGAGGGGACGGAACGGGAGTCGATCATGAAGGCGAAGCAGGTGCGTTGGTTCCACCCGGACGGCGGAAGCATCCCCAACGGGGTCTTTTTCCAGCGGGGCGGTTGGTTGGCGGAGTGCGCGGCCAATTCGCAACGCTTCGAGCCGTTCGACGGCGGCGTGGCCGTGTTCCCCTCGGGTACGCGAATCGACGGCGCGGGCCAGGCCTTTTCCGGGCGTTTCGTCTCGGAATCCGGCACGCACTACGGCGCGGATTCGCCGACTCTCCCCATCCCCGGCCTGACGGACAAAGCCTTCGTCAAGCGCGCGGCGGAACTGGCGGAAAGCCACAACCAGCCGGAAATCCTGGCGCGGGAGCCGTTCGGACGGGAAATCTGGGTCGTCTCGGTCCCGCGGAAGGAACGCCCGGCGGAAGAGGAATGGACCGTGCGGAACCTTTCGGACGCCAAGGGCGCGTACAACGGGTCACGCTGGTGGGCGGTCCGCTTCGCGAAGGAGCTGGCGGGACAGTGCTTCGACCGCCTCGTGGCCTTTCCCGGCGGGACGGACGGCGGCCTCGCGGCCTGCCGCCGGATGCGGCTGGAGAAGGCCTGCGCGTGGCTTGCGGAAAACGGTGCCTTCGGGCAGGTGGATTGCCACGTCTGGGAGGCGTTCGGGGTGGAGGCGGGATACCGCGGGGTGGGCGAACACTCCCCGGCGGTGGAGGTGCGCCGCCTGCCCAAGGAGCGGATTGTGGACTTCGCCAAGGCGTTGTGCGCGGAGGCGGGGGAATCTCGTGCCGTGGTGTGGGGGGGCGTTGACGCCTTCCAGCCGCTGGATGGCGGCGAGTGGAAGGGCGACGCGGGGAGCGTATGGTGGCTGGAGCGACGGGAGGAATCCGCGAAGGCGGAGGAGGAACCCGCGGAAGGGGCGGCGGCCGTCCGGGAGGTCGTGGCGAAAAACGCGAAATTCCACGAAAGCGGCATCCGGCGCGCGGGGAAACTCGCCGTGGCGCGCGTTCGCGTGGAGGATTGGTACGCACCGGAATGGGTGCTACGGTGGGAGTGGACGGCGGTGAAGGAGAAAAATGGGTGCTCCGGGTCGGTTTTCGCCCTCCGGTGGCAGCGGAAAGGCGGTGGGGGAGAAGTCGTCGAGCGCGCGCTGGTGACGGGCGGGGTGCCGAGGGAGGAACTCGAGAAGCTGGTCGCTTCCGTACCGGGGACGGTGTGTCGGGAAGTGCAGGTCGCCCGGGAAGAAAAAGGGGACGGGCACTGGCTGGACGAACTCTTCGGCGATAGGCCGGAAGGAGTGGATGAAGGGGAATGGGTACTCGCGGAAGCGATGTACGTGGAGCCGCCGAGGCCGAGCGTGTTCTCCCGGCACGAACGGTGCATTCCGCTTCGCGAACGGAATCCGCCGGCCGCCGGAAAGGAGAGCCCCGAGCCGGTTGCGTCCATGTCCCCGAAAATCCGCCGCGTCACCCTATTGCAATGGATGGGGCCGAAGACGTGGGCGGACAAGGCAGAGCAAAAGCGCATCCCGGAGCGGGTGGAACGGGCGCTGTGCAGCGGGCACCACGCGTGGTTCCGGGTGGGGACGGGCGAAGGCGTTCCGACGGCGCGGTGCTGGATGGTGTTCAACGCGCCGGAAGATTGGAGCCACTGGAAGGATTGGGGCGTGACGCGGATACTGGACGTGCGGGCGGATGGGGTCCGCGGGTACTGGAGCGGCGGCGGCGAGCGGTGGTGGCGGGTCGAATCGTTCGATGACGCCGGGAAGGGCGTGCAGGTGGAAAACGCCGCGGCCGCGTACCGGGCGGCGTGCGGCGAAATGCCGTGGGACGTGCCCTTTTTCGATGGGAGCGAGAAAAACCTGGCGCGGCTGGCGAAGATGTACTCCTACGTGGCGGACGTGATGGGCCGCGGGAGGGATGGAGCCGAGGTGGACCGCCTGCTGGGACGTGCGGAAGAGGCGGCGGGATTCAGCCGGTGGGCGGCTTGCGGGAAACTGTACGGCGGGCATTTCCGCTGGGAGAAGGGGGAAGAGTGGTGAGTACGCGGAGCGCAGTGAAAAGAGAAGGGAGAAAAGTGAAAAGTTGCGGAAAAGGCGGTTTTGCCAAGGATTGGCAACCGGGAGATTCGGGCGCAGGGGGACAGGCGGGAGAACGGGCCGGGTGTGTCCCCCCCCCAAAAAAAATGACCGACCCGGAAGCCGTGCCGGTCGGGATAACGGACCAACCTGCGGAAGGTACGCCGTTCGTTTGAAACCTGAGAGAATTTCTTGGAGTGGACTCCGCGCCCATCCATACGGCGTTCCCCCGTGCCAATCAAGTCCGCATCGGGGACGCTTTCCCGTCCCGGTACACCCCGTGGGCGCAACTCCCGAGGGGCTGACTGAATCCCATCCCGCGTTGGCAGCCAGTCCCGCCCACGTCGAGAAAATTGTGGACATCGGCGGACGGAAAAGGGAAAATTTCCAAGCCTTCCCAAATGGAAACCCCGTGGATGCCAGCTGCCAGTTCCAAGCGCGAAAAGAACCGTTCCCGCATGTGGAACGGCATAGCCATTGCCCACGGGAGGGGATGAACCCGCCGGGAACGGAAACGCGAAGTTGGAGGGCAATAGGCCCAACCGGGAAATATTCCAGGCTTCGCGGAATCAGCGACAAGGCTTGCATGGCGCTTCTCTGCCAGCATATGGCAAACGAGAAGAACAGAGGGTTGCACCTGATGGATTTCGCCCAAGTGCTTCCGGCATATTCGCCAAGGAAGATCCAGCGTTTGCTGAACGCTCTGGCGAAGGGCATGAAAATTCGCGTGGAAGGCAGGACGAAGGGGGCGAAATGGTATTTGATTGACTTCGGATTAAATAACCGCCTCTCCTTGCCGAATATGCCCGCCTCAAGCCCCCAAGAGGCCCTGTTCCCCGGCAGAAGCGTGCTGGAATTGACCGCCGATTGACCCTGCACGCCATATAACAGCTTCAGCGCTCCGCCTCTCCGCGACTCCGCGTGAGGCATCCCTTCCACATCCCTTCAGCATCTTGTCCCCCTTTGTCCTGTTTGTTTTCCCATTCTCCGCGTTCGCGCGCGGCAACTTTTCCCTCCTTTGCGGACGTTGCGGACTTTGCGTGAGACGTTCTCCCTCACCATCCGCCGTGTCTCGGCAGAATGCCGCACGCACGCGGGCGCTCCACCCGCCACGATTTCATTCCAATGAAGAGATGAATGCGACGATAGTCGCAGTCGCTTTGCCCGCGGGCACGTCAAGCCACGCGTTTGCCGGTTTCGACAGGGCGCGCATGAAGGTCTTGTTGCCGAAAACACGTCCAAGGCGGGCAACGATGTCGGATATGGCGTTCTCGCGCATCCCGGCGTCGTCGAAGATGTACCCCTGGAGCAGTTTCCTGACGGCATCATGGTTTACGCGGGTGGACAGATAATACATGTCGAAGATGTCCTTGAAGCGCGTGGATGCACTGCCAAAGCGCAGAAGGCTTTTCAGCTTCTCGACGAATATCTGCTCGTTCGGGTTGGCCAGCAGGGAAAATTCATCGTTGTCGATGACGACCTTGAAGGTCCGGTCGGTCTGTTCCACGTCCGTTCCGGCATGGACGCCGAAGTCGATCTTCGTCTCGATGGAAAGGCCGGTTTCATCCGTCAGGACAAGGTGGATTCTCTTCCCCTTGTATTCCTGCTGCCGCAGGGTCTCGATTTTGCCGGAGATGCGGATCCTGCATGGTGCCGCGCGGTTCAACCCCGATACGAACCGTCGTATGGCGTCGTTTGCCAGCGGATGGCGCAGGAAGTCCAGGTCCATGTCCATGGTCGCCCTTCTTGCGGCATCGGTCATCGAACTCATCACGACGCCTCCTTTGACCGTCAGGTTGTCGTGGAATCCGGAGTCGTGGACGGCCTTCAGGACGATGTCGTGCGCAATCTTGGCGTATGCGGTGTCATCCGAATAGCCATCGGCGGCGAGCCTGTCCCGGAACACCGAAAATTCCATCACAAGACCTCTTTCTTGATGGCATCGAAGAGGACATTCCGCTTCGGGAATGCGTCGAGGTAATCCTCCATCTTTGCGGGATAGAGCGAACCGGCCTCCTTGCGGTAGCTGCCGATCACTTCATGATACAGCTCAAGGGACATCTTGGTCCGCATCCTGACGGTTTCGATCAGCAGCCTCTCCTTGTCGAAGATGCGAAGCGCCATGCCGTGGAGTTCCGCATTGACCACGCCAATGCGTCCCGTCCCCTTGGGGACGAAATACTCCACCACGTTGGCGTCCCTTATCTTCGTTCCGTCCCGTTCGACCGCAAGGTGGATTTTGTCGGGCACGTGGTCCGTGAGCCCATGGTAGTAATAGGCGCTGAGCATCGTGATCACGGCCGAAGGATATTTCTTGAGCAGCAGTTCGACATCCCTGGGGCGTTTGCCGTCCGAATAGATTCCGTGGGCAAGTTTGCGGAGTTCCCCCCTTCGGATGGCCTGGGCCATCCGATAGAAACTGCCGTACTTTGCCAAGCATTCTGCCGTTGTCGCCAGCATTTGAATTCCAATCCTCAAATCTCGACTTTTGTGGGTTGATGCCGAAAGTGTGCCAGAGTGGTTTTCCTGGTGTCAAGAGGCTTGAGCCATTTGTCTTCAAGACCGAGTTGCTCGAATACCTCTATTTCGGTTTCCAGGTCCGGCCTTGGACCCGCAACATTTCGGACGCCCTGCGCAAGACGCCGAAATGGTACCTGCGCGACTGGTCGCAAATCGACGATCCGGGCAAACGGAACGAGACGCTTGCCGCGTGCCACCTGCTCAAGGCGGTCGAGGCGTGGACGGACCTCGGATACGGGAACTTCGCCCTCTGGTATGTCCGGGACAAGCGGAAACGCGAGGTCGATTTCCTGGTCACGCGCGACGGCAAGCCGTGGTTCCTGGCGGAAGCGAAGACATCGGGAACCCGCATTTCCCCGTCCCTGGCCGCATTCGCCAAGCCCCTCAAGCCCCCCATGCCTTCCAGATCGTGTTCGACGCCCCCTTCGTCGAGGCGGACTGCTTCTCCCGGACCGATCCCGTCGCCGTTCCCGCCCGCACCTTCTTTTCCCAGCTCGTGTAGCCTGCTCCCGGGGGGATGACAGGGGAAAACGGGATTGAATAAACGCGGCTTCAAGCCTGCATGCCATGAGGCGGATGACGGCCCGCTTTTGCAGATTCATGCACAAGGCATCCATTCTGCCCCCCAATTTTGCCCACTTTTTGGGGCGGCAAATGGGCGAATTCCAGCGAAGGTTCAAGAATCGCCGAAAGATGAAGCCAACAAAAAATCCCTGCAAAAGCAGGGAAAAAGGTGGTCGGGGCGACTGGATTTGAACCAGCGACTTCTTGGTCCCGAACCAAGCGCTCTACCAGGCTGAGCCACGCCCCGTCCGATTCCGGGAAACGGGCGCAGTATAGGGGACGCGGCGGGGTTTGCAACCGAAAACGGCGGGGCGGGAACCCGGCGCCGGGAATCCGGGGCGACGGGAGCTTGCGGGGTCAAGGGATGTCGGGGAGGGGGGAATCGGGGGGTGGATCGGCGTCGGGGGCGAAGTCGGAATCGGGGTCGGGAGGGGATTGGTCGTCGGCGGTTTGGACGATGAAGACGTATTCGAGGCGGTCGAGGGGGACGGCGGGGGATACCCAGGCGCGCTGGTAGAGGCCGGCTTCGTCGGTTTCGACGCGGGTGACGGTGCCGACGGGAATGCCTTTGGGGTAGATGCCGCCGAGGCCCGAAGTGGTGACGGGGTCGCCGGGGGAGACTTCGGCGGTCTGGTCGAGAAAGTCGATGGCGAAGGGTTCGGGGAGTCCGGCGGGGCCGCGGACGCCTTTCATGACGCCGAACAGGCGGGCGTTTTCGTCGGCGGCGGGGACGACGCGGACGGAGACGAGGCAGGAGGGGTCGGAGGCGAGGAGGACGTCGCAGGTGGTGTCGCCGACGGAAACGGTGCGGCCGACGAGTCCGCCGGGGTAGGCGATGACGGCGCGGTCGGGGCGGATGCCGCGGGCGGCGCCCTTGTTGAGGCGGAGGGTGTGCCACCAGCCGGCGCTGTCGCGGCCGATGACTTCGGCGGCGACGAGGGCGTGGGGCTGGTTGCGGGAGAAGCCGAGGAGGCGGCGGTAGACGCGGTTGGAGGTTTCGGCTTCTTCGAGGACGGAGAGGCGGGCCTGGGCTTCGGCGAGGGTGTCGTGGAGGGCGCGGTTTTCCTCGACGAGGTTGCCGATGCCGCGGAGGTAGCGGACGGCTTCGCGGAAGCGGACGGCGCCGGTGGTGGCGACGGCCTGGAGGGGGGAGAGTCCGTCGCGGACGGCGCTTTTGATGGAGGAGGACGCGGCGGGCGGGAGGTTCCAGGTGGCCAGCAGGGTGAGGACCAGGGCGGAAAGGGCGATCCACTTGCGGTTGTTCATGGGCGGGGCGGGCGGCCGCCGTCGGGGCCGCGGGGGGGAAGGTGGAGGTCGGTGGCGCGGTCGAGGGCGGCATCGTCGAGGACGGGGCCTTCGCGGCAGAGGCAGATGCCGGAGCCGTCGACGGCGCAGGAGCCGCAGAGGCCGATGCCGCATTTCATGTAGCGTTCGAAGGAAAGCTGGAGGGGGATGGAGTGGCGGCGGGCGAGGTCTCGGAGGGCGAGGAGCATGGGGGCGGGGCCGCAGGCGCAGAGGACGGAGGGGGGGGCGCGGCGGATGGCGGCTTCGGCGAGGGGGATGGGGTTGCCGCGGAAGCCGAAGGAGCCGTCTTCGGTGGCGTAGGCGGCGCCCCAGCGGTCGAAATCGCCGCGGAAGAGGAGGTCGGCGGCGGTGGCGGCGGCGACGACGGCGCGGAAGGGGCGTCCGGCGGCCTCGAGTTCCGCCGCGAGGTGGCGGATGGGGGGGATGCCGATGCCGCCGGCGACGAGCAAGGCGCCGGGGCGCGGGTCGAAGCCGTTGCCGAAGGGGCCGCGGAGGCCGAGGCGGGTGCCGGGGGGGACGTCCATCAGGGCGCGGGTGAAGGGACCGACGGCCTTGAAGGTGATTTCGGTTTCCTCCGCGGAAAAGGCGGAGACGGAAAAAGGTTTTTCGCCGTGGCCGGGGAGCCAGAGCATGAGGAACCGGCCCGGGCGGAAGGAGGGGAAGGGGGAGGGGAACACGAGGGACCGGACAAGCGGGGTGTGGCGCACCGCCCGGAGAAGGGGATAGGTGCGCATTTCGTGTGTGGCCGGATGGAGGGAGGAAGGCATGGGAGGCAAGCGGGCGGCATCATGGGGCAAAGGGCGGACCCATGCAATGCAGGAATTGGGAGTCCGAACAACGGGGAGCGGGAGCGCAAACGGACACGGATGGACGGGAAGGGGGAATATCTACAAGAATACAAAGAATGCCGCTTCGCGGACAAGAATGGACACTTATCGACACTTATCCCGGAAAATTCGGGATAAACTATCCCGGATTTCCGTTTGGACCAATGTTTGCAAGGAGAAATTGATTTCCCCCTTGGACAAAAAAAGCGGGAAGACTTTTCCGCTGCCGCTATCATGCGGCCGTCAAAACAAGCGAAAGGAGTCTTCCCGTGACCGCCAACATAGCCCCTTCCATCCTCGAAAGCACTTTGAAAAAGCTCTCCGATGCCGTTTTCCCCGATCACGGGAAGGTCTTCGGCCAAGCCGCTTTCCGTTT
>Ga0310786_10005276_pt1 | contig 17634 bp, 5 predicted proteins | sample AusTroGonzalo_MG_FD_203881 | JGI IMG/M metagenome (GOLD analysis project Ga0310786, IMG submission 203881) | Bovine rumen microbial communities from tropical cattle in Woodstock, Queensland, Australia - Gonzalo_03 (v2) (version 2) | ecosystem: Host-associated > Mammals > Digestive system >... | reverse complement strand
GGCGACCCCGCCCAGATCGACAATCCCTACCTGGACGCCTCCAGCAACGGACTCTCCTATCTCGTCGAGCATTTCAAGTCCATCGACCTCCACGGCCATATCACACTGAAGAAGAGCGAACGCAGTCCGCTGGCCGCGGCCGCCGCCGAACACCTCTAATCCGTGTGCTAGCGCACCCGCACACTGCCACATCACACGCAGTGTGTGCCGGAGCGTAAGCCCGGCACTTCCTAAGTGGAGGATTTGTCCTCCCCGCTTGCAGTGTTACGTTAAGTATAGCCCCTCCAGTTCACCGGAGGGGCTTTTTTCGTCAAAAAGTATATCTTTTTTTCTAAAAATGGATTTGCTTTCCGAAAAAAACGTGTATATTAGAGGAGAAACTACATTTTATCCTCATATCTCAACACAGAAAGGCTTGATATGACTACGATGATGAAAACTCTTTGCGCCGGCGCCGTTTTCGCTACGGCAGCCGCAGCATCCGCCGATTTCCACGACTGGGCAAAAGCCCCGCCGATGGGCTGGAACAGCTGGGACTGCTTCGGCACAACCATCACCGACGAGATCGCCAGGGCCCAGGTCGATGCGCAGGAAAAAATCCTGAAGGATTCCGGCTGGGAATATTTCGTGGTCGACATCCAGTGGTACGAAGGCAACTCCCAGGGACACGGCTACCGCCCAGGCGCAGCCCTCACCATGGATGAATTCGGACGCCTTCTCCCCGCTCCCAACAAGTTCCCGTCCTCCGTCGACGGCAAGGGCTTCAAGCCCCTCGCAGACTACGTCCACGGCAAGGGACTCAAGTTCGGCATCCACCTCATGCGCGGCATCCCGCGGCAGGCTGTCCAGCAGAACACCCCCGTCAAGGGCACGAACTACCGCGCACAGGACATCGCGAACACCCGCAGCACTTGCGCATGGAATCCCGACATGTACGGCGTGGACATGAACAAGCCCGGCGCGCAGGACTACTACGACTCCGTCTTCGAACTCTACGCCTCCTGGGGCATCGATTTCATCAAGGTCGACGATATCGCCCGTCCCTACGACCGCGTCCAGCAGCTTGAGATCGAGGCCATGCGGAAAGCCATCGACAAGACCGGCCGGCCGATCGTCTTCAGCCTCTCCCCCGGCGACACCCCCGTCGCGAAGGGCGCGCATGTGAACCAGTTCGCAAATATGTGGCGCGTCTCCGACGACTTCTGGGACCGCTGGAGCCCTCTCTACGGCATGTTCGGCCGCCTCGACAAGTGGACCCCGTACCGCATCGAGGGCGCGTATCCGGACGCCGACATGCTTCCGTTCGGCATCATCGAATTCCGCCGTCCCACCAGGTTCACGCATGACGAACAGGTCACCGTCATGTCCCTCTGGTGCATCGCGCGCTCCCCGCTCATGCTCGGCGCGGACATGACCAAGATGGACGACTGGACCGTCAAGCTCCTTACGAACAAGGAAGTCCTGGCCGTCAACCAGAACAGCACGAACAACCACCAGGTCTCGAACAATGGCGACCTGATCGTCTGGGCAGCCGACATCCCCGGCAGCAAGGACAAGTACGTCGCCCTCTTCAACGCTTCCTCGCCCGGCAGCCGCGACGTCGATTTCCTGAAGGCGAAATACCACAGCATCCGCATCGGCGGCGACGGCGAGCGTGAAGCCGAGGTCAAGGCCAATATCGGCGGCTCCAAGGCGTTCGCGCTCGCGGTCACCGACGGCGGCGACTCCATGAACTACGACCACGCCGCATGGCTGAATCCCGTCCTCTCCGGCCCAGCCGGCACCAAGAAGCTCACCGAGCTGAAGTGGAAGAGCGCCACGCAGGGCTGGGGCGAAACGCGTGTCGGACAGACCTCCGACGGACGCCGCATCGACGGCATCGGCACGCACGCCGTCTCCGTGATCATCTACGACCGGCCGGAAGGCTACGACACCGTCACCGCGCGCGGCGTGCTCGCCGACAACTGCGAGAACCGCGGCGGCACGGTCGAATTCCTCGTCCTCACCGACGAGGCGTTCGGGGCGGAGGCGAAGGACGAAGCCGAGGTCAGCGTGAACTTCTCCGACCTCGGGATCGGCAAGCGCGCACGCGTCCGCGACCTCTGGGCGAACAAGGATCTCGGCACCTTCGACGATTCGTTCTCCCAGGTCCTGAAGTGCCACGCCTCAGGGCTCTACAGGGTCAGCCCCGTCGAATGACGGCATGAACGCAACGGTGGAGGATGCCGACGACATGCTCCGCCCGGCACATTTTCCCTCAACATCAAAATACGACAAGGCCGCCGGACAACTGAATGTCCGACGGCCTTTTCTTTGTCTGGTTCGGGCGGGCGGAAAGCCTCGCGGAGGATCCCCCCCGCACCGATTCGGGTCGTACTTGCCGCTCAGTTCACGGCGTCGACCTCATCGGCGAGCTTTGCGCGAAGCTTGGCGAGCGCCTGGTTCTGAAGCTGGCGGACGCGTTCGCGCGTACGATGGATCATCTGGCTGACCTCCTCCAGCGTCTTCGGGCGGCGTCCGTCCAGACCGAACCGGAGCTGAATGATCTGGCGTTCGCGCGCATCCAGTTCGCCGAGCAGCGCGAAGAGACGCTGGACGGATTCCTCGTCGCCGACGATGCGGTCCGGCATCATGGCGTTCCGGTCGGAGATCACATCCTCGAAACTGCCGTCCTCACCCTGCTGAATGGGGGCGTGCAGGGAGATCGTCTTGAGATCGGAGAGACGGAGCGTGGCGACGGTGCGTTCGCTGAGGGAGAGGTTGTCGGCCAGCTCATTGTCCGTAGGGGCGCGTCCGAGCTGTTCCGTCAGTTTCATATTGGCCAGTTTGATCTTGTTGATCTTGCCGGCAGACTGCACCGGGATGCGGATCACGCTCGCCTGGTTGGCAAGGGCGCGGCGCATGGACTGTTTGATCCACCAGGCGGCATAGGAACTGAATTTGGCGCCCTTGGCCGGGTCGAATTTCTCGACCGCGCGGACCAGGCCGAGGTTCCCTTCGGAGATCAGGTCGCTGAGCGGGAGGCCGAAGCCCTTGAAATCGTGGGCGATCTTCACGACCAGGCGCAGATTCGCGTTGATCAGCGTGGCGCAGGCTTCATCGTGCAGCGCGCGGTCGCCGCTGTGGATCTGGGCCGCCAGCACTTTCTCCTGTTCCGGGGAGATCAGCGGGATCTGGCCGACTTCGTTCATATACAGCTTCATGGAGTCGGTCTTTACCACGATGCCCTGTTTCGCCACGGCCTTCGCGTTCTTCTTGTCGATCTTCGGGTCTTTCTGGCCTCCGGTCATGAACGTGCTGAGGTCGATATTGGAAACATCCTCCTCGTCTTCGGCATACTCCGGAGCGATCGCCTGGACCTCATCGGACACAGGGGCGTCGATCGCAACTTTCAGCATGGTTTTCTTCCCGCGGACAAACACGGGCTTCCGGCGCGGAACAGCCACGGGCGATGCCGTCTCTGACGCGGGAACGGTCAACGGTTCGAAGACGGGCTCCGCCGGTGATTCCGCCGCTGTCGTGATCTTGATCCAGAACTCGGGTACAGCGGGGTTGAACATCGCTTTCCTGGCGGCGGGTCTTGCATTTTTCATAGATATCTCCTTATCTGTTTATGCTTCCAGAGAAGCATTCTGTATCATGGCTGCCGGAGGTCTTTTCCAGGTCATGTCTGCCGGTGACGGATGTCCCGGATAGACGGCTCAAAAAAAAAGATCCCTTCATATATAGGGGCGTTTTTTGTTCATTTTTTCCGAAAAACGGCGAAAAAAGGGGGGGTTTCAGATATATTCTGCAAGTTTTTCGTTTTTGAAACAACGTTTTTATAAAAATATTTCATTGATTCCAAATACATTACAAATAAAGCATGCAAAAAGTTTTGTCAAGATTGGGATTTTTCGAAAAAACAGGGTTTTTCCCGCGCCTCCGATGGCCCGATCCCGACGGTTGACGGGAAAAGAACACCCCCCCGGCTCGACAGGAGAGGAACCGGGGGCGCGTTCTGTTTCAGGAACAAACGGGGAGAGGATCATGCCAGAAGAGCGGGATCCTGCCGAGACAGCAGATCATCGGTCAGTTGGGACTCGGCGTTGAGAGCAGCGGCGTCGGAAAGCCCGTCCTGAACGCCGACGAACGCGAGGTCGTCGGATGCAGTCAAGGCAGATTCGATCGAAGCGGCTTGGGGGAGTCCGATGGACAGGTTCTTGTTCACTTCCACGTTGTACCACGCAGCGCCGCCTGTATTGGCGTTGGTGGACTGGACGGAGATGAAGTACTCGCCGGAGAGGGCAATCGCCTTGGTGTCGGCCGTGTACACGGTCGCGCCTTTCGCCTTCTTGAGCGTCGTCGTCTGGACGGCTTTCAGCTTCGACACGCCATCGAAGGTGTAGATGATGAACTTGGCAGCGTCCGTGGAGGTGATGCTGAAGCTCACCGTGGCACCAGTGCCTTCGACGTTGATCTTCGCGTAGTCGGCGGCATCGCCGAAGCCGACGAAGTTGTTCCAGTCGCCGGCGACGCCGACGTGGGCGGGAGCATCCTTGTCGAGCTGGACATTCGTGGTGTCGGTGGTGATATTCGTCAGCATGAATTCCCCGATTTTCGGATTGATCGGGGCGGGTTTGCCATCTTGATCCACGGCCTTCTTGTCGTACACGTAGTTGTTCCAGCCGTCGTCGCCGTCATCGAAGAAGGTGGTAGCAGCGTTCAACTCGACGCTGTAGAACGCGTCACCGCCCTTCTTGGCGCTGGTGGACTGCACGGAGACGAAGTATGTACCACCGGCCTGGAGCAGGAGGTTCTTCGACGTCGCGGAGTATTCCTGGGCGTTTTTCGGCTTTTTCAGCGTTGTCGTCTGGAGCGCCTTTAAGGAATAGACGACGGAGCCTTTCTTGACCGTCTCGACGAGCTGATAGATCACGAACTTGGAGGCAGGAAGCGAACCGATCGCGTTCAGGCTGAAGCTCACGCTGGCAGCCTTGTCGAGCGTGAAGGTCGCGTAGTCCGCCGCATCGCCGAAACCGACCCAGTTGGTATAGAGTTCGGATTCGATGGTGTTGTTGTCGAACTGGAGAGACGTCGAGTTCGTCACTTCGATGATGAGCTTTCCATCACCGTCTCTGACGAGCCTGTTGTCCTTGAAGTTCGCGATTTCCGGATTGAGCGGGGCGGGGTTGCCATCTTGATCCACGGCCTTCTTGTCGTATACATAGTTGTTCCAACCGCTGTCGCCGTTGATAAAGTACGTGCTGGCTTCGTCTTTGACGTACACGTTGTAAAGGTCTTCCGTGGCCTTCTTGTTCGTGCAGTCGGCGGCAATGAAGTACGTTCCTTTCTCGAGCAGGACGTTCTTCGTCGTGACGGCATAAAGACCGGTCGTTTTGTCCTTCTTCAGGCCGGTGGACTGTACCTTCTTCAGACTGAACACGATGGCCCCCTTCTTCTCGGTCTTGACGAGCCGGTAGATGCTGAACTTCGTGGCATCGGTGGCATTGACCGTAAAGCACAGGCTGGCAGCGTCTTTGAGGACGATCTTCGCATAGTCGGCGGTATCGGCCACGGTGGCCTTCGCGCCATTGATGAAGTTGTGCTTGCCGGCCAGGTTGACGGAGTACTTTTCATCAAGGAAGACTTCCGTGACACCCCTCACGAGCGTGTTCGCGACGAAATAGTCGAGGTTCGGGTTGATCGGATTTACGGCCTTCTTGTTGTACACATAGTTGTTCCAGCCATCATCCGGGCCGTCGACCTGTTTGGCTACCGACAGGGCGAGTTCGCCTGCGCCGGTGACTTCCAGCACATAGTTGAGTCCGTCGATCGTGGTCGGCTCTGCGCCGACCGTCAGCGTATAGGAGCCGTACTGGACAGGGCAGGTGAAGGTATCGGCGTCTGTGGCGAGCAGATAAGTGCACCGCGTCTCTGCACCGTCCAACGTGTAGGTCGCAGCGCCGGAGACGTTGGAGAATCCGGTGAACTGGGCTTCCGTCGCCGTCGCATACTGCGTATCGAACGCAATGGTGCCGTTGATCGTGATCGGAGCATTGAAGTCGGCCTTGCCGATGACGATTGCGCCGGCATCGACCGTGATGGTCTTGCTGTAGCCGTCGGCGAAGGAGACCTCGCCGCCGACCACCTCGACCGCGCCGTCATCCGTGACGCCCTCGATGGCAGGAGCCAGAGCCGCGAACGCATCGATGCCGATGGTAGCGGTTTTGTCGCCGATCGTGACGGTCGTGCCAGCGGACAGAATGGACCATTCGCTGTTCACATAGGCCAGGGTCGGCTTGGTCGGGGTCGGCGGTTCCGGCTTGTCGTCGATGACAAGGGCGAGCTCGTTGTTGTCCGTGATCTTGAGAGCATAGGTCAAATCGCCGATTTCGACGGCTTCAGCGCCGACCGCCAGCGTGTATTCGCCGAACGCGACATCGCTGGTGAACGCGGCAGCATCGGAGGCGAGCAGGTAGGTGCCCTTCACCGCGGCGGCGTTCAGCGTGTAGGTCGCAGTGCCGGTGACGAAGGAGAAGCCGCCGAACTGGGCCGCTTCAGACGTCGCATTGGCGGTATCAAATGCGATGGTGCCGTTGATCGTGATCGGGGCGGTGAACGTCGCCGTGCCGATGACCTTAGCACCGGCGTCGACCGTGATGGTCTTGCTGTAGCCGTCGGCGAAGGAGATCTCGCCGCCAACCACATTGACCTTGCCGTCATCGGTGACTGCCGCGATAGCCGGAGCCAGAGCCGCAAAGCCGTCGTAGCCGATGGTCGCGCCGGAGATGACCGTGCCGTCCGCGAGGCCAGCCCACTCGCTGTTCACGAACGCCTGGGTCGGGACGGTCGGGATCGGCGGTTCCGGACCAGGTCCGACGGAAGCGATCGTGAGGGCGAGGTTGCCTTCATTCAGGGCGACCGCGTACTTGAAGTCGCCGACCGTGACGGCTTCTGCGCCGACAGCGAGGGTGACGTCGCCGAATGCGATGGTGCCGGTGAATGCAGCAGCGTCGGAGGCGAGCAGATAGGTGCCCGCGGCCGGAGCGGCGGCGTTCAGCGTGTAAGTCGCAGTGCCGGAAACATTGGAGAAACCGCCGAACTGGGCCGCTGTCGCCGTCGCATAGCCGATGTCGAACACAACCGTGCCGTTGACCGTGATGGCAGTGCCGAACGTGGCCTTGCCGACCAGCGTGGAGCCGGCGTCGATCGTGATCGCCTTGGCGGTCGTCTTGGTGAAGGAGACTGTCCCGCCGACGACTTCAACCGTGCCGTCGTCCGTGACACTCGCGATGGCGATGTCGCCGGAAGCGAAGGCGTTCGAGCCGATCGTGGCGGACTTGTCGCCGACCGTGACGGTCGCGCCGTCCGAGAGCCCCTTCCATGCGCTGTTCACATAGACCAGATCGTAGATCGGGGTCGGCGGCACGAATTCGTCGATCACGAGAGCGAGTTCGTTATTGGCAGTGCAGCTGAGCTGATAAGTGAAGTCGCCGATCAAGAGAGCGGAATCGCCGACCTTCAGCGTATTGGTGCCGAACACGACTTCGCTGGTGAACGCGCCGGAGAGCCCGGAGGCGAGCAGGCAGGTGCCCGCGGCCGGAGCAGCAACGCTCAGCGTGTAGGTCGCAGTGCCGGAGACATTGGAGAAGCCGCCGAACTGGGCAGCCGTCGCCGTCGCATTGGCGGTATCGAATGCAATGGTGCCGTTGATCGTGATGGGGGCGGTGAACGTCGCCGTGCCAACGACCTTAGCACCGGCGTCGACGGTGATGGTCTTGCTGTAGCCGTCGGCAAAGGAGATCTCGCCGCCAACCACATTGACTTTGCCGTCATCGGTGACTGCCGCGATGGCAGGAGCCAGAGTCGCGAATCCGTCGTAGCCGATGGTCGCGCCGGAGATGACCGTGCCGTCCGCGAGGCCAGCCCATGCGCTGTTGACAAACGCCTGGGTCAAGACGGTCGGGGTCGGCGGGACATATTCGGTGATCGCGAGGACGAGGTTGCCCTCATTCAGGGTGAGCGCGTAGTCGAAATCACCGACCGTGACGGCTTCAGCTCCGACCTTCAGCTTGTAGGTGCCGAACTGGATATCGCTGGTAAACGAGGAAACGCCGGAGGCGAGCAGGTAGGTGCCCACAGCCGGGGTCGCGGCGGTCAGCGTGTAGGTCGCATTGCCGGAGACGTAGGAGAAGCCGCCGAACTGGGCAGCTGCCGCCGTCGCATAGGCAGTGTCGAACGCGACCGTGCCGTTGACCGTGATGGCAACGCCGAACGTGGCCTTGCCGACTAGCGTGGAGCCGGCGTCGATCGTAATCGCCTTGGCTGTCGTCTTGGTGAAGGAGACTTCGCCTCCAACCACTTCGACCGTACCGTCAGCCGTGACGCTCGCGATGGCGATGTCGCCGGAAGCGAAGGCGTTCGCGCCGATGATGGCGGACTTGTCGCCGACCGTGACGGATGTGCCGTCCGAGAGCCCCTTCCATGCGCTGTTCACATAGACCAGATCGTAGATCGGGGTCGGCGGAACGAACTCGTCGATCACGAGAGCGAGTTCGTTATTGTCGGTGTAGCCGAGCTGATAGGTGAAGTCGCCGATCACGAGAGCGGCGTCGCCGACCTTCAGTGTGTTGGTACCGAAGACAACTGCGCTGCTGAACGCGCTGGTGAGACCGGAGGCGAGCAGATAGGTTCCCGCAGCCGGAGCAACAACGCTCAGCGTGTAGGTCGCAGCGCCAGTGACGTTGGAGAAGGTCGTGAACTGAGCCGCCGTGGCAGTGGCGTCAGCGGTATTGAACGCGATGGTGCCGTTGACCGTGATCGGAGTGGCGAAGTCGGCCTTGCCGACGACCGTAGCACCAGCGTCGACCGTGATGGTCTTGCTGTAGCCGCCGGAGAAGGAGATACTGCCGCCGACGATCTCGACCGCACCGTCGTCCGTGACAGCTGCGATGGCCGGGGCGAGAGCCGCGAATCCGTCGTAGCCGATGGTCGCGCCGGAGATGACCGTGCCGTCCGCGAGGCCAGCCCATTCGCTGTTCACATAGGCCAGGGTCGGAGTCGGCGGGACGTACTCGGTGATGGTGAGGGCGAGGTTGCCCTCGTTCAGGCCGAGCACATACTCGAAGCTGTCGATGATGACGTCGGAACCGACGGTCAGCGTAGTGGCGCCGAAGGTAATGGAGCCGGCGAACGCAGCGGCGTCGGAGGCGAGCAGATAGGTCCCCGCAGCCGGGGTCGCAACGGTCAGGGTGTAGGTCGCAGTGCCGCCGACGAAGGAGAAGCCGCCGAACTGGGATTTTTCCGCCGTCGCATTGGCGGTGTCGAACGCGACCGTGCCGTTGATCGTGATCGGAGCGTTGAACGTCGCCGTGCCGACGACGGTAGCGTCGGCGTCGACCGTAATGGTCTTGCTGTAGCCATCGGCGAAGGAGATGGTCCCGCCGACGACCTCGACCGCGCCGTCCGTCGTGACGGCCGTGATGGCGTCATTGAGAGCAGCGAACGCATCGTAGCCGATGATGGCAGACTTTTCGCCGACCGTGACGGTATCGCCGTCCTGCTTGTCGGACCACGCGTTGTTCACAAGGGCCAGGGTCGGGGTCGGCAGGGCAACGATCGAGAGGGTGAGATTGCCATCGGTCAGGCCGAGCGCATACTGGAAAACACCGAGCGTGAGGGTATCACCGCCGACCGTCAGCGTTTTTGTGCCGAACGCAACGGGATTGTTGAACGCGATGACGTCGGAGGCGAGCAGATAGATGCCCGCAGCAGGGGTCGCAACGGTCAGTGTGTAGGTCGCAGCGCCGCCAACGTAGGAGAAGCCGCCGAACTGGGCTTCCGTCGAAGTGGCATACTGCGTATCGAACGCCACCGTGCCGTTCACCGTGATGTCGGCACCCTCGGCGAACGTCGCCTTGCCGGTCAGCGTCGCGCCAGGGTTCACGACGAGCTGGCCCGTGGCGGCGACATCGGAATTCGTCAGGGTCGCACCGCTGTAGACGACCGTCTTCTTGAGGATGGGTTTGGTGAAATCGATCACGCCGCCCATGATCCAGACCTTGCCGTCTTCCGCCTCGGCGACCGCGGCGGCTTCGTCGCCGGTCGCAAACGCGTCGACGCCGATCGTGGCGGTGACGCCGAGGACTTCGACTTCCGTATCCTTGGGCAGATCTTTCCATTCGCTGTTCACATAGATGACGCCGTCCGTTTCGGGGTCCGTGATCGTCAGCGTGAGCGACGCGTCTTCCTTCATGGTCAGCGTGTAAAGCAAGTCGTCGATCTTGACGGGCGTATTCAGGCTCAGCGTGTAGTCGCCGAAGGTGATGCCCTCGGCGTTTTCGAACAATCCGGTCGCGTTGGTCGCGAGCAGGTAGACGCCGACATTCGGCTCGGCGGCCAGCGTGTATTTTACGCCATCGGAAACGGTGAAGCCACCCGTGATCTGGGCTTCCTTCGAGGTCGCATACTGCGTATCGAACGCCACCGTGCCGTTCACCGTGATGCTCACGCCTTCCGCTTCCGCGAACACGGCTTTGCCGCCCAGCGTGGAGTTCGCATCCAGGACAGCCGTGCCGCCGGCAATGGCAATGCCGGAGACGTCCGTGGCGACAGCCTGGAACACACCGCCGTTCATGGTGAGGCCGGACACGTCCGTGGTGTCAGCCTGGAATTCGCCGCCGTTCATGGTCACGCCGGCAGCGGTGCTGCTGGAGACGAAGAGAAGCGCTTCGGCATTGACGATGGTATTCACGGCGGAACCGGAGGTGACTTCAAGCTTGCCGCCGTTCAGCGTCGCATTCTGCACCGTGCTGCTGGAAAGGACCGCCATTTCGCCGCCGTGCATGACGACCGTGTCCGCCTCGGCTTCCTGCAGCACCACCTTGCCGCCGGATACGGTCGTATTCAGGATCGTATTGCCTGCGGACACCGTCATGGAGCCGGAGGAAACGGTCGTCCGGTTCGCGGATCCGGAATTGATCAGGAACACACCGTCAGTCATGGTCGTGTCTTCGGCCGTGCCGCCATTCTCCAGACGCATCGTGCCGCCGGTAACGGTCGTAAACTGCGCGACGCCGGTAAAGCCGGCCCCGGTCTCCTGGTTCACGACAGACTGAATGGCAAAATTGCCGCCTTCCTGAACGATCGTATTCTTCGCCTTGCCGCCGTCCACCAGCAACCTGGCGTTCAACACCGTAACATCCGTTATAACCGCACTGGAAAAGACGTTGCCGACCGCATTGTTCTTGACCAGGCCCTTGTCCAAAGACCCGCCGTCGCCGATCGTGAGCTGGGCGGAGTCTTCCGCGGTCAGGTTTACGCCCGAACCGTTGAGATAGATCCAACCCTTCTCGGTCGCGGAAGTGTTCTGAACGATGCCGCCTGGATCCGCGACGATCATGCTGCCCTCGTCCTTCAGGAGGGAATCCGTCAGAGTGCCGCCTTCCAGGACCCAGACATAGCCGCCGGAATCAATCATCAGGTCGGAAACGATCTCACCATTGTGGATTTCAAGATAGTAGTCATAGTCGGAAATGATGACTGACATGGTAAAACTCCTTATGTTTGAATGATTTTGAACAAACAGATAAAAATGGGCGGATACGGGTTCTGTTCCGGGCGGATCACTTGCCTCGATTTGAGGTCTTATTTGTTCAGGTCCCGAAAACAGCAGGCTCTATTTCCACAATATAAAATAGCACTTCTTCTTTCAATTTCAAGCGGGGTCTTTTTTTGTTCGAAAAAAAACTCCATAATAGCAGACAACAGTGTTCCGCTTTTTGTTCTCGTAAAAACGAAAAAAGTCCGGATGGCCTGAGCGGGCATCCGGACTTTTTGATTATGTCTGACGGGTTCTTTTACAGAATGATCTCGAACTCGGAGACGGCGGGTCCTGGTTTCGCCGCGTCGCCCGGAGCGAATGTGATCCGGTAGAAAAGCCCCTCGAACTTGCCGTCCATCGGGACGACCTTTTCCTTGAAGGTCCCGCTGATCTCGGAAACGGGGGTCCAGTTCTCCTGGTCCAGGGAACATTCCACTTTGAACGCATATTCCGCCTCATTGACGAAGACGACGCGAACAGTTTTCGGCTTGATGATGCGTTCCACCGAGACCTGCAGGAAGCAGTTTTCCGCGGATTTGGCCTGATAGAACGTCTCCGGGCGACCGTCGACGGCGCACGTGGCGGAGTGGCCGGGTACGGATTCCGAGGCGAGCGTGGGCTTGTCCAGCGCCATATTGAGCGGCTTGTCAGAGGGCTTCGTGCCGATCAGCTCGCCCGTGAACTTGACGTACGGACGGCTCTCGATGACCGGAGTCATGCCGGGCTGGAATCCGGGGCCGCGCGTGGACGCGATCTCAATGCGGCCGGACTCGAGGCCGGGCGACGTCGCCTCGATGACGGTGGTCCCGCTGTAGTAGGATCGGAAGTCGATGGAGCATTTGCCGTCGCGGATGGCGATGTCGGAATCGTTCTTGAACGTGATGGAGCGACCGGTGGGGAATTCGCCGGGGCCGGAGACCACGCGGAACGTCACCTCCGGGGAATTGCTGAGCTCCCTGCCCTCGGCGTCCAGGATCGTGGCGATCAGCTGCACGTCATCGGTGCCGTCGGCGTACATGGAGTTCTTATCGGAGGTCAGGACGACCTTCGCCGGGGTGCCCTCGACGGGCCATTCCGGGTGTTTCACGCCGTTGAACGTCTCGCGGTAGTAGTACCAGCGGCGTTTGGGCAAGCGGAAATAGTCCATCGTGCCCATCCAGCCGAACTGGCCGCCCATGCTGCCGTGGTCGATGCCGCACCAGATCACCTCGCCGCTGCGCCAGGCGTATTCCTTCCTGCCGGTGATACGGCTGAACCGCTCGTAGCCCGCGTCGAACTTGCCGGGACGGACCTCGATGTTCGACCCGTACTCGCTGACCGCGTTCGGCAGGCCGGGATCCTGATACTCGCGGATGCGTTCGCCATCGCCGTTGTACCCGGCGATGTCGCTGCAATGGTCCACCTGTCCGCGCTGGGCGCCGCCGACCGCCGCCAGACGGGTCGGATCGGCCTCATGCGCGATCTTCGTGAGGCGCTGGAGGAAATCGCGCACCTTCGGCAGCACGCGGTTGTCGGAAAAGAACACCTCGTTGCAGAGGCTCCAGCACACGATGGACGGGTGGTTGCGGTTGATGCGGATCATGTCGCGCAGGCTGCGGATCACGGACTCCTCGAACGGGATCTGGTCGGCCTCCTCCACGGGGTACGCGCTCGCGCCGCCCCAGATATTCGGGCCGCCCATGCCCGTGGTGCCCCAGAAGCAGTTCTCGCTCCAGAACATCATGCCGATGCGGTCGCAGGCGTCCGCGAACGCCGGATGATGCGGATAGTGGCAGCCGCGGATGAAGTCGAATCCGGCCTCCTTCATGTAGCGCACGTCGCGCTCGAATCCGGCATGGGTCACGGCGTCGCCCCAGCCCGCGCGGTCCTGATGCACGTTCGCGCCGTGGAAATACCGGTTCTTGCCGTTCAGGAAGAACCCCTGGTCGGCGGTCCATTTGACCGTGCGGAATCCGAAGTTGTCGGAGTAGCGGTCGTAGAAGAGCGAGGTATCCGCGTCGACCACGGTGGTCTCCGCGCGGTACAGGTTCGGCTCCTCGGGCGACCACCACTTTGCGTCCGCGACCTGCGGCGTGACGATCTCGACCTCCATGACGGCGTTCGGTGTCAGCGCCACGCCCTTCTTCGTCCCCTGCGCCACGCGGCTGCCAGCCTGGTCGTAGATCGTGGTCTCCACGTTGACCGTGCGCGCCTCGCCGGAGCAGTTGCGGATCTCGTTCACCACGCGGACCGACGTGTCGCCCTCTTCGAGCTTCGGCGTCGTGATCGCCATGCCGTACCATGCCACATGGACATCCCGCTTCACGACCAGCGAGACGTCGCGGTAGATGCCGCCGGAGAACGTGTGCTCGCCGGCGCGCGGCGCGATGCGCGGATTCCAGTTGTTGTTCACGCGTACGGCGATCAGGTTTTCGCCGTTGACCATCTGGTCCGTGAAATCGACCTCGAATCCCGTGTAGCCGCCCTCGTGATGCCCGGCGAGCTTCCCGTTCACGTACACGTCGGCCACCTGGAAGACGCCCTTGAAGTCCAGATAATACCGGTAGCGCTTGTCCGCTTCGGCGACGAACTGCCCGTCTTTGATGACGAAGTCCACGTTCGAAATATTGATTTTCTTCCGGTACCAGCCGTCGCCCGTGTAGAAGCGGTCGGAGAGGAAATACGGCAGGCTGAACGAGTGCGGGATATGGGCGAGCTCCCAGGCGCTGTCGTCAAGGTCGACCGCCTGCCCGTTTTCGACCGAACCGAGCTTAAACTTCCATTCCGCGTTCAGGTTGCTGACCACGCGTCCGGAGATCATCGGCTTGCCCTTGCCGGCAGGCGGGATCGCGGCGGCGTCCGACTGCGCGGCTCCGAGGATTATGATCCCGGCGCAAAGGACCGCGCCTATGCGATGTCGTTGAAACAGTTTCATTTGATAAATCCTTTTCAGTTTTCTCCGGTCGGCGCAAGCACCTTCCGGAAACGTTATTGTTCTTTCGCTTTGATGTTACAATACCCGTTTAACGGCAAAAAAGCAAATAACTTTCTCATGCTTTTCAGGAGAAAACGAATTATTATATGCATTTTCTCAGATATGAAACGTTAAATGTAACGTTCGAGAAAACAAAGGGACGCTTCGATTCGTTCGGGCCGGATGGATGAAAGAGTCAATGGACCCAAATAAAAAAGGCATAAGCGGAAACGGTCCAATCCATGCATTCCCCCCGTAACCCGCCCGTCCCCGGATCAACGTTTCCCCCCGAAAACGATGGTCCGGGCCCCCTTGACGGCGGATTCCAACGCATGGCATCGTGCGGATCGTACATCCTGCCCCGGGATTCCCCCGATTCCGTGATTTCCGGGCCAGGACCGCTTATGCCGATGAGAGGGATCGCTCCCCCTCACGCTGTTACTATATCATGCATCCGGGCATGAAGCAAACGCGAAACTGGCGCCGAACGCAGAAAAGAACCCCGTCTGTCCCGCTTTTTTTCAAGGTGGTCAAGTTTGCTGGTCAAGTTTCGCGGCGGGACGATGCGGGAAACCGCCTTTTCGGAGGAGGGCATCATCATTCCATGCCGCAGAAAAAGGAAAAACCGCATCCGGAGAATTGTTCCGGATGCGGCAATGAACGATTCTATGTCCGCCTGTTCAGGACAGGCGAGTGCCGGTCATTTCGGCGGCATGAGGAACTGCGGGATCGGGATCTGCGTTTCCTCGTACATATTCATATACTGCGCGAAAAGCAGATAGGCGATGAAGCAGACGCAGATGAGCGTGATGCAGGAAAGCGTAAGGAAGAACCAGTTCGGTTCATCGGCGGAAGTGACCGGCGCTTTCTGCTTTTTCACCTTCGGCAGCTTGCCTTTTTTCTTCTTGTCATCGGGAACGGCTTCCGGCACAGGGGTCGGGGTCTCGACCGGAGCGGCGACCGGCGGCTGAGCGGGAGCGGCTTCCACGGGGGGCTGTTCCTCCGGCTTCTGCTGCGCAGCTTGGGGCGGCATGTTCGGGATGTTCAGACCGGGGATGATGTTTTTGGGAAGTTCCTTCTGCTGGGACGGCTGGCTTTTCAGCTTCAGCGTCAGCTTGCGTTCCGGCGGGACCGGGGCCTCGCCGACCTTCTTGGCAGGCGCGGCGGAGGATTCGGGTTCAGGTTTCTTCAGCTGGATCGTCGGGGTCGAGGATTCGGGCTTCTTCAGCTGGATCGTCGGGGTCGAGGATTCGGGCTTCTTCAGCTGGATCGTCGGGGTCGAGGATTCGGGCTTCTTCAGCTGGATCGTCGGGGTCGAGGATTCGGGTTTCTTCAGCTGGATCGTCGGGGTCGAGGATTCGGGCTTCTTCAGCTGGATCGTCGGGGCGGGAGACACCGCGGGAGCGGGATCTGCGGGCTTTGCGGTCGGAATACCGGTCGGGGTTTCCGCGGCCTTCGGCACGATCTTGATCGCCGGCTTCACCTCGGCTGACGCCGGAGCATCGGCGGGAACCGCAGTCGGCGGACGGAGCCGGATGGTCTGCTTGATACCGGGGACGGTCGCGGCAGGCGAAGGCGCGATATGGATCGCGGGTTCTGCGGGCGCGGCTGTCTCTGCGGCGGGCGCTGCTGCCGGGGCGGCGGGCGCTGCTGCCGGGGCGGCGGGTGTTGCCTCTACAGAGGGTGCTGCCGGGGCGGCGGCTCCGGTCTCTGCCGGGGCGCTGGTTGCAGGTGCGGACAGGATGATCGGTTTAAGCTTGATCGTGGCGCGCGGACGAATATCCTCGGGGGTATTCGGGGTATCGGAAGTCGGATCTGCCATGGCTGTTTCCTTCAAAGGTGGTTCAAAAACTATATATTCATAAAGGGAAATATATCACGCTATCGCGGAAAGACAAGTTGTTTTTCGCATTTTTGCGGAAAAAAACAGTAAAAAACTAAACCGACGGGCTTCTCGCCGTATGCCGCGGCATCAGCACGCATCCGGCATACCATCCGATCGTCAGGATGCATCTGACGCGGCGACTCCGGCTTCATCCTTTTTCGCGTCCGTCAGTTCGATGCGGACGCGGGTGATGCGGTGGCCTTCGAGCGCCTGCACGGTGAAGCGCAGCCTGCCGATCTCCGCGATGTCGCCCGGCTTCGGGATGTCGTTCAACTCCGTCAACAGCAGTCCGGCCACAGTATCGGGGCGTTCGTTCTCCGGCAGATCGCATTTCAGTTCGCGTTTGACCTCGGCGACGCGGACGAGCCCGCCGGACTCCCAGATGGTCTCGGACACGCGGATCAGAGACTCCTCCGGCTTCCGCGGATGAAGCGACCCGACGAGTTCCTCCAGCAGGTCGTCACGCGTGACCACACCCGCCGTGCCGCCGAATTCATCCAGCACCACCGCAATCTCGAATTGTTCGCGCTGCATGTCGTGAAGCACCTGCAGGACCGTCGCGCCCTCCGGTACGAAATGCGGTTTCCGCATGACCGCGACCGGAAGCGGGGACTGCCCTGTTTTGATTCTGGACCGGTAATAATCCGATGCGTACAGGATGCCGATGACCTGGTCGATCGTGCCCCGGTACACGGGATACGCCGAGAACCCCTTGTCAATCAGGAGACGTTCAATCTCCTCCGTCTGATTCCCGGCTTCGATGGCGCAGACAGCGCCGCGCCGCGTCATGATCTCGCCGCAGGTGATGTCGTCCAGTTCGAAGACGTTTTGGATGATGCGGCGCTCGTCAGCGTCGATGAGCCCATCCTTCTCGCCCATATTGATGAGCGAACGGATCTCCTCCTCCGTGACCTTCTCCGTGTTTTCCGCAGAGCCGAACGGCTTCATGACGAGCTTGACCGAATTGTTCAGAAACCACACCAGCGGCGAGCCGAACCGCGCGAGATAATGGATCGGGATCGCGGAGTTCAACGCGACGAACGACGTATAGCGCAGCGCGATCTGCTTCGGCACAAGTTCTCCAAAGACCAGCGAAAAATAAGCAAGGATCAGGGTGATGATCACAACCGAAATATGGTCGATCGTCGATTCGGACAGAATGGTGAAGCCCAGGTCGTGATACACCCAGTGCGCCACGGGGTCAGAAAACGT
>Ga0310786_10005275_pt1 | contig 17635 bp, 14 predicted proteins | sample AusTroGonzalo_MG_FD_203881 | JGI IMG/M metagenome (GOLD analysis project Ga0310786, IMG submission 203881) | Bovine rumen microbial communities from tropical cattle in Woodstock, Queensland, Australia - Gonzalo_03 (v2) (version 2) | ecosystem: Host-associated > Mammals > Digestive system >... | reverse complement strand
CATCCGCCATCTCCGCAAGCCCGGCGACACCGCGCATTACCTGCCCAAGGGAGGAATGTTCCGCTACGTCACCAGCGCCAACTATTTCGGCGAGTTCATCGAGTGGGTGGGCTTCGCCATCCTCACCTGGTCGTGGTCGGGGGCCGTTTTCGCGCTCTGGACCTTCGCCAACCTTGCGCCTCGGGCCGCGCGTATCTACGATATGTACAGCAGGGAATTCCCGGAGGAACTCGACACCTCGAAGACGAAACGGATGATTCCCTTTATCTATTGACAGGATGCCCCAGATCGATTCACCCATATTCACTCCGGTACAAATAGGTCCCGTGACCCTGCGCAACCGCGTGATACGCTCGGCCGCGTTCGAGAACATGGCCTACGGCAACAAACCTTCGCTGGACCTTATGGACTATCACGTGGCCGTTGCGCGCGGGGGAGTCGGAATGACGACCCTGGCGTACGCCTCTGTGAGCCGCAGCGGTCTCTCCTTCGACGGGCAGTTGTGGATGCGCGAAGAGATAGTCCCAGCGCTGAAGGAAATCACGGACGCCGTACACGCCCAAGGGGCGAAGGCGTCCATCCAACTTGGCCATTGCGGCAACATGACCCACCGCGCCACCTGCGGATGCATGCCCGTGGGCGCATCCGGCGGATTCAACCTATATTCCCCGACCTTCATGAGGAGGCTGCGCGAGGACGAGATAGAGGCCCTGGTGGAGGATTTCGGCCACGCGGTGAATCTGGCCCGGCAGGCGGGATTCGACTGTGTCGAGATCCACGCCGGCCACGGTTACCTCATCAGCCAGTTCCTCTCACCCTACACCAATCATCGCCGCGACCGCTTCGGCGGCTCGCTCGAGAACCGCATGCGCTTCATGAGAATGGTCATAAAGCGCGTCCTTGAGGCCGCAGGGGACGATATGGGCGTGCTTGTGAAGATGAACATGCACGACGGCTTCCGCCGCGGAATGCAGCGCGGGGAATGCCTGGAGGTAGCCCGCGAACTCGAGAGGCTGGGCGTCCACGCCATCGTTCTTTCCGCCGGCTTCGTCAGCAAGGCGCCGATGGAGGTGATGCGCGGGGCGATGCCCATAAAGACCCTTGCCCATTATATGGACTTCCGCAAGTTCTGGTGGCTCAAGGCCATGGTCCGCCTGTTCGGGCGCATCATAATCCCGACCGTCCCGTACAAGGACGCATATTTCCTGGAGGATGCGAAGGAGTTCCGCGCAGCCGTGAGCCTTCCGCTGGTCTATGTCGGGGGAATGGTCTCGCGCGCCTCTATAGAGGAAGTGCTCGGAGCGGGATTCTGCGCCGTGCAGATGGCACGGGCGCTCGTCCGCGACACCGGTTTCGTGAACAAACTGCGGAGCGGGGAAGTGGAGCGCAGCGACTGCAGGCACTCGAACTACTGCATTGGCCGTATGTATACGCTTGAAATGAAATGCAATCATTGCACGGGGGAGTTGCCCGCTTCCCTGCGCCATGAAATAGACAAAGCCGAGAAGAGATGGTCGCACTGATCACAGGAGGAAGTTCCGGAATGGGACTGGAGTTTTCCAGGGAGCTGGCGTCACGCGCCTGCGACCTGGTGCTCGTCAGCAACCGCGAGGACGAACTCACCGCTGCCCGGGAAGCATTGTCGAAGGAGTTCCCCGTGCAGGTCCGGACCCGTTTCCAGGACCTCGCGAGGCAGGAGGCCGCGGAGGAACTCTACGGATGGTGCCTGTCTGAAGGCATCGTCCCTGACATACTCGTGAACGATGCCGGGATGTTCTTCTTCAAGGAGTTGCAGGTGTCAGACCTGGACCGCGTCCAGGCTATGATCAACCTTCACGTCACCACCGTCACCCGTCTCTGCGTCCTTTTCGGACAGCAGATGAAGGAGCGGAAGAGCGGATATATACTCAACGTCTCGTCGATGGCCGCGCGCATACCTGCGCCCGGGATTTCAGTATACTCCGCCACCAAGGCATACCTGCGCACTTTCGGCCGCTCATACTCCTTCGAACTCGAGCCTTATGGCGTGAAGATGACGACGGTCTGTCCGGCCGCCATCGCCACGCCGCTGTACAAACTTGACCCCAAATGGATGAAGGTGGGAGTGCGCATCGGGCTCATCCGCACGCCCCGATGGCTCGTGCGGCGCGCTCTGCGCGCGATGTTCCGCGGCCGGAGGGTGCTGAGCCCGGCATTCATGAACGTATGGCTTCCGGCCCTGATAGCGGCCCTTCCGGGGCCGCTGGAGTCGAAGATATGGAAGAAATTCAAATGAACGGCGGCAGGATAATAGTCACGGGTGCTTCCGGCTCGATGGGGAGCGCCGCCACGCGAGAACTGGCGGCGCGCGGCCACTCCGTCGTGATGGCTTGCCGCAACATTAAGAAGGCGGAGGCGGTGCGGGGCAGGATATTGGCCGAACAGCCTGATGCCGACATTGTGCTCAAACGGCTCGATCTCGGCTCACTGGACTCCGTGAGGGCTTTCGTCGAAGACTTGGGACCGGAGCCGATATCCGCGCTCTTCAACAATGCCGGAGTCATCAGCCGGGGATACTCGCTGACCTCCGACGGTCTGGAGAACACCTTCGCGGTCAATTACTTCGGTCCTGTATTCCTGACGGAACTGCTTCTACCCCAGATGCTTCAGAATGCGGAAATCGTGAACATGGTATCGCTTACCTGCCGCTTCGTCTCGATCGATGAACGTTCACTCCGGCCGGCTCATGAGGATTTCTCACAGCTCGGCACCTACGCCCGCTCGAAACAAGCGCTGCTGCGTTTCTCACAGGAACTCGCGCGCCGCCATCCCTCCCTCAGGGTGAACCTCGCCGACCCGGGCATAGTCAATTCCAACATGATATCTCTCGGCCACTGGTTCGACCCCCTGGCCGACATCCTCTTCCGACCCTTCTGCAAATCGCCCGAAAGGGGAGTGCAGCCCGCTCTGAGGGCGTTGTCCTCTGATGACCGGAACCGTTATTTCGTAGGGAAAGGCTCGAAGCCCATACCCGCACGATTCTCCGATCTGGACCTGGACCTCCGCATCTGGCAGGAAACGGAACGGATTTTGTCAATGAGCCTGGCATGAGACTGTCACGACTGATACTTCCGGTATTTCTGGCCGCATCACTCCCTCTGTCAGCACAGCGGGTGGAACTCCTTCCATTCGGCGATTTCGAGCATTGGACCGTCCGTCATATCCAGGAGTCCGCGATACTCGGAGGCGAGGTGAAGACCATATATGTCCTCGGTCCCGATGAAGTGATCGACGGAAACAAGGCATATGACTACTCCAGGACCCCTTGGGCTTCCTCCAACGCTTATGCAAAGGTCTCTGGCGTGACCAAGACCAGCCTGTCGGTCGAACCCGACAACGGGCCTTCGGGACGCTGTGCCAAACTCTCCACCGTCTTCGCCTCCTGCAGCGTCGCCGGGCTCGTGGAGATCCAGGTCCTTGCCACCGGCTCGCTCTACTGGGGCAAGATGTTCGAGCCCATCACGAGCGTCAGGGAACCCTATTCCAATATGGACTGGGGCATCCCCTTCACCGGCAAACCGTCTGCATTATTGATTGATTACAAGGCATTTCTGCCCGCAACGGGCAAACTTGTCAAGGGGACGACCTTCCGCAAGACGGAGTTCGACGGCGAGGACCCCTGCATGGTGATGCTGCTGCTCCAGCGCCGCTGGGAAGATGCCGACGGCAACATCCACGCTGAGCGCGTGGGCACCGCCGCCCTCTATGTGAACCGCAGCACACAGAATTGGGTCAAGGACGGCCGCATACCCGTCGTCTACGGCGAAGCGGGAAAGCGGTACAAGGACCTCATAAAGGGAGAGAATGCGCTGTATGCGGTCAACAGCCGCGGGAAGCGCGTGAAGATATTGGAGGAGGGCTGGGCCGCTGTCGACGCCACGTGCACACACGCCGTCATCCAGATATCCTCTGGTTCCCGCGGCGGCTATACCGGTGCCCCGGGCAACACTCTCTGGGTGGACAATCTCAGGATAGAATATCCGCAGTAAAAAAAATGAAACAAATCCGGCAATAGTCCGTCTATTATATTGACATCGCTTTTCCTTTGCTTGTCCGCTTATTATACGTATATTTGAACAAATAATGTCAAAGAGATGAAACGTACCATCACCATCATCGCATTCCTGATGCTTTCCATGCTGGCTTTCGCCCAGCGCACGGATTATTGTACCGTAAAGGCCGATTCCAAGGATTATCAAGTGTTCTCGTTCAAGGACGCGGACGGCACGCTCGGATATTATCTGAGCCTCGGCTCTCCGACCTGCATCTATCTCGGCTCCAATGCGGCTGAGGCACAGCGCACCCTCAATTCACTCGTGAACCTCGTCGATTCCCCGGAAGGCACCGTACAGGAGTTCCCGGCACGTGCAATCTCCGGAGGCCAGTTAGGGACATTCGGTACCACGAACTCCGTCGTCGAGAAGAAGTCCGGCCCCAAGCATATTTCCTTCCCTTACAACCAGACCGAATCGTATCTGACAAAGAAGGCCGCCACATCCATCAGTACCGCCGCCAAGGGCGCCATCAAATAGTCCTCAATGAAGAAATACATACTTACGATTGCACTCCTGCTGCTGTTCGGCGCTGCCGCCGGTGCGCAGGAGTTGCACTGTACCTTCGTACAGAACAAGACTCTCAAGGCCACCAAGAAAGTCATTCCCGGTTCCGGAGAGATCACATTCAACGCTCCCGACCACCTCGCGATGACCTATAAAGTCCCGGAAGGGGACTATCTCTACATCGAAGGCGACGAACTGCGCAGTTGCAGCGACGGGAAGGCCATCAAGGTGGACACATCCAAGAACGCACGCATGCGCAAGATGCGCAACACCCTGCTGAACTGCATCATGGGAAAATACGAGGATGCCGCCGCGGAGAACGACGCGGAGATCGTCGTGGAAGAGAAGGGGGATGTCAAGACCGTATCGCTGACAGCACGCCAGCAGCAGGCCAGCGGATACTCCCGCATCATCGTTGACTACAACCGCAAGGGCCTCCCCGTGAGGATGGTCCTTGACGAATTCACCGGCATAGTCACCGACTACACATTCACATATTAGGCCTGCGCCTGTTCCAGTAACTATCCTTACATTTAACTCGATTTCCTGATACTTTCCCTGTAGCGTCTCCATTTGAGGCACTGCCGGAAGAGGAAAGGTTCAAGCGAGTATGTAAGGAGTATAGTTATGCCCATGCCGATGAGGGTGATGATGCCGATGGAACGGATGGCGGGATGGCGGGCGAAGACCAGCGAAAGGACGACGATGGCCAGCACCAGGGCTGAGAAGAAAATCGCCACCTTGTGCGAGTCCAGCCTGTCGCGGCTACCGGTGCGGCACTGATGGAGCATTCCTTCCATCACGAAGATGCTGTAATCCACGCCTATGCCGAATATGAAAGTGGAAATTACGATGTTGATGAGGTTGAATTCGAGTCCCAGGAGGGCCATCAGGCCCTGGAGGATGTGCCAGCTCAGGAACATCGGAATGAATGCGAGCAGTGCCGTGATGATGTTGCGGAAGGCGATCAGGAGCACTATCAGGACGAGCAGGGAGGATATCCACTGCGTCGTGTTGAAGTCGTCGTGGACTATCTCCACCATGTCACGACAGTAATAGAACGGCTCGACCACCAGGGCGTTGGGACCTGCCACGAGGGCATCCGTAACAGTATCGGCATCCTCCGGCGCGAACGATACCGAGGTGAACACCATATAGCGTCCGCTCTCCTGCAGTTCGACGTAGTTCGAAACAAGTTCCTCGGGGAATACTTCTGCCTCGAAGAGATTGCCCGGCTCGTAACTGGCATCCAGGATGGCCTGGAAGGGGCCGAAGAGCCCGGGATCGAGCCCGCATCTGCGCGCCGCGACATCGATCTCGCGGTTCGCGCGCGCCTTCCTTTCAGGGGTCCAGAATGCGTTCCAGGCGTCGATGCGCGCCTGCTGGTCCTCTTCGGTGAGGAAGAGCAGGGAGGAGACGGGGGAGTAACTCTTCACCAGCCCGGCACCGGAGAGCGAGTCGAGCCTCTGCATCAGGAGTTTGTTGTATCCGAGCGCACGGTCGAGGTCCTCGTCGTAAGCGGCGAAGTACAGGTCCATGAAGCCGTTGTTGTTCTTGGCGCTATAGAGGTCCTGGCTCTCAACGAGCAGGGGATCGTCATAGTCGAGGTTGCGCAGGTCGCTGTCGAAGCGCACCCTGTGGCTCAGGCCGACACCGGCGATGATGATTATGGCCTCGATCACCAGCACGAAGCGCTTGCGGTCCCACGGCAGGTGATTGATGCGGTCTATGTACTTGAATCCCTTGTATTTCTTGAACTTCACCTGCTCCGGCTTCATGAAGTGCGGAAGGAAGAACAGGGCGAAGAAAGTATTACCCAGGAGAGCGAAGGTGGCGAAGAGACCGAAGTCGCGCAGAAGGTCGCTCTCGGTGAAAAGCAGGCCCAGGAAGGCTCCCACGGTGGTGATGCAGCCCAGGGTGACGGGGGTGGACTCCTCGAGCAGCATCTGCTCGACGTCTCCCGTGAAATAGAACTGTATGAGCACGTGCAGGCAGTAACTGAAGGCAACTCCAAGGACTATGGCACCGATACCGAGAGCCATGAGGGACATATAGCCCTTGATCCAGTACATGCACGCAAGTGCGAAAGAGGAGCCGTAGACAACCGGCACTATCTGCTGCCAGATGAAGGTCCAGCTGTGGAAGCAGAGCAGCAGGATGACAAGGATGATTATCAGGGAAATGCCTACCGTCATCAAGAGATCCCCGCGGATGGTGCCGGCGTTGGAGACGCTTCCCAGCGGCGTTCCGTGGAAAAGGACCTTCATCCCGGGATGCTCAGCCTCGAAGGACTTCCGCTCGCTGTCAATGAGTTTGTAGAACGCCCGTGCAGCCTTGGAGTCCAGCGTAGGGAATCCAGGCGAAAGGAAAGCCATGGCCACGGTCTTGTCGTGAAGCCGCCCGCGGAGCCTGCAACCGGCATCAGTTCCTGCAGGAATATGTCACGCAGGTCCAGGGGATCCATCGTAATGAATTGAGTGGCTTCGCCCGTCATGTCCTCCTCGAGCATCTCGAGGTTGCGCTGCATCGCCTCCGCGACAGCCTCAGGCTCCAGCGCGGCATCGAAGGCGGCGTAAAAGGAAGTGTCGATGAACGAAGGCAGGTGCTCGAAGCCGTAGTCGATGGCGTTGAGCATCGTCCCCATGTCCAGCGTATGGAGTATTCCGGTGATGAAGCGGCCGGCGGAGTCGGCCTGCAGCAGTGACTCGCAATACTCGTCCATGCAGGCGCCGAGTTCCGCCGGATCGGCGGGACTGTCCGCATCTGACGAAGTAATCTGTATGAAAACCTTGTCCTTCAGGCCAATGTCGCCGAATGCCAGCTCACTGTCGGTGCTGGAGCGGGGGAGTAGTTTCACGATGTCCTCCTCATAGCGCAGCCGTGAGCCGATCGCGACGAAGAAGATGAAACTGCCGGCGAGCAGCAGGTACAGGGCCGCCCTGTGGTTCTTGAAATATCGGTATAGAGGAAGGAATATCCTGTGCATCTTGCTTAATCTCTGATAATCTTGCAAATGTACACCTTTAATTCCTGATTTTCACATAAAAAAAGCAGGACCTGCAGGGTCCTGCCTTATATTTCATGTCGTATCGGCCTATTTGAAGAGCAGACGGGCGAAAGTGTTGAGATAGAGGCGCCAGTTGAACCACACGTGACCGCCGTCGGAAGCGTAGATGGTGTGCTCCATCCCGTTGCGGGTTAGGGCCTTGTCGAGGACCTCGGTGTTGGGCCATGCGAAGTCGTCGGTGCCGCAACCTACCCAGTAGAGCTTGTATCCGGCCTTCTTGATGCCCTGGAGCTGTGCGTCGAGTTCATCGCTCTCGCGGATGCCGCAGCTGAGGGGGCAGATGTAGTCGAACACGTCAGGATAGAGGATGGTAGCGCGGGTGGTATGGCCGCCTCCCATCGAGAGTCCTGCGATGGCGCGAGAGGCCTTTTTGGGGATGGCCCTGTAGTTCTTCTCGATGAAGGGGACTATTTCGGTGACGAGGCTCTTGACATAGGCGTCGGGCTCATTTACCTGTATGGTGGGGAGGTTCAGGGTACCGGCAGCCTGCTGTCCGGGATTGCCGTTGGGCATCACCACGATCATAGGCTCGGCGAGACCCTTCTCGATGAGGTTGTCGAGGATCTGGGCGGTGCGGCCCATCGAGATCCAAGCCTCCTCATCGCCGCCGGCTCCGTGAAGGAGATAGAGGACGGGATACTTCTTCTTGGGATTGGCCTCGTAGCCATAAGGGGTATAGACTGTCAGACGGCGGTTGAGGCCGAGGATCTTGCTGTCATACCAAGGATGGCTCACGGTGCCGCGCTGATTGGCTTCCACATAGTTTTCGCTGCGCTCTCCGGGGATTATGACCATGCTGAGGAAACGGGTGCCGTCCCTCTGCACGAGGATGTTCTGGGGGTCGTTGACGGAGACTCCGTCCACGATGAAGTTGTAGGTGTAGATCTCCGGACGGGGGCAGGGGATCTTGACTTCCCAGACGTTGTTGGCGCCACGGACCATGTCGATGGGACGGCCGGTCCAGGAGGTGCTGAGCCTGACGTAGGTCGCATAGTCGGCGCGGAAGCGGAAGGCCACGCTGTCGTTCTGGATCTCAGGGGAAACGACGCGGCCGCCTCCTCTCTGGAAGTTCGCCAGTTCCTGGGCGTTCAGTGCACCTGCAAGCATGCAGATCGCTGCGATGACGGTAAGGATCTTTTTCATTGAAGTTTGTGTTTTAGTAATGAGTTTATGCAAAGATAGGTAAAGCATTGTTTCCTCGCTATACGCAATTGTCAAGATGTTTCACATAATGTTCAAACTGTTTTTCTTGCCTTAGTCGAAGAAATACAGTAACTTCGCGCATCAAAAAAACTACGAAGCAATGAAAAAGATCCTTCTTCTCGCAGCGATGCTCATCGCATCCGTGGCCTGCTCGCAGAACAAGGCGCCCAAGGCCCTTGTCCTTTATTATTCGCAGACCGAGACGACCGCCAAGGTCGCACAGCAGATAAGCGCCCTCCTCGGGGCCGACATCGAGGAGATAGCCCTCGTGAACCCCTACGACGGCAGTTACCAGGAGACCATAGCCCGCTCCAACGAGGAAAGGCAGAGCGGCAAACTCCCGGAACTCAAGCCCCTTAAGTCCGACCTCAAGTCCTATGACGTCATCTTCCTCGGATATCCCATCTGGTTCGGCACCTATGCCCTTCCCATCGGCTCGCTCCTCAAGAGCGCCGACTTCAGCGGCAAGAAAGTCGTGCCTTTCTGCACTTTCGGCAGCGGCGGACTTGACGCCAGCGTCAAGGACCTGAAAGCCAATCTTGCCGGAGTCGAAGTGCTTCCCGGATACGGCGTAAGGCAGGCCCGCATCGATGCCATGCCCGCCGAGGTGGAGCGTTTCCTGAAAGAGGGAGGTTTCCTCGAAGGCGAGTATGAGAAGCCGGGCGAGTTCTCCGCGATGCGTCCCGCATCCGAGGAGGAGGCAGCCATCTTCGACGCCGCCGTCTCGACCTATCCTATGATCCGCGCGAAAGCCGAGAATGTGTCCTCCAGGACCATCAGCGGGGGCATGGAGTACCTCTTCGAGGCCCGCGACATTCCACGCGACCCCGAGCATCCTGAGATGGCGGGCGTCAGCAAGATCTACGTCCTCGCCCTCGACGGCCAGGATCCCGTCTTCACCCAGGTCGTGAGGTAGAGATTGTCAGCCATACCGGGACTGCAAGTCCCAGGACACTGTAAAGTGTAAAGCCGAAAAGTGTAAAGGAGTGTAAAACCTTTACACTTTTTTCGTTATTTGCCTCGAGTATATCACCCTGATAATCAGCGTATTAAGCAGTTTGGCACGGAGGATGCACCCATCTTCGGCAGGAAGAAAAGTATCTTACCGATGAAGACTGTTTTACACATATTTATCTGGGCGTCGCTGTCCGGGCTCGCAGGAGTCGCGAATGCGGCGGGGATGCCCGCCCGGGAAGGTGAAGTGCTGACCCTGCACGAGTGCATGGAGTATGCGATCTCCAACTCCACGAAGATGCGGATACAGCAGGCCGAGACCGGGAACGCCCGCGTCACGAGGCGCGAGGCATTGCTGTCGGCTTTCCTGCCGAGCGTCAGCACAGGTGCGTCGATGTCCTACAGTTTCGGCCGCAACATCGACCCCGAGACCAACACTTACATCAACACCACCTCGTTCAGCAACGGCTACAGCCTCGGCGCGAGCATCACGCTCTTCAACGGATTCAGCGCCGTCAACAACCTGAAGATCTCCGAGACGGCGCTCAAGATGGGGGAGACCCGCGAGCGCCAGACCGAGGCCGACATCTGCCTCGCGGTGATGGAGGCGTACTACAACGTGGTGTATTACAAGCGTCTGGCCGACATCTGCGAGGAACAGGTCTCCGCCGCCGAGACCTCGCTCACCAAGGCGCTGCGCGAGGAAGGCCTCGGGATGAAATCCCACGCCGACGTGGTGCAGATGGAGGCCAGCCTGGCCGAAAGGCAGTACGACCTCATCAGCGCCCACAATATGTACGAGAGCCAGTTGATGACCCTCGAGGACCTGCTGTTCTGGCCCCTGGACGAGCAGTTGGCCATAGACACGGGAATCGACGATACGATCATCATTTCCGGCGAAGAGAAGGAATCCGTCATCGCCTTCGCCCTGCAGCACAATCCCGCCGTCCTTCTCGCGGACGGGACGAGGCTCAACGCAAAGCGTGAACTGAGCACCGCCCGCTGGCAGCTCCTGCCCTCGCTCAGCGTCTCCGGCGGCTGGAGCACCAGTTACTACAATTATCTGGGCGCGCCCGTGATGTCGTACATCGACATGCTCAGGCAGAACGGAGGCGAATACCTCTCCATGTCCCTCAGCATACCCATCTTCAACCGCCTGTCCAGACGCAACAACATTTCGCGCAAGCGCTACGCCCTCGAGACTGCCGAAGCCCAGTACGACCAGACCCTCCGCGACGTGGAGAGCGAGGTACGCAGGGCTGTGCAGGACCGCGACGGAGCCGCCCGCGCATGGGAGCAGGCACAGTACAAGGCAGAGTTGCAGGAGGAGGCTTACAACCTGAACCTCAAGAAGTTGGAACAGGGTCTCATCTCCCCGCTGGAGTTCCAGACCGCGAACAACAACTATCTCAGGGCCAAGGCCGACGAGATGAACAGCCTGTTCCAGTACCTCATCAAGCACGCCGTAGTGCGCTATTATAACGGAGTAGAATACATCAATCAATAGATATGGACAAGATTATCGAAAAGAAGACCGGCTGGAGAGTGGCATTTACCAAGAAAGCACTGCCCTGGTGGCTAGGCGCACTGCTGCTCGCATTCATCATATACCTCATCGCCCGTCCTAACTACAAGACCCTGCGGGTGGACAGGGACACGCTGACCGTCAGCACGGCGCAGTTCGGAGAGTTCAACGACTACATCCGCATCAGCGGACGCGTGCAGCCTATGACGACCATCCAACTGAGCCCCCAGGAGGGCGGCATCGTGCAGACGATCCTCATCGAGGAAGGCTCCACCGTCCGCGCCGGGGACCCCATCCTGATACTGAACAACGACAACCTCGACCTCCAGATCCTGAACTCCGAGGCAGAACTGGCAGAGAAGGAGAACATCCTCCGCAACACCCAGATCCAGATGGAGCAGCAGAAACTGGACGTGCGCCAGAACGAACTGGAGTACGGCACCCAGGTGGAGCGTCTGCGCCGTGCATACGAGCAGCAGAAGGCCCTCTACGAAGACAAACTGATTGCGAAGGAAGACTACCTGAAGGCAGAGGAGGACTACCGCCTGGCCTCACAGAAATACGAGCTCATCCGCGAACGCTCGAAGCAGGACAGCCTCTACCGCGGCACCCAGATCGACCGCATGGAGGAGAGCCTGGACAATATGCTGCTGAACATGCAGATGATACGCAAGCGCAAGAGCAACCTCATCGTGAAGGCTCCCATCGACGGCGAACTGGGCTTGCTGGACGTAGTCCTGGGCCAGTCCATCGCCAGCGGCACCAAGATAGGCCAGATCAACTCCGTGGGCACCTATAAGGTTGAGGCACAGATCGACGAGCACTACATCGACCGCGTCGTGGAGGGCCTCCAGGCCACTTTCGAGCGCCAGGGCGAGACTTTCTCCACCCTCATCCGCAAGGTCTATCCCGAAGTGCGCGACGGCAAGTTCAAGGCCGATTTCAAGTTCGACGGCGAGCAGCCGGACAACATCCGCAGCGGCCAGACCTACTACCTTAACCTCCAGCTCGGCCAGCCCGAGGAGGCGGTCATCATCCCCCGCGGCACCTTCTACCAGAAGACCGGCGGCAAATGGATCTATGTCGTGAACAATGAAGGCACCAAGGCCGTCAAGCGCGAGATCCGCATCGGCCGCCAGAACCCCCAGTTTTACGAAGTCCTCGAAGGTCTCGCCCCCGGCGAGAAGGTCATAACCTCCGGCTATGAAACCTACGGTGACAGTGACGTATTAGTATTCTAAGCGATGAAATCTTTCTGGAACTTCCTTAAAAAGAACAAATTGTACGGGGCGGTGAACCTCGTGGGCCTCACCGTGTCGATGGCTTTCGTGCTGCTGCTGGCCGTATATGTCCAGCGACAGTTGTCCACGGACTCCTTCCAGGAGAATGCTGACAGGATTTATCTGATCGCCAACGATAACAATGTCTCCATGGCCTATTGGCTGGACAAGCACCTGAAGAACAATTTCCCGGAGATCGAGAAGAGCTGCTGCGTAGCGATGATGTCGCAATCCGTCCGCTATACCATCAGCGGCGAAAGTGTCTATGGCAGCACGATGTCCGCCGACAGCACTTTCTTCGAAATGTTCAGTTATGACCTCGTGGCCGGCAACAAATCCGACTGGAGCATCTCCTGGGACCGTTGCATGGTGAGCCGGGCATTCGCTGCAGCCCATTTCGGAGATAAGGATCCCATAGGCCAGATTCTCACGATGAAGAATGTAGATGGCCCCGAGGATGCACAATTGACCATTTGCGGTATCTATGAGGATTTCGGCAATTCCATCCTCGAAGCGCCGGACGTGCTGGTACGCGGAGAGATGATGCCGAAAACGAACTCGGCCCACGACGAGCATATGAACAATGCTGCCGGTGGCATCTGTTTCGTCATGACGTACCCCGGAGCCGATCTCTATGCGAAGCAGGGCGAAATGCTGGACTGGCTGGAGAAGAACTTCTGGGTCTATATGAGCAACCACGACCAGGTCCGCATCATTCCGCTAAGGGACGTGTATTTCCTGAAGGACGGGAACTATGACTTTACGGGTACGGTCCATTTCGGCAACCGTGACTTCGTGAACCTGCTTCTCGCGATGTGCCTTCTCCTGCTGGCTTTCGCCGTGCTGAACTATATCAATATGACCACGGCCCTCGCGGGCTTCCGGGCCAAGGAGATGGCCACCCGCCGGCTGGTGGGAGCGGATAAACGGGGCATCTTCCTGAAAGTCATCACCGAAAGCACCATTATCTGCGGTATCTCGATGCTGCTGGCCATACTGCTGGCAGAGGCGCTGTCACCGTCGGCCTCACGGATGCTGGAGTATCCCGTGTCCGTCTTCAAGGCGGTTACGCCCGGCAATGTGGTGCTGGTACTTGGATTCATCCTCGCGCTCGGAGTCATCGCCGGCATCGTTCCGGCCCTGCTCATACAGCAGGCGCAACCCATCGAGATCGTGCGCGGAACGCTTAGGATGAAGACCAAGACCGTCTACAGCAAGGTCATCATCATCCTTCAGAATGTCGTTACCGTCGTGATGCTTGTATGTGCATTCACGATGTGGCTCCAGATCCGGCACATGGTCTCGGCGGACCTGGGATACAACACCAAGGACATCCTGGTGGTAAACAACGAATTCGACCAGACCGCCGGCCTCCGTCCGCTGCTGGACCGCCTCAGGGCGGAATCCTGTGTAGAGGAAGTAGGACAGGGCAACGGCATTCCGCTGGAGGGGACCAACAATGTTACTATGGCCGTTGAAAACGATAATTGGGTGTCCTTCCAGCAGATACAGGGTGATGACGCATATTTCCGCATACTCGGCCTGAAGGTGAAACAGGACAATCACCAGCGCGCCTGGTGGCTGAATGAATATGCTTTCAAGCAGATAGGAATCGATGAGTCCGTGACGGAATTCGTGAGTGAGGGGAACGGCAGCATACCCATCGGTGGTATCTACTACGATTTCAAGGTTCGTCCGCTTGAATCCGCCCAAAGCGCGGCCATGATATATAATTGGGGCGAGAGTCCTGATGACAATTTCCCCTGGGTATTGCTGGTCAAGACGACAGGGGACCACGGCACGGCCAGAAAACGGGTGGAATCCGCCGTTGCAGAGGTTTTCCCAGACAGGCTGTTCGACGCCCATTATATCGAGGAGAGGATCAAAGAAGGGTTCAAGGATGAAAGCCTGGTGCTGGACATTGTGTTGATCTTTACGCTGCTCTCCATCCTGGTCAGTGCTCTCGGCCTCTTTGCGATGAGTTCCTACTATATGCAGCAGGAGATCCGCAGCGTATCGGTGAAGAAGGTCTTCGGAGCCGATTATGAAGGCGTGCTGAAGCAACTCGTGCTGTCGTTCATGAAGATGGTAGGCATAGCCTTCGTCATCGGCGTACCCGTCGCCTGGTTCATAATGAACCGCTGGCTCTCCGGCTACGGACACCGCATCACCCTGCACTGGTGGATCTTCGTCCTCGCCGGACTGGTGGTAGCCTTCATCGCAGCCATCTCCGTCCTGTACCAGAGCGTTAAAACCGCCAAGACCAATCCTGCCGAAGCGCTGAAGAAAGAATAGGTGATTCCCTGGCCGCCTGCATCGGGATGACGGGAGAATACTAATCGGAAATGATTGAAGATTAGAACCATAAACATATGAGACTGTTAAGTATAAAGACCAAATGGGTGCCGGCGTCGATGAACGTCATCGGTCTGGGAATCGCATTCTCAATCTTTCTGATCCTGATGAGCCAGGTGTGGTGGGATTACAGGTATGACCGATTCAAGGGAGGGAAGGACGTGTACGTTCTCGAAGTCCCTTCACCTCTCACCCCTGGCCAGTACCACAATACGGTCCTTCGCCCGCTTATACCTATGATGGTGGACTGTTCCCCTGATGTCGTGACTGCCTGCGATTATAGCGGTAACAGGAACGACCAGGTAGGGTTCATCCAATACAAGGACCGAAGCGGAGAGTGGGTGACAGCCTATGGTGCGAATTACGGGGATACCGAGACATCCGTGCTGGACGTCTTCAACGTCACGTTGCTTGAAGGACGCAGGGAGGATTTTTCACAGGCAGGCGATGCCATCATATCCGAATCGGCGGCGAAACTGTATTTCCCTGACAGGGACCCTGTCGGGGAAACCGTCTTGTATTCCGGAGATGAGTATCGCATTACGGGCATTTACAAGGACCGGAAGGAGAATGAGAGCCTTGTCAACGGCTTTCTCTTCCACGAAGGGGAAAAGGACCTGACCCTGCCGAATCACGGCCCACACCAGGCATTTCTCAAACTGGCTCACGGAGCCGACCTCGAAGCAGTACGGAAAGCAGTAGCGGACGTACGGCTGATAGAAAGCCAGAGCGGATACCGCATTACCCAGATCCATGATGCGTGGTTCGAGAAGGATATCATGGGGTATGACGCCATCCCGCACGGGAACAGGACCCTTTGCATTGTCCTGCTGACAATCGCGGTGCTGTTCCTGGTCATTTCCGGGTTCAACTATGTCAATTTCGCCATGGCCTCCATCCCGTTCCGGATCAAAGGCATAAATACACGCAAGGTACTGGGAGAGCAGCGCGCTTCCCTGATTGCCCGCCAGCTTGTTCAGGCACTTTTACTGGTGGGATGCGCCTACCTTATCGGAGTGCTCGCGATGAAGAGCGTCAGCGGTACACAGTGGGGCACCTTCCTGTCCTGGAACATGACCCCCGAGAAAAATACTGCCATCCTTTGGATTGGTGGTGCTTCGGCACTTCTCCTGGCTGTCCTTTCCAGCATTGCACCGGCCCTGTACAGCACTTCCTTCCAGCCGGCAATGGTCCTGAAAGGATCATTCGCCCTGTCGGCGAAGGGAGGTGGCCTGCGTACAGCCACAATCCTTCTCCAGTATGTCCTGTCCTTCGTTTTCCTTATCTGCGCGATGATGCTGCAACGACAGACTTCATACATGGTGAACAACAACGAGCTTGGGTTCGACCATGACTATATAGTCAGGGTAAGCAGCCATGGTTTCACCAAGGTTGCGGACGTTCTTCAGGAAATCAAAAATATCCCGGGTGTCGTTGACGCTACGCGGGGAGGGTCTCCCATGGACTTCGGGGCTTCGATGAGCGAGATGCTGGATGGGGACAGAAGGGTGACATATGAATTCACGTCAGTTCATCCTGAGTATCCGAGCTTTTTCCATCTCCAGCTGGTCGATGGCCGTCTTCCATTGCCTGGAGAAGAGAATGTCGTCCTTGTGAACGAATCTTTCCATGAAGCATTGCCTTCCTTTGGCGTCGGACAGACGATAAAAAACATGGCAAGGGTGGATTGTCCGATCATCGGCATCCTGAAAGACTACCACTCGCGGCCCCTTGACAAAGATTTTTCTCCGTTTGCCCTTTTCGTCAATGAGAGCTACAATGCCGCTTCCTTCATGATAAGGATAGAGCCGACTGCGGATGCCGCCGCCATTCTCAAGAAAGCCAGCGACATCTACAGCAGTATGAAACCGATGATAGATCCTGAAGAGATTGAAACGGGTTTCCTGGACAACGACCTGGAAATGCTGTATGAGCAGGAGATACGTCAGACCCGCCTGATCCGACTGTCTTCGATACTGTCACTTATCATCACCCTTATAGGGATCCTCGGCGTCGTTTGGCTGGACGTGCGTTTCATGAGTAAGGAGATTGCCCTGCGGAAAGTCAACGGGGCTACCCGGAAAGACATCCTAAGACAGATCGGACGTAAGTATCTCCTGATAGCATCAGCCGGCTTCATCATTGCAGCGCCGGTCGCCCTGGCGATCTGCCAGCGGTGGCTGGAGCACTTCGCCTTCCGTACTAATATCCCGATATGGCTGTTCGCACTGGCATTTATCATCGTGCTGGGCATTACCATCGCCACTGTAACCCTTCAGGCATGGTCTGCGGCCAGTGCCAATCCGGCCGATTCCTTGAAAAATGAATAAACCAAAATAACAATTAGATTATGATCAAAGTTAACAACCTCAGCAAGATCTTCCGGACGGAAGAGATCGAGACCACTGCCCTCAACGGCGTTTCATTCGAAATCAACGACGGCGAGTTCGTCGCCATCATGGGCCCTTCGGGCTGCGGCAAGTCCACGCTGCTCAACATCCTCGGTCTGTTGGACAATCCCACCAGCGGCAGTTACGAACTCCTCGGTACCGAGGTGGCAAACCTCAAAGAGAAGGAGCGTACCAAGTTCCGCAAGGGCAACATCGGCTTCGTGTTCCAGAGTTTCAACCTCATCGACGAACTCAATGTCTAC
>Ga0310786_10005274_pt1 | contig 17636 bp, 23 predicted proteins | sample AusTroGonzalo_MG_FD_203881 | JGI IMG/M metagenome (GOLD analysis project Ga0310786, IMG submission 203881) | Bovine rumen microbial communities from tropical cattle in Woodstock, Queensland, Australia - Gonzalo_03 (v2) (version 2) | ecosystem: Host-associated > Mammals > Digestive system >... | reverse complement strand
AGGTTCTGCTCCTTCATAAGAAGGCACAACATTGACATCATAAGTCGTTGACTGAAGCTCTGTCTTACCGTCTTCAGATAAGAATCTGACATCTGCAGTAATATGTTTGAAAGATACGGTTACTTCAAGTGCAGAATCAGAGTCCGGCATAAAATATCTGCCATCTGCATCTGAATCGATAGTTCCCTCTTTTCCGTTCGCATCCTTATATGTTACTTGATCAACTTCATAGTATGTTTTAGGAGTTATCGTAAGTTCATCTCCGCAATATGATCTTGCTTTGCCGGTTATTTCTCCGTTGCCGGTAGAAATGTAGGTTGCATCGTAGTAAAAATATACAGCGGGGGTATGAGAGTAAGCAAGCTTGGAAAAATAGGAGGAATAATCTTCTTCTGAAACCACTATAGTTTTAAGGTTTTTAAATTCATTAGAATAAATATGATCAATCAATAATATATTCTCGGAGATCACAGCAGTTTCAAGGCTTGTACACCCAAAGAAAGGAGCACTTCCAACCCAAGTAACACTATTAGGAATCACAATAGTCTCCAGACTTGTACATTTAGAGAAAACTCTATCTCCAAGAGAACTAGTTCCATCAGAAATCGTAACAGTCTTAAGAGACATACAATTCTCGAAAGCAAGGTCATTAATCGAAGTGACACTATCAGGAACCAAAACAGTCTCAATGCTCGTACAACCAGAGAAAGTGTTATTTTGAATCGCAGTTAAGCCATCAGGAAGATCTACACTCCTGAGGCTTTTACAACCGGAGAAAGCGGACCTGCCAATCTTAGTGACACTGTTTGGTATCGTAATGGATTCAAGACTTGTACAACCAGAGAAAGCGTAATCACCAATACTCGTTACATTATCAGGAATTAAAACAGTCTCAAGGGTTGTACAATTCATGAATGCTTCATCACTAATCTCAGTAACACTGTCAGGGATTGAAATAGACTTAAGATTTGTACAATTAGCAAAAGCTTCACTATCGATCGAAGTAACACCATTAGGAATCGTGATAGTTTCAAGACTTGAACAATCAGAGAAAGTGTTCTGTTGAATCGAAGTCAAACTATCAGAAAGAACCACACTCTTAAGACTTTTACACTCATGGAAAGCATCACAATCTATCGATTTAACACTATTAGGAAGCGCGATGGTTCTAAGGGTTTCACAAGATAAGAAAGCACCAAAACCTATCGAAGTGACACCATCAGGAATCAAGATAGTCTCAAGATTCGAACAACCGATGAAAGCATAATCACCAATTGTAGTAATACTGTCAGAGATCGTAATAGTCTCAAGATTTTTACAATTGTAGAAGGCGAATCTACCAATCGAAGTGACACCGTCTTCAATCGTGACACTTGTTATAGATTGTACAGCATCGTCCCAAGGAGTTTTGACCATTTGTATAGCTTTAGCATATTCCCAATCATCCATCTCACCTTCGCCCGAGATCGTCAGAAGTCCCTCACTATCCAGTGACCATGTGAGGTCAGGGCCGCAGGTTCCGGAAGCAACCTCATCGGCAGCAATTACCCTCAAACCGGGAAGCAGATTTATTGTTAATGCAAAAGCAACGAGAACGGCAAAGATACGCTTATATATCTTACTCATGGATACCCCCAAAAACAAAAAACGCATGTATACAATTCATTTATATCTTATTATATTCAACAACATATTTCTACTTATAGCACATCCGAATATTAAAGGTAAAGATGTTCTACTGATCCGGTATACACAGGGATCTGAAGGAGCACTGATGTGGTAAAATAGTAAACATAAAATATCGATTCTGTGAGGTTTATATATGTTTTGTTCTAACTGCGGAGCACCATTAGGAGACCACGATAACTTTTGTAAAGAATGCGGAGCACCCGCCGGGAAACAGGCAGCACCTGTGGCACCTGTATTTCAGCAACCGGCTCCCCCTCCTGCACCTGTTTCTTATCAGCAGCAGGTTCAGGCGGTTCCTCAACCTTCTGTTCAGCCTGTAACTCCTGCTCTTGCCAAAGCAAAGGGCGGACCGAGACGGGCTTGCTTCGTTATCGGCCTTATTACATGTATACTGCTCATTTTGATCAATATTCCGGCTTTTGCGATCGGAGCTATGGCATTTGTCGCAGGTCCGCTCGCCATGATGTTCGGCGCCAGCAACTATGAAGATATCTTTGCTATCGGTCTTCTGGCATGTCTTATCGGCGTCGTTCTCATTGGCATGGCGATTATATCGATCGTATTCAACAGTATCAGCACAAAGATAACCGCGAAAAGACCCGGATCCAAATGTCGGTCATTCAGGATTGCAGCTGCGATCATAGTCCTTATCGATTCCCTGATCACTGTGGTTCCCCTGATCTACTTAAACAATATGTTAAGCGACGCCGAGTTATTCTTCGCTTTCCTCGGTATTGTGTTGATCATGGCGATCGTCTATCTGATTCTTGCCATCATTACAAACAGCAAAGAAAAAAATATCAAAGAGTAGGATCCTTTTATACTTCTTATGGGAATAGCATTAGTTCCTTACAGCAATGACCTTAAGCAGGAAGTATTCCGTTTTACGGACACCTGTTTTGCCGAACTGGGCAAAAAGTTTGAGCCTGACGGAAGACACTGCTTCTATAATGATATCGATGGCTTTTTCGAGGTGTTTTATTGCCTGACAACAGATGATGATCAGGTGATAGGTACGGCCTCGCTTAAGAAGCTGGATGAGCATACTGCTGAACTTAAAGCACTTTATCTGGATAACAGATACAGAGGACAGGGATTAGGAAAACTCCTTCTCAATGCTGTTATCGGCGAGGCAAGAAACCGGGGCTATAAAACGGTCGTTCTGGATTCGATGAAGAAGTATAAGGCGGCAAGAAAACTTTATGAGAAGTGCGGCTTTACCGACTGCGGAAGATATAATGATAATAGTTATGCCGATGTGTTCATGAAGCTGGATCTGTAATCGTTGGAAATAATGAGAGTGTCTAAGACAAAAGTCTTAAGACACCCTTGGTATTTAGTAACTGACAGTCGGGAAGGATTCAGATCTTACTTCTTCCTGATCGGGATCCAAAGCTCGCAGAAGATGTCAGGTCTTGTGCCGTCGTAGTAGAGCTCGTAGTCAGTCTCTTCGGCAGCCTCATAGCCCATCTGCGGCAGGAACTCCTTGTAGAACTTAACCCAGGTTTTCGCGATGCAGTCGCCGTCTTCGCCTACGCAGTCGAAGACTACATATGTGCCGGGGTTGACGTCCCAGATGCGGAAACCCTTCTTCTCCAGATCCGCCTGATCAAATCCGGCGGTGTCCCCGTCGATGATGATGCCGATGCCGTACTCGAAGGTGTCCTTTCCTTCTGTTGTCGGACTGCAAAGACCATAGAGGTCGCGCTTGCCGTCTTCTCTCAGCATCCAGATCGGAGACAGCATCTGCTTGCTGTTGACTTCTCCCCAGAAATCTGCCACTTCGTGGTTGGCTTCATCGTTGATGATGGCGTTGCTGTACTCTCTTACGAGGGCGATAAACTTCTTTTCTTTTGTTTGAACTATACGGTAATCCATACTCTTACCACCTTTCACGGATAATGTAATCGTAAGCGGATTGAAAAGCACGAGTTTGCCGGCTTCTTCTCTGGCGGTTTTCGGAGCGACACCGTGAAATCTCGTGAATGCTTTGGTGAAGCTTTCAGGTGTCTCGTATCCGTACTTCATCGCCAGATCCGTGATCTTCGCACCGGTCTCAACGAGTTCTCTTCCCGCCAGAGATAAGCGGCGGTTCCTGATATATGCGTTGGCCGTTAAGCCTGTCACAAAACTGAAAGCCCTGTGAAACTCGTAGCTCGACGTGTGCACCTGCTTCGCTACTTCTTCATAGTTGATCTCCTCGAGAAGATGATCTTCCATATATGTGATGGCTTTTTGTAATGCTTCGATCCATTCCATGCTCTTTACCTCCTTCTTACGCTTTCATTATGTGAAAGACCAGGTCAATGTGCATTTCCCCGTTTGCGGAGTTTTGTCAGGTCAATCTCTTTTCTTTATCATTCTGACTATTGTAACCGGCGTGCCGAGAGTCCATTCTTTTTTTCTTCCGTCAAATTCAAAACCGTATTTATGATAGAAACTGATTGCTCTCTCATTTTTCTCGAACACCCACAAAGATATAGTGTTATATTCGCTAAGCCTGGAAACTGCTTCATTCATCAATCTGTATCCTACTTTGCGGCCGTAATACTCTGAAAGGACATAGATCGCTACGACCTCTCCTGTATCTGTCAGATCTTCATCTCTCGACGGGCCATATACTGCAAATCCGACAACTTTATCTTTATCCTTGGCTACGAGAGTATTTTCCGGGAAATTCCTGGCACGCGCCGTCGTAGCCTCTACGGTCATCGTATCAAGATACCGGTCACATACGATACCTCTATAAGCCTCCTGCCATGAAGTACAATGCACATATCCCCTCCCGCACAACTCCTCATCAGTTTCGGCCGTTTTAATATAAATTGAATCGTTTATTTCTTCCATAAGATCCTCCATACTGTTTATTTCTCAAATACAAGTAACTTGCCGCGCTCAAGGCTGTCGAATGTTACCCCGCCTTTTTGCTGATAATAAGGACTGTATACTTTCTCAAAATGGATCCCCTGAAGATCCTTTTCGATATATTTAAAGCCGTATCCGCTTATCTCGTCTATGAGCTTTTTATATGTGTACTTGCACTTCTTTTTATCCTTATCACGGAAGTTCGACAGATGAAAAGGCAGGACAGCAAGAATTCCGCCGCTCTTAAGCGTTCTTTTCGCTTCTTCGATCATCACAAATCTGTGAAGTCCGTTATATGTTTTCTCTTCTCCGTGAAACATGTCAGCATAAATGACAAGGTCGAAAAAGCCATTGTCAAAATCGTGACGGTAATCTTCTCTTCCTTCGACCGGTGTAATGCAACCGATCTTTTCATCCTTCGCTTTCCCGCTTACGTAATCCAGGCACTGCCTGTTGATATCCACGGCATACACTTTGCATTTCTGTCCAAAGGCATATGCCGCCGCAAAGGAATAATTTCCTGCACCGCAGCCGTAATCGAGGATCACGGGATCACTTACATTAAGGATCGAAGAGAAGATATTTGCACCTTCGGTCTTCTCCCATTTGTTTACATCATCGAAAATACTCATAGTCTGTTTCCCTCTAATGGTCATTCAATGCGTTCTCAGATCCGAAGCTACCTCATAAGCCGTATACTCATGATCGAATTCATAACCGAACTTCTCCGCCAAACGGACCGAATCCATATCATGTGCATCCCAGCTCGGATAAAGCCCTTCTTCGAGGCAGTTTAAGATCAAGGCGGAGCACACGATCGAGGCTAGTCCCTTGCGCCGCTCGGGCAATACAGTATCGACTTCGATCTCGATCCCTTCCTTATATCTTGTATAAGAAGAAGCTCCGGACACTATCTTTCCGTCTTTCAGTATCACCATGCCGCGTCCGAGTTCAAGATACTTTTCCTTGCTCCCGAAAGCAGAAACAAAATCAGCCGTTACGGGGTCTTTCACGCACAGATCATATATATCGCTATCTATCTTTTTAAGTTCATAGCCTTCCGGCAGTCCTTCTACTGTCTTCTTAAGTTTCTCCCTGTCGAAAACAGTATCTTTCCTGATAGCATAGCGTGTAAATCTCCGCGCATCGGGAAAACATTCTTCGATAAGCTCAGCCCATCTCTCATCCTGAGGAACCATTATCACAAACCCGTCAGGCTTGTTGATCACAAGTTCCCTATTAGGTTCTCCCGCCAAAAAGGCAAAGCACCCGACAAATGCCATTGCGGAATCCGGGTTTTCCGTATCAATAACAAATACCTTGCCCATAACTTTCTGAACGCAAGAATATATCAGGGTTATCTCCCGGCCCGCAAACAGCGATTCAACCTTGGATGTATCTTCCAATTCAAAGACCATGTCTTCCCCCTTATATCGAAAAAGCAGTTATAGCAAAGCAGCATGCTTCAACTGCTGCAAGCGGTGTCATGACATACTTTTCTTTTTTACTCGGCGATATGAGATTCATTACCGTGTTTACCGCAAAGAAACCTGCAAAAACAAAGCAGATGATCTTTGTCACTTTGCCCGAAAACCACATGTTCATCATCCCGCCGCCCTGAAGCAGCATGGCGGCTCCGAATAGCTGAAGGATAACGGAAGATGCCGCAAATATCCTGTACATAGGCGGCAGGATCTTATGTCTTCCGCCCATGGTAAATTCACCCAACGGAAGTCCGCATATCAATAAGACCTCTATTACAGCCACTGCCAAAAGCAGTACAGTTCCTGTTATCGAACTTATTGTTGAAACCATATTATCCCTCCTTTCCCTGTATCTTCCCCGGATCGACGCCTTCATTGAGAATGAATGCGTTAGCAGCTTTATTGATCAATGTCATCATCTCTTTTTCGGTCCCCTTAAGAACACCTGTCGCAAGCATTGTTGCTATACCATGAGAATAAATGATGGTATCTCTTACAAAACGGATAACCTGATCTTCCTTAAGCCCGGTCTGCTCAGCAATCATATAGATCATCTCTTTATGCTTTCCCCTGCCGACATCCTTAAGGTTATACGGTCTTCCCATAGGACTTTCTCCCAGATAAAGGAACTTGAAAAGATTCGGCTCCTTAAGAGCCATCTTCACATATGATCTGCCCAGAAACTCAAAACTCTCGAGCTTATTATCTTTCTTTGATTCAGCCTTCTTCGCGGCATATTCCATCGCATATTCCGACAGCGCCCGCCTTAGTCCGTCCATATTCTCGAAGTGCCAGACTATAGGCTGGGTCGAGCAACCGATCTCAACTGCCAGCGTCTTCACATTGACCGATGCATATCCGTCTCTGATGAGCATCTTCAATGCCGCTTCAAGGATCACTTCTCTTGATATCGTTGTCTTACGTGCCATAATATCCACTTTCTATAAACGTAATTATATAATTGTGTTTATATTATACCCCTGACCGCTAACTGTCAATATCTCTTAGCCTTAAAGATCTGCCAGCCCCAAAAAGATCAAGCATTCTTTACACATATGGTATAATCAACATGTTTGAGGAAGCAGATCCGGACAAGCGGAATATAAAAGGCAGTGATATATGAATGACAGGCTTAAGAGATACGAATACTACCCCAAAGATCCTAAAAAGCTGAAGCTTAGGGAGGTCCTTCACAAGCTCAGGGATTACAGGCTCCTGTTTATCTTCTCTATCCCGGTCTTTTTAATATGGGGATGCTTTGCCGCCGCCTGTATCGCAATGCCTTTTATCTACGAGTTTAAGACAGAAAAAGATTATACTGACATGATTATGTCGTACATCGTTCTGGCCGTGTCGGCTCTCGCGATATTTTTGATCTATCCCATTATCTTTGCCGTCAAAAAATCGGCAACGCCGAGGGCGGCTGTTACAAATACAAAGAAATATCTTCAGATACCGGACAGCTTTACGGAAGATGTCGAAAACGACCTTGCCAAAGGCATGCCGTTTTTGAAGAGTCATAATCTGGGTATCTCCGAAAACTATATATTCGGTAATCTTACTCTTGTTAATTTCACGCCGGTGATCATCCCCAGAAGTGAGATAGTCGAAGTAGTCTATGAGATCTTTGAAGGAAATTCGGCTCTGGTCGCACACAACGGACATGTGACGAATGCCAGGAACTTCTATCAGTATTTCTTCTTCAGACTGAAGAACGGTAATTACGTGCCGGTTCAGGTCAATGATAAGTTCAAGCTCGACATAGCTCTCGCCGCTATACAACAGGCAGGACTGAAGACTGTCGAGCTTAACAGGAACGCGGCAGGAAACGCGCTGAGATCAAAGGCCACCGGGAATAGATACACTATGGAGCCCGAGAGGATCATCGTAAGGATATTGGATGTTACTAAGATAATCCCTTTGCCTATAAATGACGGATGCATCCGCTTTGAAGAATTATCCTTCGGATCTGACGGCAATCTTTACGTAACGGCTCTCTGCAGAAATGACGGCAAGATCAGGTATCTTATCGATGAGAAAAAGGTTGCGATAACGTCAAAACAGGTGATAGTACCGCCACAGCCACAGGCCAAGACCGCTGAGACAAAAGAAGAAAAGAATGAAGATCTCCCTGTCTGGGTACAGGACATCCTCAAAAAAGGAAAGATGCTTACGATAGACTTTTTCATGATCATGAACACCCTTGACTGGAAACACGAAGGCGATAATGAAAAAGTCCTTAAGCCGTTGATAGCTTATCTGGCTTACTATGGCGACAATATGATATTCGCTTTTGATGACAAGATGGCAGAACTGTTATACTCGCTTGATACTTACGAGATCGCATCAAAGTGTATGGAGGATCCTTCTTCGTTTTCATCCGACGAATTCCTCTATACACGCTGTGTTGCATTGATCAACGGAAGACCATATTACAATTCGATCCTGAAGGGAAAGAAGAACCTGCCGAAGGATATGGATTACGAGGATCTCTTATATGTACCGATGAAGGCCTGGGCAAAAGCGCACAATGAAAGTACCGATAAGTATCCTCATAGAACCCCGATAAGTTACGAGACTTTCAGTAATAAAGAAGGCTGGAAAGACTGCCCCTGGAAATAAATAGGAGAAATCAACCATGAACGGATATATGATCTTTTGGTCTCAGGACCATGTTAAGAAGCTTAAGAAGGCAGGAGATAACGGACCTGTTCAGGTGATCTACGGAGGACGCCATCCCAAAGAGCCTTCTTTGAAGAAGATCAGAGTCGGCGATGTCCTCTTCCCTGTAGCCCTGGAAAACGGGAAACTCGTTGTAATGGCAAGGCTTCAGGTCGAGAAGATCGAGAGCGCTTTTGAGTACCAGTTAAGAGAAGTGGGAATGCCGTGTGCCGCCATCATTCCCGAAGGAACCATGTTGATCTCAGACGGTCCTCTCACGGAAAGAGACGGAAGGTTCATTGCTTTTCGGGACGGAAGCGGATACCTCTCGAAAACATTTCCCCCCGGCAACATCACGCGCACGATCGACCTTGATACATTAACACGCAAGGATTGTTCATATCACCAGATACCGATCACATGCTGCTCGGAGATCGCTGCGGTCGGAAAAGGTTCTTCAATTAAAGCCAGACCGATCCCGGAGGAGAAGATCCCTCTTCTTATGTTCGGTAATACCAAGTCTTCTTTGAAGGGGCTGGGCAACGGAAGAAGCGGCAAGGTAACTTCAGTATCACTCGCCGGGTTTGTGAGAAAGATGAGTCCTGAGACATTTGATATATTTGAAAGTTTATTTAAAGATGAATGCTAAGTAAGGAGGCAATTATGGAATCAGAGATCTTAGTTGAAGAATGGTCACCTGTATCTGATATACAGGCTGTTGTAGAGAAGAGTGATAAGAATTACTATTTTTACCTCTGGATCAATCCGAACGGACCTAAGCCTGAGATGAGGGCCTGTTGGATCTGTAACAGGGTAAAGGCTCCCAAGGATATGGATGAGGCATTTGCTGTTGAAGGAGAATCTCCGTGCATGCCTTTTGAATTTGTAGATCATGATCCGAGCGGGATCGAACTGGATGACTCATCATTATCTGTTCAGTGGTTTGAAGAAGGAGATTCGGCTGCAGTCCTTTCCGGTGATAAGATAATAGCTGTCATCCCCTGCTTCAGCGGGTATAACGGATTCTACGGATATTCGGCCTATGCAAAGGGAACGGGACCTTTTGCATGGGAATTAAAAGGTGCATATCAAAGATTCGAAGATGAGGTAAAAAAGTCGAAGGACTTTTGGAACTTTTTTGAAGATAAGGATTTCTGGGGCAAGACTCAGGAGTTCCATATGAACGCTCTGAATGGATTTTTCGGAAAGGAAGAAAAATACTATGCGATCGATGGCGGGAAATTCCCGCCGAAGGCACTGGTTCAGGGAAGAAAAGACAATATCCTGTACGCGGTAACGTTAGGCGTGAGCATGATCCCCATGCCTAAGGTCGAGATGTATTATCAGGACGAATACGGGGATTTCCGCAGGATGGAGCTGGGATTTGCCTGCGATGCAAGGTTCGAGGGGCTTCTTAACTTATTTGCTTCCACGATGTCGGGGCTTGCTTCTTATCCGTGGAATGAACTGACATTCTTCGGCCACGGACATACGGTCCCGTTCAAGAACATAAAAGGCCGCGATTACCTGTTGTTCTTAAATGACAGGCTCCTTAACGGTACAGATTCTCCCGAATACGGTGATTATATGGGTGAAAAGGTCAACCTGCTCTGGCTCGTTCCGATCACGGCAGATGATAAGGCTTTTATTGAAGAAAACGGCATAGATGAATATCTGAAGGGTAAAGACCTCTCGAAGATCCATATCCTGGGGGCATGAAGACCCTGGCTATCCGGATACGACTCCGCTTTCCGTGATGCTGAATCTCATCGAATCAATATCCAGTTCGGCTTCAGCTCCGTAAGGCAGGATGAACATCGGCGAAGAGTGTCCGAAGTTCAGGTCAGCCATTATGGGCAGGTCAGCGAGATGATATTTTCCCGTAACGACACTTCTTATTTTCCCGGCATACGGCTCAAAATTTCCCTTCTCCCTCATCTTGCCGATGATGACACCGTTAAGGATCTGAAGATATCCTTTGCTGCCAAGCCAGTCGAAAAAGCCGGCCATCTGTTCTCCTGAGCAAAACGCCGGAAGGTCTTCAAAGAACAGGATGCTGCCTTCCATATCCTCCCTGCGGACGATATCCGATCCGTCAGGCATCTTAAGTGTCATGAGATCTCCGTGGCCTCCGAAGAGCCTGCCCTTAACTTTTCCCTTGCCCTGAACATAATAGTATCCGCTGCCGGGTATATATGTCTTCATGTACGACTTGTCTGTAAGATTGTTCCCGCTTAAGGACCAGTCCTGCGAAGATTCTATCTCTCCTATCCCGGAGGCATCGAAAAAGGTCTTCTCAAACCAGTGTCTGCTGTACGGATGCCATACGCCGTTTTCCGCGATCGTGGGAAGGAGATTATCCCCGTAAAAGGTCATGAGACCTGCTCTGTGGCAGAACAGATTAAGTACCATGATATCTGAATATCCGCAGAAGATCTTGGGATTACCGGCTACCGTTTCCGCTGACAGATAAGGCAGAAGAGTTGAAGCGTCATTCCCGCCGATCGCCGCGATCACCGCTCTTATCTCCTTGTTTTCGAAAGCCCACATGATATCCTCAGCCCTGGCCTTCGGTTGTTCCTTAAGATAAGATGTGCCTCTGAGAGCGTTGGGCGCTGCTACAACATTAAGTCCCAGTTCGTTAAGCCTTTGGCAGCCCTGATGATACTTCCACAAAACGCGTGAAGAACCGGCACAACCCCAGGACGGACTGATCACAGCTACAGTATCACCCGGATGTAGTCTTACAGGCTTGATCATTTACTCACTCTTCCTTAACGCCGGAATTGACTTTGTCATAACCGTTTACGTATTCTTTTCCGGCATCATAAGCGAGGATCTCTTCATGCGTCAGATCGCCCTTGCCGTCATAACGGTAATATCTGCCTGAGTTCGCCACTATCTCAAGGATACAATAGTCCTCGTCATCTATTCCGCCCGGATAATACTTCTCATCGCCCTCATTCCAGAGCAGTTCTTTATATTCCCTGTCAAGATGAACGACCGCCTTCCCGAACAGGCAGACACCTTCAAAGGTCTTCTCATCAGAAAAATAGATACATACATTATCATTCTTCATCAATGTCTTAATATGAGAAGAACTTGTATTCGTGGATATCAGATGCCCGCCAAGGCCTTTGTGCCACACACAGAATGTCTTGCGTATATTCTGTCTTCCGTCTTCATCAGTATAGCCGACCTCCGCGAAAAGGGACCGGTCGATCAGATCCATTATCTCATTATGTGTCATACTTTTAATGCTCTCCTTAAACCCCTCTTTCATAGGGCTTTGTAACCAACAGCGCTACTCCTCTTTCCATTATCCTCTTCAGATATTTTTGCAAAAACTGATTATCTCGTCTTTACGCGGTTCGACATTCTCCTTGAATTCGACAGAAGTCAGACCGAGATTGCCTGCGCATTCAATATGTAGATGACCGTAAAAATGTTCTATGCTCCTGATGATCCTGTCACACTCATGCATACCCGGACCTGTCCTTAAGGCAACCGCGTATCCTTTCTTGCCTTCTTTTATCGATGCATGCGGTTCGTGGGTATCACACCACGGAGTACATCTGTCGATAAAAGCCTTGTACTGTCCCGGGATATCGGCCCAGTAGGACGGTGCTACGGAAATAATGACATCCGCATCATCAAACTCATTCATGATCCTGATGATGTCATCGTCCATTATGCATTTTGCCGTCTTATGGCATGTTCTGCATCCTTTGCAGAATTCAAAATCATAATCGTCGATACATATACTCTTCGTATCGTATCTTGAAGAGATCTCACCTTCAATGATGTTTACGATCTCTGCCGTAGCGCCTGTCCTGACAGGACTGCAATTAATGATCAAAGCCTTCATCTGTTTACCCCATATTCCCTGTATTTTTATTTACTTCCGATCCGGTTATCTTCCTTACCGCCGGCGGCTTAACCGAAATGACATCCAGAATATGATTCTCTGTATATATTCCGTAATGTCTTATCTCATCCCGGGAATATACCGAATCAAGTATGTAATGATCCACGTAGTCATCGATATGGTCAAGGAGCCTGGACCTCTCGAAAATAAGCAACCAGTTGCCTTTTCTGACCTCGTACTTATCCAGCGAAGTAAAACTCTCATTACGCATCTGATACAGGATATAGTGCTCAAATACTATCTCATATACAAGGTCCGTATCAGCATCTTCGCGAAAAGAAATGACCACTCTCAAAGTAAGGTTCTCGTCATCTGAAAGAGACAGGAGAAACGGTCCCTGATAATTCTTTTCTTTTATTTCCAAGTTCTCGCCACCGAATTCCAACATGTCACATCTTCCTTCCATATATCCTTACTGATATTTACGTTTTATCTGTCCCTTTATAAAATGACAGTCGCTTATTATACGCGGTCAGAAATCTGCCCGAATCATCTTCTGTGTGTTCAAATAACACCCACTGCTCACGTTCTTCTTCATAATGCGGATAAGAATTTGCGATACGGCATTCTATCCTCACACCATTATCCATCTCAACAAGAAGATCTTTATAATTGTTGAGCTTAATACCCGTGACTATTCCGCCTGTTATCTGATCTTGGAACTTATCCTTGTTGTACCACTCATCATTATTCCTGCTGTCAGTCTGATCCCAGGAATTGTAATCATTGGTCGCTATCACCATGTCATCATTCAAAAAGACTCTGGTCAATCCCATTCCGTGTAAAACAAGATCCCCGCTGAATTCGAAGCTAAGGAGCTCACAAGCGCAAGTAAGGTTCTTAAGTTCCTTCCCGATCCAAAGATCCGTAAATTCTCTTATCTCATTACTCATTTGATCGTTTCCTCATTAATCGTTTTTACTGCTTATCACCCGTAACGGGATTATAACACGAGAAGCAGATATTTATCTATTTACGCAAAACACAGTCATAACGAACAGCCGCCCCATCCGGGTACTCGATTACAACCCTCTTCCCGGAAAACCCGCATTTGCGGTAGAACCCTATCGAATCATCGTCTGTTTGAGCCTTGATACTTTGCAGATCCATTGCTTCCATAACACATTGGATCATCTGCTTTCCTGCTCCTTTACGACGTTCATTACTTGATACTGCTATCCCAATAATCTCAGCTACGTCTCCTGAAAGATTCAGAATCATAATACCTGTTTTCTTGCCATTGCTGATACACACGAAAATATTTACCGACGGATCAGACAAATAGTCTTCCATCTGTGCTTTATACTTTTCATATGTCGGATGATACATACAGGAAGCATAGATTGAAAATGCTTCTTCTGATTTCAACCAATCCGTATCTTCGCAAATTTCAACTTTCATGATTATATCATTACAAGTTTTCATACAAATCCACGATCTCATTAAGTTTAATAACAAGAGGGTGATCAGGAAGCCAGCATGCATCAGCTATGCCTTTGGGGAAATAAGGAAAAAACTTTTCCGGATCTCTGACACGCGCCATTCTGCAAATGTCGCTTTGAACTTCATTTAGCTGGTCATAGGTCATATAGGCCGGTCTAACGTCAGGATTTCTGAGCAACACTCGTATCTCTTTTTTTGTTTCTTCTATTAATTCATCAAATCTATCCATATACCACAGATCTCACAATACCATTGTTTCTAATGCGTAATTTTTTATCTGTCTTTAACTGAAGTTGCATTCACTAAATAAGCACCTCCAGATATGTTCTGACAATCTTTTCGCTTCTGAGTTGTTTGGCATAAGAATAAAGCTTATCTATGTTTCGGTCTTTCTTCTTAAGATAATTCTTTAGTATCTCAGATGTTTCTTCAATCCCAACCTTGTTCCTGTAATAGACTACATCTACAACCGTTTTTTCTATGTCAAAGATATGAAACAGATTATCACCATCATGGATCTCTCTTATTCCAATCCCCATACGTACTGAATCAAAATAGTAAATCTTAATAGAAGGCCATTCCGGAAGTGTCGCAACTTTTTTCTTGCGTTCAATAGCGACATCTACCGCATCAGGAAGATAATTGGTCAGTTCATAGTACCGTGCTGCACTAAGCAGGCATATAACACCGTTAGGTACATATGCTTCCGCACTAAAGAAATCATTTTCATCCCCGCTGTAAAAAGGATTCTCATACGTGCTTCTGTTCACTCTGGACAGAAAACCGTTGTCCTCGAGTTGAGCAATTTTGTAATATGAATAACCCATTTCCTTCAGTTCAGATATTGTTATGTATTTTTTTGTTTCACCTATAGTATTCACTTTTTTCACCTGTAAATACTATACATCAATCGAATAGAAATTTCAACTAAATTCGGCAATTAAATTATATGCCGAAATTAATTAAATGTGAAGAGTAGATTGAATCAATTCTGAATATAACTCTTGAAAGTATCAATATCGGAATCAGTAATAACGGGAACGTAATCGTATCCGACAACAATAATGAGGCATTTGCAAGAATCATCAACAAATGCACGGAAATTGTACATCATGAGCATACCTTCGGGACCGGTATAACTCTCGTCTATGATGATCAGTGTGCTCTCGTCATTCTCGAAGCTAAGATAGTCATTGCTGCTGAAGTAATACTCGAACCACTCCTGCGCCTTCTCATAACGGATGATGTAGTATAAATATCCATCGTGAACAAGTGTACAATAATGATGATCTTCGTCCTCGTCATAGTACATGTTAGGTTCTTTCAGTGCCTGTGCCATTTCTTTCAGTTCGTTAAAAGAAGAAGGTTCTGGATCAACCCCCAGATACTGCCTAAGGCTCGAAGCGTAATCCGGTATTTCTCTTGTTGTCATTTGAGGTGTCGTATCGGTTGTCGGATCATTTGTCGGATCACTTACCGCAGCGGTTGTCGTTTCGGTTGTTGATCCTTTTGTTGTACCGGTTGTCGGTTCTTTCGAACTCTCTTTCTTTCCGCAGGCACAGAAAGGAACAAAAAGAACAACTGCCAGGATCAGGCTCAGGATTCTTTTTACTTTCATATTTTATTTTCTCCCTTTATTCATGCATATTTCTTATATGAAATGCGTCGGTATCCATTCTTCCTTTTCGGGAAGCCCATACTTTTCTTTTCCGAGAGCAATGCTTTTCATAAGGAATGTCATATTGCGGGCCAGAGTCCTCATTGTCTGGAGACCTTCCAGATCTTTCTCGGCATCTCCCTGTACTCTGCCGTGAACACTATTCCAATACTGACTCGTAGCAACTGCCATACCGCAATTCATGAAGTATTTATTTAATTCGTCGAAAGTCGCAGAGCAACCGCCACGTCTGGCAACGACGATACTTGCTCCGACCTTCATGGTCTTATCAAATCCTGTGCTGTAATACAGCCTGTCAAGACATGCAATAAGTGTCGCATTCGCTGATGCGTAATAAACGGGAGAAGCGACAACTAGGCCATCTGCCTCTTCGAATTTCGGAGCTATCTCATTAACAACATCATCAAAAACGCATTTCCCGTTCTTTCTGCAGCTGTTACATGCAATACATCCTCTGACATCCTTGTTGCCTACATGAACGACCTCTGTATCAACTCCATCGGACTCGAAAACCCTGACCAACTCATTTATTGCCGTAGCCGTATTGCCATTTGCTCTCGGACTGCCGTTTAAGATTAAGACCTTCATAAAATGACTCCTTTTCTGCTAATTCTGTTTCTCCCTCAAACAAGATAATTATACCATCCTGTCCCATAACTGGACTTCCACATATGCATACTTGCCGAGAGATTCCTTGAGGAAAGCGTCAACGGATCCATTGCAGGCTTCAATGCGCTCATACAAAAGCTTTTTCGTCAGAACAACCGGTTCATTTCCATGTATCATCAAAGCACAGCTGTCTCCGAGTGTGAAGCTGACCTGATCGTCGGGGATATCTTCCAGATCGATAATGATCTTATCACTGCTGTTAAACCATTCTTTGAGATAATCGCACTCCAGAAGCGTAAACGAATAGGGGTTGGAAAGCTTCGGTTTTCCGCCTAATTCTATAAACTTCTCACGCACAAAACTATCTGCTTTCTTTCGTGCCGGATAATAGTTCTCAAAGTCAGCAAAACGGCCGAAACTGGTAGTGTCCGGATGTGCGTTAGAGAGTTCCTCCGCCTTGCGGAAAGCTTCCTCCTCAGGAAGAAGCATTATGTTTTTCCACGGGTCTGTTCCCGGGTAATAGTAGTGAGTAATATAGAGTTTAGCACTCTTTGTTTTATCTAACATATATCACCCTTTAATCCTGATTATATTCTTTTCAAAGGTTCGCTGTATTCAGCTGAAATATCTATGTTCACTTTCATTTAAGAAAGCCCCCCTGCAGATTTATACTTCAATGATACATCAAGTTATCTGACGGTGTGACATAAAATTCCAAAGCTCGATCCCCAGCATAAAGACCGTGGATATCATGAAGCCGATGATGAAGGCGATACTTGTATTGCTGTATTCTCTTCCGGAAGGTAAAAATCAATATCTACGGTTTTTATCGTGTGAACAAGACGAGTTGACCAGAAAACAATCCTCTGATGATCATTGCCCTTCAATTCCGCAATCCCGGATAAACTGTTATACATCTCCATCATCTGACGCCTGAATTCATCAAATTGAACTGTCCCGGTATCGATCTCTGTAGTAACCGAAAAGCGGTACTTTATTTGTGAAGCCAATACTGATAGATTATTCATATAACAATGAAGGAAGAAACTCTATATGAAATACCGCGAAGGACAACCGAGAGATTACGAAGAAAAAGATCGCAGAGCGTGGCGTTTTAACATGGTGATCTTCATTATCTTTCTCCTGTTCCTACTCGGTGTTGATATCTTCATGATCCTCATTCGAAAGCCCGTGAAGGAGATAACTCTGGGGATCATTTGTACCTTGCTGTGTGCGGTAATAACAGGTATCCTCATTGCCCATTACACTAAGAAATATA
>Ga0310786_10005273_pt1 | contig 17637 bp, 14 predicted proteins | sample AusTroGonzalo_MG_FD_203881 | JGI IMG/M metagenome (GOLD analysis project Ga0310786, IMG submission 203881) | Bovine rumen microbial communities from tropical cattle in Woodstock, Queensland, Australia - Gonzalo_03 (v2) (version 2) | ecosystem: Host-associated > Mammals > Digestive system >... | reverse complement strand
AGGCAACACCCGAGGAGAGCTTTCCCTGGAACGTATCCGAGGAGAAGGTGATGTAATAGCAATTGGCATCAGTGTCCTTGTAGAAGTTCTTGGTTTCTTCTGACGAGGTGGTGCCGTTGATGACGATGCCTGTCATATACCAGGTCTTGCCCACGAAGATTTCATCGATGTCATCTTCGTTTTTGCAGGCAGTGAGTGCGAGGAGCGTCACGGTGATTGCGAGTATGGTTTTCATCACTTTCATCTGTAGGAAGTTTTATTTGATACCGTTACGATGGAGCAGGGCATCGATGGTGGGTGCCTGTCCACGGAATCGTTGATAAAGTGTCATGGGGTGTTCTGTACCACCTTTTGACAGGATGTGCTCTCTGAAACGCTGGGCAGTTGTCGTGTCGAAGATGCCATTTGCTTGGAAGAGTGAGAAGGCATCAGCATCAAGCACTTCTGCCCACTTGTAACTGTAATAGCCAGCAGAATAACCTCCTGCCATGATGTGTGAGAATTGGGTGGTCATGCAGGTGCCTTCCACTGCTGGAAGCACTTGGGCACGGTGCCATGCCTCACGTTCGAAGGCGAAGAGGTCTGCATTGAACTCCTCTTTCATGGTGTAGAAAGCCATGTCGAGCAGTCCGAAACTGACTTGTCGCATACAAGCGTATGCCACATTGAAGTTGCGGCTGGCAATGATGCGGTCGATGAGTTCCTGTGGAATGGGTTCGCCTGTCTCGTAATGGGTGGCAAAGGTGTTGAGGAAGGCCGGTTCTATGCTGTAGTTCTCCATGAACTGGGAGGGCAGTTCCACGAAATCCCAATAGACGTTGGTGCCTGACAGTGAACGGTAGGTGCTATTCGCAAACATACCGTGCAGGGCATGTCCGAACTCATGCAGGAAGGTCTCCACCTCGCCCAACGTGAGTAAGGCTGGTTTGGTGTCAGTGGCTTTCGAGAGGTTCATGACGATGGACACCTGTGGACGTGAGTTTGTCCCGTCGGGTTCTTTCCATTGTTCCTTGAACGAGGTCATCCAAGCCCCCGACTTCTTCGAGGCACGAGGATGGAAATCACAGTAGAGCAGGGCAAGGAAGGTGCCGTCTTTGTCCTTGACGTCAAATACTTCCACATCAGGATGATACACAGGCACATCCATATTGGGAGTGAACGTGATGCCATACAGCCGTGTCGCCAACCCGAACACGCCCTTCTTCACGTTGGAGAGTTCGAAATAGGGACGGAGCATCTCACTGTTGATGTTGAAGCGCTGTTCTTTCAGCTTATTGGCATAGTAGGAGAAGTCCCAGGGTTGGAGGTTAGCATGGAGTTGGCGGATGGCTTCCACCTCCTCCTTGGCGGTGGGCATATAGGCATCAATGAGTTGGTTGAGCAACTGATACACATTTTCCTTCTTCTCTGCCATGCGTCGGGTCAGCGCATAGTCAGCGTATGTCTCATACCCAAGCAATTGTGCCATCTCTCGGTGCAGATTGACTATCTTTCCGACAATGGCAACATTGTTATTCTCATTGGCATGGGTGCAGAGGGTGTTGTAAGCCTTGTACATTTTCTCCCTGAGTTCACGACGGGCAGAATAGGTGAGGAAGGGACTGTAAGATGGTGCTTGCAGGGTAAATACGTAACCCTCCATCTCGCGTTCCTTGGCTGTCTGTCGGGCAAGGTCAATGGCACTATCGGGTAGTCCTTCGAGGTCTGCTTCATCGGTGATGTGAAGGATGAAGTCGTTGGTGTCCTTCAGCTTGTTTTGTGAAAACTGGAGTGAGAGCACACCTAATTCTGCGGAGATGCGACGGAGTTGCGCTTTCTGTTCGTCCGACAACAGGGCACCATGACGCACAAATCCTTCGTATGTGTTCGTGAGGAGCATCTGCTGTTCGGCGTTGAGCCGGACAAACTGGTCGGAAGCATGGTCGTCATAGACCACTTTGACCCGCTTGAACAGCCCCTCGTTCAACATGATGTTGTTGGAATGCTCGGAGAGGATGGGCGACATCTTTTGCGCCAGTTCGTCAAGGAAGTCAGTCGTCTCGGCACTGAGCAGATTGAAGAAGACGGTGGTGACCTTCTCCAGCAACTGGCCGCTGCGCTCCATCGCCTCGATGGTGTTCTCGAAGGTGGGTGCATCGGGGTTGTTGACAATGCGGTCAATCTCTTGGTCTTCCTCTTCAATGCCTTTCAGCATGGCTGGTTCGTAATCAGCCTCCGTGATGTGGTCGAAAGGAATGTATTGATATGTCGTGTAGAAAGGATTCATGTAGCGCTTTGATAGGTTATTTGGAGAGTGTTTGTAAATCATTGATGGTGAAACTGCCTCGTTGCATCGTGATGAGTCCCTGTTCCTGCATCTCGTTGAGGACAAAAGACACGTTGAGTCGGGTCTCATGGATGATGTTGGCGAGGTCGGTCATCTTGATTTGGATATCTTTTCTGCCTTTGGGAACAACGCAATGGGAGAGAATGAACTTGACGATTTTGTGCCGTACAGAGTCGTCTGGGTATTGGCATAGCAATCGAAGTGTCTGCTGGTATTTGTTGCAGATGATGTTCATGAGGTTGATTTTGACGATGTTGTTTGTCATGAGTTGGCTGAGCATCACGTGCTTGTCAATCGCCAACGTGGAACCATCAGTGGCGAAGGTGTAGGTGCATGAATAGGTCTGATACATACCGAAAAGGTTGTATGGTTCTATGACCTTGAGGTCGGGAAGGTATTCCGTGAGTAGAAACTGTAGGTCGATATTGCGATGCTCCGCCATCACCTCACCACTGATAATGTAGATGAGTTTTCGGCAACTCTCTCCCTGCATTACAATTTCGTCCCCACGATGGTAATTGATAAAGTCGAGCCTGACGTGAGACATCACGTCCGATACTTCCTGCATGGTCATTCCCTGAAACAAGGGAAGCTGCAGCAATCGCTCAAACATTGTCAATTCCATAACCCCTACATCTCACATTTTACATTTTACATCTTACATCCCCCATCTACCATCTTCTCCATCCCCTCTGTCATCCATTCCTTCATCTCACCATTTGCATCTGAATAGATGAAGAAAGCCATCAGTTCGGGGTGTTTGGCAAGCACCTTCTTCGCCTCATCCATGCCCAGCACCATAAATGCGGTGGCATAGGCATCTGCGGTGGCACAATCCTGTGCCAATACCGTAGAGGAGAGGATGCTATGTTGGACGGGATAGCCCGTATGGGGGTCAATCGTATGGGCATACTTCTTACCGTCTTTCTCGTAATAGTTGCGGTAGTTGCCTGAAGTTGCCATAGCCAGTTGTGTGATTTGGATGACCTGCTCGATGTCGTTATTGATGCTGGCAGGGTCATCGTTGGGCTTGTTGATGCCCACATGCCATAGTTCGCCTCGTGGGTTGGTGCCACGCACACGCACTTCTCCGCCTATCTCCACCATATAATTGGTGATGCCTTGGCTTTCGAGGTATTTACCGACGGCATCCACACCATATCCCTTGGCAATGGCACTGCAATCGAGCATCGTTTCAGGGTGTTCCTTCTGCACCTTCCCGTCCACGAGCTTCACTTGTTGATAACCCACGTATGGCAGCAGGCTGTCCACCTTTTCCTGACTCACGTTGTCCATATTTTTGAAACCAAAGCCCCAGAGGTTGACCAGGGGCGCCACAGTGATGTCGAAGGCGCCATTCGTCTCTTTCGACACTTCTTGAGCCAAAGTGAACACCTCCACAAACATAGGGTTGGTGTCAGTGCTGGTGTTATTGTTGATGGCGGTGATGACAGATTCTTTGTTGAAAGGTGACAGGGAAGCATCCACCTCCTTGAGCGTGTTGTCAATGCCTTCTTGCAGGGAGGTCTTCGACTGGTATGTCAGATGATAGAACGTGCCAAACACACTTCCTTCACTTCGTTGCGTCTCTTCTGCCACCCATGGCTTTCCCTGCTGGATAGTAGCATCTTTCTTGCCTTTCTCATCGCGCGTCATGACGATATAGACGGTGCCGACAATGAGTAAGAGGAGCAAAGGCCATCCCCACCATTTGATCTTGTGGGGAGCATACGGATCAAATGCTTTATTCTTTTTCTTCTTCTGTTCCATGTTCGTTATCTTCTACAGTAGTCTGTTGTTCGTTGTCAATTGTTGGAGGAATGTCTCGAATTTCCACATTCACCCCTCGTTTATGGCTTTTCTTCATGCCCCAGTTTAGGTCGAAGATGAGGCTATACGTGCCCCCCCAGCAAGTGGAGTTCGTGGTGTAGCCATAACCAGGGATGCAGTTCGGTTTTGCGAAGTCGCTCTTGGTGGAGGCAATCTCGCGTTTGTATCTGACAGCCCATCCCATGTGGAAGTTCCTGAATATCTTCACTTCCACACCAAAGATCAATTCAGCCCAATGACTTGTGCAGTTAATACTTTTCATGCTGAAGGACTGGCTGCCTCCCCAGATGGGGTCTGTCTGTGCGGGTCCTGCAATGTTGTACTGGAAGATGGAGAGGCCATAGCGTGCACCGAGGTAGAGGCGATTGCTCTGGAATTTGTCCTTCAACATATTGATGTCAATACCGATACGGGCGAAAGGTGCGCTTGTCTTGTATGACACCTTCGTGTTGAAGTCCTCCTTCGAGCATTTGCCCACACCTGCCTCGATGATAGGGAAGAAGGTGTTCTTTAGGTTCAGTCGGAGTGCTCCTTCCAGGGTTCCGTAGTCCGACACAATCATGGCAACAGGTCCATACACGTCTGCCGACAACGTAAAACCTTGGAAGAACACCAGATGCTCCTTCTGCTCCTCCACAGCCACATACTTCGTCGGCTTCGGTGTCTCTCCAGGCATCAGCGGCTGGATTTGCGGTTCCTGTGCCATCGTTGCCAAGACGAAGGTGCTCATCATCAAGGTAACACCAATGATATGTCTCAATCTAACACTTCTCATGTCCTCTGTCATTCTATCGCCACACCATTAAAGAATATCTTCACGTTGATGTTTCCATCATAATTCACCTTTGGCTCACTGATTTCGATGTGGTCGATGGCGGCATCTGTTGACCAAATGTGCTGCAAAGTGTGGAAACGGTACGTGCCACATTCAGGCAGTTCCACGTTCGCATAACTGCTGTGCTGAATCTTGATGGTGTCCTTCCGCGTGATGCTTCTGTAAGCGATCACCAGCGTGTCCATCTCACGGAAATAGCTCATCGGCACCTTCATGCTCGATGCTCCATGCAGATTGTTCAGCAGGATGGTGTCCTTCCGTTGTTGGGTGACACTCTCTGAATAGCCCTGATTGACCAGTGCCGTATCAGGTGCGTCCTTGCTCACCGTCTTATTGCCCATTTTCCGATAGGTATATACCGTTTTGTATCCCGGCATCAGCGTCGTCACCGTAATCGTGTCGTTATAAGAGATGGCCTTACCTTCCGAATCGTAGAAACCGTAGTTGCACGTCACAGTGTTCTCCAGCGGACAGTTATTCGAATAACAGCCCACCAGCAGCAACATTGCTCCCCCAATAATATATCCAATAATCTTCTTCACCCTTCAACCTTTCACCTTTCACCTTTCAATTTTCAATTTTCACCTTTCAAATCTCCTTCTCCACCTGATACTTATTCCTCTCCTGGCTATTCCTGCTGATGAGGTCACCCAGGAAGCCCCCCACAAACAGCTGTGTACCCAGCATCATCATCGTCAGGGAGATGTAGAAATATGGGTTGTCCGTCACGAGTGCATGAGGCACATGTTGATATAGTGCCACCACCTTGATGGTACCCACAATGATGATGGCGATAAAGCCGATGATGAACATCAGGGTGCCGATAAAGCCGAAGATGTGCATAGGCTTCATGCCGAAGGTGCTGATAAACCAGAGGCTCATCAAATCCAGGTAGCCGTTCACGAAGCGGTTCAGCCCCATGAACTTGCTCTGGCCATGCTGACGTGCCTGATGATGCACTGGCTTCTCACCAATCTTGCTGAAACCAGCGTTCTTGGCGAGGTAGGGAATGAAGCGGTGCATCTCGCCATACACCTCAATGTGCTTCACCACGTCCTTCTTGTATGCCTTCAGTCCACAGTTGAAATCGTGCAGGTTGTGGATGCCGCTTACCATACGGGTGGTGGCGTTAAAGAGTTTCGTCGGGATGGTTTTCGATAGTGGGTCACCCTTCCGTCTGTTCATCTTGAATCCGCTCACGAGGTCATACCCGTCCTCCTTGATCATCCTGTACAGTTCTGGAATCTCGTCGGGGCTGTCCTGCAGGTCTGCATCCATCGTGATGACCACATCACCCTCTGCCCGTTCAAAACCGTGAAACAGGGCAGGGCTCTTGCCATAATTCCTTCTGAACTTGATGCCATGCACCTCAGGAAACTTTTCGCTCAATTCCTCAATCACGTCCCATGAATGGTCGGTCGAGCCGTCATTCACAAAAATGACTTCATACGAGAAACCGTGCTCATCCATCACACGCTTGATCCACTCATGCAGTTCCGCAATTGATTCATCCTCATTAAACAGAGGCACTACCACTGAAATGTCCATTTTATTAATTGACTATTTGACGATTTACAATTTACTATTTTGCCATTCTTTTCCATGAAGCCACCCAGGCCACAATCACTGACAGGAACATGCTGACGAAGAAATTATTGTTAAAAATCAGCAAGGCCTTTTCCCATGCCGAAAGCCCGTCTGCTTCAGCCAAAATATCCATCATCTGAGTATGCTGCTCCATCATCCCCATCTGCTCATACATCTTCACCATCTCTGGCTGCGTCAGCATCGCATTCAACTGCTCCATCAGCAGCCCGTTATCCAGAAACTGGAAATAGGAAAACACAATCAAGCCGTTCAGCAGACAGCCATACATGAACATGGAGAAAGCGAAGAACAGACCCTGAAAATAGCTCAGCTGTTCACCTGCCATCGCCATCTTCCTGTTCAGTCGGAACGCCAGCACGAACGGAAGCACCAGTGCCACCCCGCCCAGCATAAAACACAACAGCATCAGCAACCCGTTGTTATAGCTGATGCCCTCCACATAGGTGAGGAACATACCTCCCCATGTCAGTCCCACGAAGGTCCCGTACTCCATTGAGTACGATTTATAAATGGTGTTTCTTGTTGCCACGATATTCTGCTTTCAGATTCGATATTTACAAATTCGTTGCAAATATAGTGATTTTAGTTGACAGAATCGCAATTATCAATGAAAAAAGCCCCCACAAACCTAAGGTTTTTTGTTTCTTAACGATTAAGGTCGTCAATTGGCACGTTCTCCTATGTTTCTTAATATTCGTAAAAGTCCATCAAGTCTTCGTCTTCGTAGATGGCTGGGGCGATGAAATTGGGATTAGGTTGGATACTTTCGAAGACATGCTGGAAGATGGCTTGGCCTTCTTGCAGGGTGGTTGTAGTGGTCGTCACTTGGATGCCACACAAATAGCCATTCATGGGTTTGGAGCCATCGAACACAAAAGTGCTATCGTTTTCTTTCCAGTTAATGATGTAGAGGCTGTCGGTCTTTTGAATGAGGTCCTTGTTATAAATGTCTGCTTCATGTTCTTTGTAAAGGAACTCATAAAAGGCGTTGAAATATATCTCCGGAATCATCGTGTGTTCTGCGATTTCACAACCGATGGAGATGGTGTGCTCAGGATTTGTGAATTTGATGAAGATGGGATCGGATTCATCCATTTCCCAGGTGTCAGGCACATCAAGGAGATAGGGGAGCCTGCCATTTTCGTATGTCCTGTAGGTGGTTTCCTTTTTGCAAGCAGTCAATATCATCAAAGGGAGAAGGATAGCTATCAGTTTGGAGTATCTGCGAGGGTATCTAAAAAGTATGGCCAAAAGAAGCGCCACACCAATGAACATAGGGTAGTAAAGGTGAGGAATGATGACGATGGGATTCAGTTCGGAAAGTCCCGCTGCAATCAGCACTTGCGCACCGTATGGGAGAATTCCCTGCGTGAAACAGGAGGCAGTGTCGAGAATAGAAGCGGATTTGCGTGGATCAATCTTGAAACGCTTGGCAATATCCTTGGCGATGGGACCTGTCGTGATGATGGCGACCGTGTTGTTGGCTGTGCATACATTGACAAGAAAAGTTAGTGCAGCAATGCTCATTTCGCCACCTCGTTGACTGTTGATATGACGTGTCAGCGCTTGGATGATCAAATTGATGCCTCCGTTATGCCGGATGATTCCGAGCATGCCACCTGCCAGAATCGTGACGATGATGAGTTCGGATATATCCATGATGCCCTCGTTCATAGCGGAAAACCAACCAAAAATATCGTATGTACCTATCACTATTCCAATGATACCTGTGAGGAGAATACCAATACCCAGGGTGAGCAGTACGTTCATTCCACAAATGGCAAGGATGACGACAGCGAGGTAGGGGAGGACAAGCCAGAAGTTTACCGCCCCCACTTCAGTTGGTGTACTGATTTGTTGACCCAAAAAGAAATAAATAATGAGCATGAGCACAGCAACAGGTGCTACGATACGGATATTTACTCGGAACTTGGCCCCCATGCTGCATCCCTGTGTTTGAGTTGCTACAATCGTGGTGTCGCTGATGAAAGAGAGATTGTCACCAAAATAAGTGCCACCTACCACCAATCCCACCATTAAGGGAACGCTAATGCCTGACTGTTGGGCAATGCCAACAGCTAATGGCGTGAGGGCCGCGATCGTGCCACAACTGGTGCCGATGCTCAACGAAATGAAGCATGATGCCAAAAAGATGCCTGGCAAGATGGCTCGCTCAGGCAGATAGCGCAAGGCAAGATTCACTGTGGCATCAACAGCGCCTATCATTTTGGCGGAGGCAGCAAAGGCACCTGCCAAGATGAAAATAGCCAACATGAGCACCATCGTCGGGTTACCAGCACCTTTGGCAAAGATGCTGATACGCTCGTTCATCGTTCCCTTCACAGTCAGCAGAGCATAGGCCGAACTTATCAAGAATGCCACAACAATTGGCACCTTGTAGAAGTCCTGGGCAATGATGCTGGTGACCAAATAAAGGACTAAAAATACGATGAGTGGTGATAGTGCTTTCATTTATAGTGTTACTCCATTCTTGAAAATGGCGATTTCCTGATAATTCTTCTTTTCATTCCAGGTCAATTCCCCGCTGGCTATCTTGATGACTTTCTGCACAAAACGCTTGAACACCTCCACCATCGGTTCACCTTCCACAATGGTGCCTGCATTGAAATCAATCCACGTGGGTTTGTGCTTGGAAAGGGTGCTGTTCGTGCTCACTTTCATCGTGGGGACGAAGGTGCCGAATGGGGTGCCTCGACCTGTGGTGAAAAGCACGATGTGACAACCTGATGAAGCCAACGCGGTGGCTGCCACAAGGTCATTGCCTGGAGCGGAGAGCAGATTGAGTCCCTTCACGGTGAGGCGTTCGCCATAGGGCAAAACACCCCGCACGGCACTCTTACCACATTTCTGCGTACAGCCCAATGCCTTCTCTTCGAGCGTGGAGATGCCACCAGCCTTGTTGCCTGGCGATGGGTTTTCGCCCACAGGCTCTCCATGAGAAAGGAAGTATTGCTTGAAGTCATTGACCAGTTTGACCGTCTTTTGGAACAACGCAGGTGTCTCGCAACGATTCATCAAAATGGTCTCTGCACCGAACATCTCAGGCACTTCGGTCAGGACGGTGGTGCCACCCTGACTGACGATGAAATCGCTGAACACACCCAAGAGCGGATTGGCGGTGATGCCTGAGAAACCATCCGAACCACCACACTTGAGACCCACACGGAGTTCGGACAATGGAATGGCTTCACGTTGGTCTTTCGCTGCAATGGCATAGAGTTCACGGAGAATTTTCATGCCTTCTTCCACTTCGTCGTCTTCCACTTTCTGAGTGACCATGAAACGGATGCGCTCCTTGTCGTAATCGCCTAAGAGTGCCTCAAACTGGTCTGGTTGGTTGTTCTCGCACCCGAGACCCACCACCAGTACAGCACCGGCATTGGGGTGCAGCACGAGGTCACGCAACACCTTACGGGTGTTTTCGTGGTCGTCGGAGAGTTGCGAACAGCCATAATTATGCGGATACGCCACGATGCGGAGGGGAGTTGACAGTTGACAATTGACAGTTGACTGTTGAGATGCCACTTCTTGCTTGAGCTTCTCTGCCAACTGATTGACGATACCGTTCACGCAGCCCACGGTCGGTACAATCCACACCTCGTTACGGATGCCCACTTCACCATTCTTACGGCGGTAGCCCTGAAACGTGAGCTGTTCCTTCGGGAACCACTCCTCGTAGGCAGGGTTGGTCAATTCTTCCTTGCTGACAGGCTTGTACTCATAGTCCAGCAAGCCAGCGAGATTTGTCTGGATATGGTCATGGCAAATCCAGTCGCCCTGCTGGTGGCTCTCCTTCAGATGTCCGATAGGGTAACCGTATTTGATGATATTCTCCCCTTCGACGAGGTCGGAGAGGAGAATCTTATGGCCAGCAGGAACATCGTTGTTCAGTATGATGCGCTGTCCTTCTATGTCGATGACTTCACCTGCCTTCAGCTGTTCGATGGCGACAGCCACGTTGTCAGCAGGATTGATTTTGATGATCTTCATTGCAAATGTTTGGAAACTACTTCAAAGCTGCCTTGGTCAGCGTCGTTGCCTGATCGTAAGCCTTTTCCCAATCGGTGTCGAGACAGAAAGGAGTCATGGTGGACTTATCGTTCACATAGGCGTTGGCTCTTTCCTTGTCTGTATCCTTGAACATAGGGTTGAACTTGCTGGCATCTGTGTAAATCTTCATGATTTCCATGCGCTTAGCAGGGGAGATGGCACGAGCCTTCTCCAGATTCACTTGGAAGTCTGTGATGAACGAGGTCATGTTCACCGCTTGGCTGTCATAGAAATAAGTGTCCTTCTTCAAACCGCGCTTCTGCACCATCATGGTCAAGTAGTTCAGGGCAGTCACCTTGAACTGGTTAATCTGAATCTCCTCATCCGAAGAGTTGGGATTGTTTACGACTTTTGTTGCATTGTCACGCACTGTCTTGAAAAGGTCCTGTGCTTGCATGCTTGCCACCGATGCCATCAGCACAAGCAGAGAAAGAATGATTTTTTTCATATCGTTATTTGTTACTTTATCAATAAGATGTTGCAAAGTTACTCTTTATCAATGAATTTATCACGAAGAACGCCCCTAAATGTTTGTTTCTTAATGATGTTTAACATTTATTGCCCTGCGAACTCGCTGATTTCGTAATTGTTGGCTACAGCCAACCTCGCACAATTTTGCAACAGGAGGCGGTTCTCGTCCGTCACCTGCCCTACGTCTGTATTCTTGCCATACACCGTGTTGTCCTCACGGATGCTCCTGTTCAGACAGGGGGCGATGATGCTTTCGAAGAAGGTGCAAGCCAGCAGGTAACGTCCAGCATACATATTGATGTGCGTGCCGTCGCGTGTCAGTTCGTTGTCCACGTTCAGCGCTTCCACCTCTCTGGCATTCTGCACAGCTGTACCGCACGGGATAATCACATCGATGCCTGATGCAGCCTTCATCTTCCTCACCGAGGTGGAGATATTTTTCCACATGTTCTTCTGCGTCTGATACTTTGTCAGGTTCTTGTTGTTCGAGGCATACGCCCACGTCTCGTTGAAAGCAAATGTCGTGCGAGGCGAGAGCTTTGTGATATTGTAGACCTGAATCAGTTTCGACAGGTAGGGCTCGTAAGTGGTGTAGTCGCCCGAGTCGAGTGAATACTGCTGCCACACCACCACATCGTATGGGAAGCGTTGCATCACTTCCCCAATACTTATCGCTCGCTCCAACTGCTGCTCCCCCTGACTGTTATAGCAATACAGCTCATACACATTCTCACCACTTTTGTAGAACTCATAGTGCTGCTTCATTGAGCATCCACCCTTGTAGAGCACATACACGTTTACGTTGTTGATGCCCAGCGAATTCAAAATCGAAGGCAATGCGGAACTTGTGTCAATAGAGAACGAATTACCCACGAAGAGCACATCCAGTTTCGGTGGCAAATAGGGAAGGGGGGAATTGTAGAGATAACTCGTTGTTTGCTGCAACGCGGCCATTTCCTTCTGAGCCTGATTATCCGCCTGCGTCTTCTCGTTGAAAGCCGTTTTGTCCGTTTTTGTTGTAGTTTGCTTTGTCGCTAATGCAGTTGTCTTTGCCGCAGGCTTTGTTGTCGCAGTTTTTGCTGTGCTTGTACCTGTCTTGGTGGTAGTTGTGCTGGTCGATTTCGGTACAGTCTTCTTCTTCACTACCGTTGTCTTCCTCACCACCATCGTCTTTCCGTTCGTCGTCTTATTCGTCTGAGCCATCCCCTGCAAGCAGAGCACTACCAACATCCCAAACCATATAATCCTTTTCATATCTATCCCGTTTTTAATTCGGGTGCAAAGTTACGATTAAATGAGCTCCATCATGGGCATGCGTGAGGCAGACCATTTGAGAGCATTATTTGCTATCCCTGAAATAATACAATCATAACATCGCTTTAGGCTGTCGGGCAGAAGCACCCGATCACCCAAAGCGACGAGACCTCGATGAGATTGTCAAGTTTTATGGATCAATAATCTGTTCAGTCTTGGAACTCGAACAGGTTGATGAAACCGGTCATGGTGAAGACTTGGCGTAGATCCTTGTTCAGATTACGGATGTAAACGTGGTGACCAGTAGGTTTTGCATTTTTTAGAATACTGAGGAAGATGCGCAGACCACTGGAGGAGATGTACTGCAATTTTTCGCAATCAAGAATGACATCGCTGTTGATGTTGTCAATGAGAGGTTGTACGTCTTTCTGCACCTGCATAGATACAGTTGTGTCTAGACGTCCGTCGAAATAGACGACTTGGTTGTTGTTTTCTTCTTTAATTGTTGTAGTCATTTTTTTGTTGTTTTATTGATGAATTTTTTATTTGCTTATAGTGAATATAGGTGTAGCAAAACTACTGGAGACTGCTATATCTTACTTGAATTATTCGTTGACTGCAGGCTGGGTTGGGGACAGTTTTTTGCGCAGAGTCAGTACGTTCATATTGTCCTTCCGCTCGTAGTTAATACTGTCCATGAGTTGGGTGATGAGGTGAATGCCGAGTCCACCGATGGGTCGTTCCTCTGCCGAGAGGGTGGTGTCCACTGCTTGGCGCATGGTGGGGTCGAAGGGCGTTCCGCTGTCGCTGATGGTGAATTTGAGACGCCGATCATTGGCTTGTGCCAAGATTCGGATATCGCCCTGCACGCCCTTGGGATAGGCGTAGTTCATTACATTCACTACAGCTTCTTCGATGGCGAGATTCATCTGCATCGAAGTGGCAGCATCAAACCCCATTGCTTCGCATACGGCGTCCACATACGCTGTCAATTGTGGTATTTGCTCAATGTCATTGTTGAGGGTGATTTCCTTCTGGAAACGCACGAGGTGTTGGCGTTTGGTGTATCGGATGGTGAGCATAGTCAGGTCGTCACTCTGTTCTGCTTCGCCCGTGAAAGCATTCACAGCTTCTGTCATTCGTTTGATAATTTCCTGCGATCCAGTAGAGAACGGGATGGCACTGATCATTCGTTCTTCTCCAAACAGCTGATGAGTCATGTCCTCAGCCTCAGTCAATCCGTCGGTATAGAGGAAGATGGTAGTGTTGACGTTGATAGTTGTCTCTTGCAGCGTGAACTTCCATCCGCCCATGATGCCAATAGGGAGGTTGCTGTCGCAAGGAAGGAATTCTTTCTGCTTCACGTTGCCATTTTCTATGAGGAGGAGTGGAACGTTGTGTCCAGCATTGCAGTAGCGCAGTCGTCCTGTGGGCAGGTCGAGCACACCAAGGAAGAGAGTGACGAACATATTCAGTTCATTGTCCTCAGCCATACGGTCATTCATCTGCGAGATGATGCGTTCGGGGTGTGGCTCATGCATGGAGAGGGTACGGAAGAGAGAACGTGCCACTGCCATCACCAAAGAGGCTGGCACACCTTTACCTGAAACGTCGCCAATACAGAAGAAGAGTTTCTCATCGCGAATGTAGAAGTCGAAAAGGTCGCCACCCACGGCTTTGGCCGGTGTCTGTTGTCCGTAGATGTCAATGTCGTCACGGTCAGGGTAGGGTGGGAATATTTTCGGAAGCATTGCACGCTGGATGTTGCTCGCCACTTTCAACTCACCCTCTATGCGTCCCTTCTGTTCGTTCACCTGCTTGAGTTCCTCCATCTGTTGAGTCAGCGATTTCTGCATGGTGATGAACGAGTTGCGCAGACGCATCATTTCATCCTTCGTCTTTATCTTGGGTAGGGTAGCTTGCAGGTTGCCGTTTGCCACCTCGTTCACAGCATTGGTGAATTGCACCAGTGGCTGAGTGAGATGATGCACACCTTTGCGCAGGATGAAAGCGAGCAACAACAGCATGAGCAAAATGATCACAGCTACGATGAGTCCTGCTTGGGTGGCATTGTGGAAGAATTCATCTGCACTGCATACAATGGCCACCGACCACCCTGTGCGTCTGATGGGCTTGTAGAATAGGAATGAACTTCCCAAGTTTGGCGATTGGAAGCGTCGCATGTCTTTCTTTCCGCTGGCCATATCATGTGCAATCGCTGTCAGTTCTGCATCGTTCACCCTTTTAGCAAAGGAGAAAATATTCTCAGTCAGCACTAAATCCTTGCTGGGATGCGTAAGGAAGGTGCCATCTCGGGAAATGATGAAACTATATGATTGCGGGTAGTATTTCAGCGAATCCATCATCTGAGAGAGCCAGTCGAGTGACACGTCTGCTGTCAGCACTGCAAAAACATTGCCTTCGTCGTCCATCAGCGGATAGCTATATGTGGTCATCGTGATCTCACCACCCCCAGTGTCACAATAAGGCTCACTCCAATAGCCTTGCTTCAACTTCTTAGGTTCCTGATACCACTCCATTGTAGGATAGTCATAGGTGGCTGTACCCAACTGCTTGGAGATGATGGTGCCTTTCTTGCTTTGCATGTCGCGATAACTGTAAGGTGAGAAGTAGCGACCCTCTTCAGGATAATAATTCGGTTCAAACGCGATGGCAGAACCCACAATCATGGGGTTAGTCTCCACGATCTCACGGGTGATGCGGTACATCTCTTCATGAGGTGCTTCTACGTTCTTCTTGATTTCAGAGGTATGGTTTCTCACCGCCGTCTCCACAGCGATGAACACATCTTCGATATGCTCTTCCGCATTTTCCAATGCGCCATTAGCTCTCAACTTCTCCTCGCGAAGGATGCCGTCACGCACAAAAAGGTTGGCCACTACGGCTGTAACCAACAAAATTGCAGCCACAGTCAATATCACCCAAATGCTAAGGCGGGCTGCAAATGACCTATAATTAAACCATCTGTTTTTCATCTTGTATATTATTGTTGTGGCAAAGGTACGAAAAAAAGTTAGGAGATAGAAGCATGAAGTGAGGAATTATTCTTTTTTTGATGAAAAAGCACTTCATGCAGAATAAAAGTATGCTTATCTAAGCATTCACTGCTCCAAAATTTGGTATTTCGCTCGCTTAATCGTACCTTTGCACTTCCTAAGAAACATATACATATAATATATATGCAGAAAATCATCATTTTGGACTTTGGTTCGCAGACCACGCAGTTGATAGGTCGCCGTGTGCGAGAGCTCAACACATTCTGTGAAATCATGCCTTACAACAAGTTTCCGCAGAATGACCCGGATGTGATTGGCGTCATTCTGTCAGGTTCTCCCTACAGCGTTTATGAGGAGCGTGCATTCAAGCTCAACTTCGACCAGATTCGTGGCAAGTATCCCATCCTTGGCATCTGTTATGGTGCCCAGCTCATGGCTCATACCTTCGGAGGTAAGGTAGAACCAGAAGGCACGCGTGAGTATGGTCGTGCCAACCTCGAATTCATGGAGGAAGGTAATCCTATCCTCAAGGGCTTTGCTGAGAACAGCCAAGTGTGGATGTCTCATGGTGACACCATTACGAAGCTCCCTGAAGGTTTCCGTTGCATCGCTTCTACAGCTACTGTCAAGTACGCTGCATACGCTGCCAACAATGAGAAGATTTGGGGTGTGCAGTATCATCCAGAGGTGTTCCACAGCATTGATGGCACTTTGCTCTTGAAGAACTTCGTGGTTGACATTTGCGGAGGTAAGCAGGATTGGTCACCAGCATCATTTGTTGACCAGACAGTGGCAGAACTTCGTGAACAGGTGGGTGACGATAAAGTCATTCTCGGACTTTCTGGTGGTGTCGATTCTTCTGTAGCAGCCGTATTGCTCAACCGTGCCATTGGCAAGAACCTCACTTGTATCTTCGTCAATAACGGACTCCTTCGCAAGAACGAATTCACAGATGTGCTTCGCGATTACGAGTGTCTTGGCCTCAATGTACGTGGTGTTGATGCATCGCAGAAGTTCTATTCAGAATTGGCAGGTGTAGCAGAGCCAGAGAAGAAGCGTAAGATTATTGGTGCGGGTTTCATCGACGTGTTTGAAGCCGAAGCAAAAAAGATAGAAGGAGCCAAGTGGCTGGCTCAGGGAACCATCTACCCCGACCGTATTGAGTCGCTCAACATCACAGGTAAAGTCATCAAGTCTCACCACAACGTGGGCGGCCTGCCAGAGAAGATGGGTTTGAAGCTTTGTGAACCGCTCAAATGGCTCTTCAAGGATGAAGTGCGTCGTGTGGGTCGTCAGCTTCAGATGCCTGAACACCTCATTACGCGTCATCCTTTCCCAGGTCCAGGTTTGGCAGTACGTATTCTTGGTGACATCACTCCAGAGAAAGTGCGTGTCCTTCAGGATGCTGACGACATCTTCATTCGTGGCCTTCGCAACTGGAAAGTGAAGCTCTCTGGCGAAGAAGCCCGCAAGGTGCTTGCTGCAGGTGTGCCAGCCGACATGAAGGACGGTGAGATTGAAGTTTCTCTCTACGACCAGATTTGGCAGGCAGGTGCTATCCTCCTCTCCGACGTGAAGAGCGTGGGTGTGATGGGCGATGAACGTACCTACGAGAATCCTGTGGCGCTCCGTGCTGTCACTTCAGCCGATGCTATGACTGCCGACTGGGCAAAGCTCCCTTACGAGTTCCTTGCCGAAGTCAGCAATCAAATCATTCGCAACGTCAAGGGTGTCAACCGCGTTTGCTACGATGTGTCCTCTAAACCACCAGCAACAATTGAGTGGGAATAATTTCAAACTACTGTTTATTGAAAATCCGCGTGTGTTTGACCTCAGAGGGCAAATGCGCGCGGATTTTCCTAATGGTTTAAATGTAATGAGGAAAAGGGAATTTGAGAATGAAGCGCTGTAATCTTTCCGATGAAATATAAAAAAAGTCTCAATCATTCGGTCATCTCCGAATTTCTCACTACCTTTGAAGTCCAAATTGGAAAGTTATGAATACAAAATTACTGAATGGGCAAGTTCAAGGGAATTTATGTCCTGTGAAGAAGATGTTTGTGATGGTCGCTCTCTTTTGCTGCGCTATCTCTGTGTTGGCACAGGAAAAGAAGAGTTTCGACTTCAACAAGTACAGGGATGTCATTATGAATGAGTATGCCTTTCCCCCTCGATTTGCTAAGAGCGCTGACGACGTGGTGCTCAAGGATTATGCCCTCGTGGAC
>Ga0310786_10005272_pt1 | contig 17641 bp, 20 predicted proteins | sample AusTroGonzalo_MG_FD_203881 | JGI IMG/M metagenome (GOLD analysis project Ga0310786, IMG submission 203881) | Bovine rumen microbial communities from tropical cattle in Woodstock, Queensland, Australia - Gonzalo_03 (v2) (version 2) | ecosystem: Host-associated > Mammals > Digestive system >... | reverse complement strand
TTGGTGGCGATTGATTACGATTCCAACCCCGACGTTAAAAAACACGCAGATGAAATTTGCGCCCAATTGGAAAGCAAAGGGCTGTCCGTCTTGTTAGACGACCGCGACGAACGCCCCGGCATCAAATTCAAAGATATGGATTTGATCGGTCTGCCGCACCGTCTAGTAGTCAGCAGCCGCACCGTCAAAGACGGCCAATGCGAATACAAAAAACGTACGGAAAAAGAAGCCGTCCGCTGGAACTTAACCGAAGCGGCAGAAAAACTACTCCAAACGCTAGGAAAATAAGTTTCTTCCACAATAAAATACCCCGCAGCTATTGCGGGGTATTTTGTTTTAAACTACGTAAGAAGCGCTAAAATGTTACACCTGTACGAAGACCATATTCACGCGTGATATTCATAGGAGTACGCGTACAACCGCCATCCACTACGCCCATGTAGATATACCACAATTTGCTTGAGCGTTGAACTTTCCAATAGCGCCAAAAGGGCTCCACAAAAACGCCAAAATCGCCAAAATCCAACTCTGCCCTTGCCGATAAACGCACGCCATAACCTTGGTTCAGTGTAACGGAAAGATTGTTACTATTTGATAAATATACGGCATGAGCATTCCGGTTACCGTGAATCAACCAATCAAATTCGCCATTAAAAGAAACTGCAAAATGGTCTCCCATATTCAATACTAACTTAGTACCAAACGGCACATAAAAATAACTGGTTTTACCGCGGGTTACCCAAACTGCCTCTTCGTAAGCAACGCCAGCATCTATTGTATGATATTCTCTTGGGTACGGATCATCACCACGCCGAGACTCATACCAACCAAACCCCATATAGGGCCACAGTTCAAGCGGAGTAGCCAATTGAAACTTCCGTCCGAATTTCAAGGCGGCCTCCATATACCAATCCTTTACATTTGTTTTTAATTTTCCCGTCCCGGCATATTCTTGTCGATCCGTTTTCCCGTCCATAAAACGAAATTCTACTGATGCAAAAGAAGGATCCGCATCCGATACATCTCCGGATAAAACGCTATGTCGGGTATAAATAATAGATCCGCCTTTTTTATCAGCCATGAAATGGGGTTTGCTTTCTGTATGCGGTTCACGATATCTGTACTTGGACATTTCAAACCCAATTTCCAACGAATGCTTACCATCATTCCATGCAAATGCTGGGACACAAATTAACAACGCAAAAACAAACAATAGTATTTTTTTCATACAACCTCCTGACTTTTTAATTATACAAAAACCAAGAGATTTTTCCTAGTAAAAAAAGGGCACTTGCTAAAAGTGCCCTTTTTGCTTCATAAACACCCTGCTAAAACCGCATACCCAACCGCATCATAACGGTATGGAATTGCAAGTTCTTATCCTGATGATATGGCGTTAGGTCTTTATCGCTCACCCAGCCATATGCATAACGGTACTCTAACCCGGTAAACAAAGAATCGGTAATATCATATTGCATACCGATCCCCGCATACATAGAAGCACCCCATTTGTTTTCACTATCAGAGATAGCCGCATCTGTACGCATACGTGCATTCATCATACCTACCCCCATCGGCAGATAAAACTGAATGGTGCCCCACGGATTGACGGTCAATTTTCCAGCCATGGAAATATTATGCGCATATATTCCGTGATAATGCCGCTGGGCTTCTCCGTTTCCATGTGTTTTTGCACGCGGGTGGAGCATCATATAATCAGCCCCCAACGACAAATACGGATTGAGCGCCCATAACATCGTGGCGTCTGCCGCTAAACCGTTGGTTCCGTAACGACCGTCATTAGCATCTTTGTTATATAAGATAGTCTCTCCGGCCGCGATAGAAATTTCGCGCGGCTTTTCGTTAGCGCGGGCTGTTTTGCTCGGCTCGTATGTTTCATAAACTACACCGTTTGTTTGGCTCTTTCCGTTTTTGGTGACGGTTTTTTCCACTATACCGTAGTTAGTATTACCACGATTATTTTTCACGTCCACATCATATACATCCGTGCGGGTAGTCGTCGTGTTAATATGCATATTCGGCTCCCCTTTTTTTAAGGAGGCTTCATTGGCGGCGCGAGTGGAAGCCTCGCTGGCTTTTTGTGCCTGCGCGTGACGTTGGGCTGCAGTCATTTGCGCCGGATGATGTGTCGCTTGATGCGTGGCCGGATGTGCTGTCTTGGCCGGAGCGGCAGTAGCAGATTTCACGGGATAAGTTACTTCTTCCCCTGCCACCACGACACCGCTGGGCGTATTCACGACGGCCACTTCACCGTAAGTGACGGCTTGTTTCGTATTATTATTAACAGGTGCGGCAAATACCAAACTGACACACAGCAGTAGTACCAGTGCCAACACCGTAACATGTATTTTTTTCATGTTTTCCCCCTAGGTTGAATTAAACTACCCTATTATTCTACCTATCCCCTCTCCGCCGCTCAACGCAAAAAAAAGATTAGATAAAAAATAGTGCCTCCCTATAAATAGAAAATATTTTGCCGCCTTTTGACAAACATCGTAAAAAGTAATACAATATAATTGTTCTAGTAAGAGCGACTTGTGGTAAGCAAGTCGCTCTTTGCTTAAAGCATAAGGAGATACTATGAAAGATCCTACTACCATTGAACAAACCGTTGCCGCTATTCTGGCAAAGGAAAATATTGAACTGGTTGATTTGGTGATCCAACATCAGGGCAAAAAGAAATTATTACAATTTTTTGTAGATAAACCCGGCGGCATCACGCTGGACGATTGTGGTGTACTGACCGATAAAATCGACTCCATTTTGGAAATGGAAAATTTAATGGAAGGTGCCTATATTTTAGAGGTTTCCTCTCCGGGTGTGCACCGCGTACTCAAAAAACCGGCGCATTTTAAACAATTTGTTATGCAACGGGTGAAAATCGTACTCAAAGTACCGCTGGAAGGCCGCGGCTTTTTCACCGGCGTGATTGCCTCCGCCGACGAAAACGGATTTGTATTGGACGACGGGACAAACCAGTACCGTTTCGCCTACGAAAACATCAAAAAAGCAAACTTGGACCCTGTCCTTGAATTTTAATATCTCAGGAGAAAACAAAAAAATGGAAGAAAAAGCAAAAAATTTACTCTTAGCCTTAGAAGGCTTGGAACGCGAAAAGAACATTAAACGCGAAGATATTTTGAAAACGATTGAAGACGCACTCGTTTCTGCCCTTCGTAAAAACTTAGGCAAAACAGCCCAAATCAGCGCCAAAATCGATTTGGAAACCGGCTCCATTAAAGCCTTCCAAACCTTAAACGTAGTGGACGTTGTCACTAACCCCGAAGCGGAAATTGACGTCGAAAGCGCCAAAGCCTACCTCAAAAAACCCAAAGCCGGGGACGTGGTCACTCACACGTTGGAAGTGGAAGATTTTTCCCGTATCGCCGCACAAATTGCCAAACAGGTCTTGATTCAAAAAGTCCGCGGCATTGAACGCGATAATTTCTATAAAGAATTTAAGCCGCGCGAAGGCGAAGTGATTACAGGTCCCGTCCGCCGTTTTTCGGACCGCGATATCATCATTGATTTAGGCAAAGTGGAAGCCATCCTCCCTTACTGCGAACAAATTAAAAAAGAACGCTACACCATCGGTTCCCGCGTCAAAGCCATCATCACCAAAGTGCTCAACCAAAACGACTTGGCAAATGTCGGTGACGATCCGGTGCTGGGCCGCTACAAATCGGCCGCGTTCAAAATGGATAAAGGCCAACGTGGGCCGTACATTATTTTATCCCGTGCCAATGAAAAATTCTTGGAAGAATTATTCAAAGTGGAAGTGCCCGAAATCAGCGAAGGTTTAGTGGAAATGAAATCTATCGTGCGCGATCCGGGTGTGCGCTCCAAAGTAATGGTTTCCAGCATTGACAGCAAAATCGATCCCATCGGTACATGCGTCGGTATGCGCGGAATTCGTATCCGTGCCGTAATGAATGAATTGTCCGGCGAACGCATTGATTTAATCAATTACTCGGCCGATATTTCCACGGTACTGATGAACGCATTGTCTCCGGCCAAAGCCAACTTTGTCAAAATTGATAACGTTAGCGAAAAACGCGCTACGGTGATTGTACCGGACGATCAACTCGCCATTGCTTTGGGTAAAGATTGGCAAAACATTAAGCTCGCCTCCAAATTAACCGGCTGGCGCATTGATGTAAAGAGCGAATCTCAAAAAGCCCGTGCCGAACAAGCTGTCGTGGAAGCCGTACAGGCCTCTCTCTCCGACGTGGACGGCATCGGTCCCAAAATGGCTGAAGTATTGCAAAAATCGGGTTTTACCACAGTGGAACAAATTGCCGCTATGGACGTAGAACATTTATCTACCGTGCAGGGAATCGGTGAAAAAACAGCTGCTAAAATTATTGAAGGCGCTAAAAAATACTTAGCCGAAAAAGCGGCCCAACCGCAGGAGGAAGCGCATGACGACGAGCAAAACCAATAAAGAAAAGCCAGCCGCTTCCGCCAAGGAAAAGGCCCCTGCCAAGAAAAAAACAGCCGCAAAAAAAGAAACGGAAAAAAAGACCGTTAAAAAACCGGCTGCAAAAAAAACTACGGCTAAAAAAGAAACAGCTGCCAAAGCGGAAAAACCGGCCAAAGAAGTAACTAAACCTACTAAAAAGGCAGTCAAAAAGCCAGCCGCCAAAAAAACAACGGCTAAAAAAGAAACGGTTAAAATCCCGCAGGAACAGCCGCAACAAACTGCCCCGGTAAAACAAATTACTAAACCGGAACCGACACCAGCGCCGCAAAAACCGGCCGTTCATCAGGTGCAACCGGCACCCAAGCCGCAACCCGTTCAACCGGCGCCTAAACCGCAACCGGTTCCCGTTCAGCAGCCCAAACCGGCGCCTGTTCAACCCGCGCCGCAAAAACCGGCTCCTGCCCCCAAACCGGCACCGCAACATTCGGGTCACACGGACCGTCATGGCCATGTGAAACCCGTCGAACAAGCCGCCCCGAAAAAAGATGAGAAAGTCATTCGCATTGTAGGCTTGCCCACGGTGAAAGAACTGGCTGAAAAAATGAATTTTCAAACGGGTGACTTCATCAAAAAACTGATGATGATGGGTATTTTTGCCACCATTAACCAGCGGCTCGAAAAAGACATGCTGGAATTAATTGTGGAGGAATGCGGTTTTAAAGCGGAACTGGCCGAAGAAGACCTGACCCAAGAAGCGCTTTCTGCCATGGAAACGCCTGACAATCCCTCTGATTTGCAACCGCGCAGCCCCGTCATCACGATTATGGGCCACGTGGACCATGGTAAGACCAGTTTATTAGATGCTATTAGACAATCTAACGTGGTTGCCGGCGAAGCCGGTGCTATTACGCAGCACATCGGTGCATACCGCGTAAAAACGCCACGCGGCATCTTAACCTTTTTGGACACACCCGGTCACGAAGCCTTTACAGCTATGCGTGCGCGCGGTGCACAAGCCACCGATATCGTGGTACTAGTAGTCTCCGCTACTGACGGCATCATGCCGCAAACCATCGAAGCCATGGAACACGCCAAAGCGGCAGGGGCTCCTATTATTGTGGCTGTGAACAAAATCGATTTGCCCGGTGCCAATCCCGACCGCGTCAAACAAGATTTGTCGGCCCGCGGACTCGTGCCCGAAGAATGGCAAGGTAATACTATTTTTGTAGAAATTTCCGCCAAGAAGCGCATTAACATTGATACATTGCTCGAAATGATTGCACTGCAAGCGGAAATGATGGAATTGAAAGCCAATCCTAACCGCCCCGGTGTGGGTGTGATTTTGGAAAGTAAGCGCGACAATAAACGCGGTGTCGTTGCCACCGTACTGGTACAAAAAGGTACTATGAAAGTGGGCGATCCGTTTATCGTAGGCACTAACTATGGCCGTATCCGCGCTCTGATTGATGAAAATTCCCAACGCTACCAAAAAATCGGCCCCAGCGTACCGGCGGAAATTTTGGGTATCAACGGTGAGCCACCGCAAGTAGGTGACACGCTCTACATTATGCCCAGCGAAAAAGAAGCCCGCTACGCGGCCGAAAAACGCAAACTGGCACAAAAAGAAGCTTCTCAAGCACACCGTAAACAAGCTTCGCTGATGAACTTGGCGCAAGATGACGGATCCGGTTCTACCGTCAAGAAACTCAGCCTGATTTTGAAAGCGGACGTGCAAGGTTCTATTGAAGCTATTAAAGATGCTTTGTTACGTATCCCGTCAGATGAAGTAGAAGTAGACATTATCTTGTCGGCTCCGGGAAACGTCAACGAATCGGATATTCTGCTTGCCAAAGCCAGTAATGCCATTGTCATCGGCTTCCACGTGGACGTAGAAAATAAAGCTGCCGACGAAGCCGAACGGGAAGGCATTGAAATCCGCCGCTACACGATTATCTTTGAATTATTGGAAGATATCAAAGCCGCCATGGAAGGTTTACTGGAACCCGATATCGTGGAAACCGTTGTCGGCACCGCCACCATCAAAAAAGTAATGAAACTGAGTTCCGGTTTAATTTCCGGCTCTTTGGTGGAAAGCGGCACCGTCTTCCGCGGATACGAAGTGCGCATTAAGCGTAACGGCGAAGAAGTCGGCCACGGTAAAATCGGCGGTCTTAAACGCTTCAAAGACGATGTCAAAGAAGTGGAAAAAGGGTATGAATGCGGTATCTTGATTGACGGATTCAAAGGTGTTGCCGAAGGCGATACGATTGAATGCTTCAAAAAAGAAACGGTTACCCGCCGTATTAAGATGTAAATCTGTAATCGGTTGTATTTTAAAACCCCGCGTTTTCCGCGGGGTTTCTTTTATTTTCACATATTACGCTTACTATAAAGTATCACTAACTACTGATAAAAACAATGCCATCCGGCAATCAGTTTCACAGCATACAATTATTTTTACGAGCCGTATTGATAGGCCACTGCGTTTACAGCAGGGTTATTCATACCTTTTCTTAGTAATACGCTCCATGATACAGATAAAACAAGACATAAAAAACCTCCGCTGTTAAGCGGAGGTTTTTGTTGCTGTAAAACTATTATTTAATAATACCGCTGGCAGAACCGTTGGCAATAGATTTACAAGTAGCGCTTGCCCCGGTGGAATTGGCCGCAGGAGCTGAAGTAGCTTTAGTCGTAGAACACCAGCGAGTAATTTCGCCGTTGTTGCTGATAAGCAAATTCAGTGCATATTTCGGTTCAGACGTGTTAACAGTCCCATTGGTAGCACGAGAAGCAGATGCCGTAAAGGTTGTGGCACCTTCATCGGAGGTAATTTCAAAAACATAATTTTTCGTGCTTGTAGTGGCGGTAGTAGTATTGCTAACGCCGGGCATTTCTAAATCTAACAATGTAAAATCCTTAGTATAACCGCCGGTTTGCATCATATAGATTTGTTCCGCAGTAGCCAAGTTGCCCAACAACGTCAAGGCTTCGGCAGAGCGGGATTTTTCAACAGCTTTGGTGTATTGAGGCAACGCAGTGGCAGATAAAATACCAATGATAAGCACAACCACCAATAATTCAATTAATGTAAAACCTTTCTTCATAGGTTTTCTCCTTTCATTTGATATCAAATTAAGCACCGGTTTCCCAATGCCTATTAATAGTTTAATTTGTTTTGAAAAAAATTGCAAGTATTTTTTTTGCCCTTAGCGCAAAATGCTATAATTTAAACATGATAGATAGAATAAAACGATTAGAAACTCTTTTTTTACAAGAAATTAACACCCTTATTACCAAACTTTCTGCTAACGGCAATTTGGGCGGATTTGTGACGATTACTGCAGTACGCTTATCCAAAGATTTGGCCAACGCGAAAGTTTATTTCTCCGTTTTCGGAACTCCGGAGGATCTAAAAAAAACGCAAGAAGCCTTTTCTCTATTGCGTAAAGAAATCGGCGCGCACCTGCGCGGGCGCTTACACCTTAAGCGCATTCCCTCTTTTAGTTTTGAAAAAGATGACACACCCGAAAAAGCATCCCGTGTGGAAGCCATTTTCCAAGTATTAGAAAAGGAGCATACCGATGGAAAATAAAACAGAAAGTCTGCAAGCCGTTTGGCAAGCCTTACACGCCGGAAAAAAGATCTTTATTGCCGGGCATTTAAACCCCGACGGAGATTCACTGGGCAGCACACTGGCCATGACCTCTCTTTTAGAACGCTTGGGCAAAACCGTTTACGCCTATGCCGCACCGGCTATCGGGGCGGACTTGCACTTTCTGCCTAATTTATCCAAAATACATGTAGGCGTCCTGCCGGAAAACCCCGATTTTGATACCGTGCTCCTGCTGGAATGTTCGGACCGGCAACGCGGCGGCGATTTGGAAAGTGTCATCGGCCCCGACACGCTGCTTATTAACATCGACCATCACCTCGTCAGCGAGGCATATGCAGACGTCAACCACATCGATTCCGGTGCTTCTTCCACCGCCGAAATTATTTTTCAACTTTATGAAGCCTACGACGGAAAAGAGGAGTTACTCCCTACGGCCGATGAAGCCACCTGCTTATACACCGGCGTTGTCACCGATACGGGGCGGTTTGTCCACTCCAATACTACCGCCGAAGCATTACGTGTAGCGTCGTCTTTGGTCGCTTTGGGTGCCGACATCCGTCAAATTAACCAAGTCATCTATTTCACTAAATCTTATATTGAACTCAAACTACTGGGCCGTGCCCTAGAAAAAATGGAAATGCGTTTTGATAATAAATACAGCCAAATTTTACTCACGCGGCGCGATTTTGAGACTTTCGGTGCCAACCCCGCCCAAACACAAGGCATCGTCAGCCAGCCTACGATGATACCGGGTGTAGAAGTGTCGTCTCTTATCAAGGAAGAACCCGATAAGGTATCCGTCAATTTGCGTTCACGCGGTAGCGTGGACGTGAGCAGCATTGCGCAGCAATTCGGCGGCGGCGGGCATGCACGCGCGGCCGGATTTAAAGTGATTGGAAAAACTATTCACGAAGTGGCCGATGCCTTAGCGGAAGCCGTTTATGCCATTGTCAAAAACTTGCACTGAACCAAGCGGATTGTTGCTAATCAATAAACCGCGTGATTTTTCGTCTCATGATATTATTGCCATTGCGCGGCGCAGATTAAACACAAAAAAAATCGGCCATAGCGGAACTTTGGACCCGATGGCTACCGGACTACTTATTTTATTGGTTGGGCGAGATGCCACCAAACAGCAAGCGCATTTTTTACAGTTAGAAAAAATTTATTCCGCTACTTTGCAACTGGGTGAAGAAACCGATTCCTGGGACGCACAAGGTACCGTCTTGCGACAGCAGGCTGTTCCCCCTCTTAGCGAGGAACAACTTGTTCATGCCACGCAACGGCTCAGCGGAACTATCCGCCAACCGATCCCTTTTTTTAGTGCTAAACGCATCCAAGGAAACCGTATGTACGAACTGGCCCGCAAAGGAATAGAGATGGAAAGAAAATATAATGAAGTGCGGGTGGAATGGAGGCAGGCCCGTTTGATTGGACCGGATCAAATTACTTTTACCGTACGCTGTTCGTGCGGAACGTATGTGCGCTCGCTGGGATATTTGCTGGCGGAGCAATTAAATACCATCGGGCATTTAACACAACTTACCCGAGAGCAAATCGGCCCCTACCAAGTGGCTGACGCACTGGACGGACAATTGCTTAAAACGGCTCCGGAAGAAGATTTATTTGCACGGTTGATACACATATGAAACACGGAACTTATTTTATTACCATCGGCACATTTGACGGCGTACATACCGGCCACCGTTTTCTGTTCGGTCGCTTGGAAACATTGGCCGCACAGTACCGCTTAAAACCGCTGGTACTTTATTTTCCTTTACCCCCCAAAACATTACTCAGCAACCACCCCGAAATGACAGTACTCTCTTCTCCCGAAGAAAAACGAGTATTGCTTCGCCAAAGTGGGACACCGTGCCAAGCTTTAGATTTTAATTTACTGCGCACACTTTCCGCTCAACAGTTTTTTAACCGGTTGCTCACCCACTATAAAATGGGCGGTCTGCTTGTAGGGCCTGATTTCGCTTTCGGTAAAAATCGCAGCGGCAGCGTTGAGTTTTTACGCCAAGCCTGCAAAAAAGCACAAATACCTTTTCATGTAGCTCCTTTTTATCATGTGGGAACGGAAAAGATATCCTCTTCCTTAATACGCAAGACTTTGGCCGGTGGCGACATTGCCGGAAGCCATGCTTTTTTGGGACGTCCTTACGCCGTAACCGGGTTAGTGATCAAAGGCAAACAACTGGGACGAAAACTCGGCTTCCCCACCGCCAATTTGGACACCGGTATCTATAAAGTACTACCTCTGGGCGTATTTGCCGTCAAAGTACGCGTCGGTCGGCGATATTATGACGGGTTCTGTAACATAGGCTTCCGCCCTACCGTTAATTCCATTAACGATAAATTGCCGCTAGTGGAAGTGAATATTTTTGATTTTAAACAAAGTATCTACGGGCGGAAAATAACCATTTGGTTTGCAAAAAAACTGCGCGACGAAACGAAATTTGACGGGTTAGATGCATTGGTAGCGCGGTTAAAAGCCGACCGTACACAAGCCCGGCAAATACTACGCCATTTTGTATTTAAACCATAATATCTCTAACAAAAAAAGGCTCCCTTAACGGGAGCCTTTTTATGTGAGAGAAAATTTTATTCTTCACTGTACATATCGTCTTCTTCGTCATAATCTCTTACAAAGAACACGATATAACTCAACCACGTAGCACCGAAGAAAATAATGAAACAGTACGACATCCACCACAGTTTCTTTAATGGGTCAAAATCATACCGTAACGATTCGGCACACATAGCACCTAACACGCACACCAAATAAATCCACGTGTATAACACAGCGATTTTAACAATTAAATCGCAACTACCGATGATAAGGCCTTTTTCTGCAAAAGGTTTTTTAAAAAAAGTAACGATTGCGCTCATAAATGTATTCTATTTCCTCTCTTTTAATTTGTCAAGTTACCCGGTGCGGCAGTTGGCTGCACAAAGGTCTCTTCATCCATCAATAAATCGTCTTCATTGCTTGGTGTAGCAGAGGCTTCCGGCAAGTTTGATGTAATGGGCGTTAAAGGCTCGTCTTCCACCAATTGGGCTTCTTGCATTTCGACAGCCGGTGTTTGCGGGGCCGCAGCCACTGCTTTCATAAAGCGTTCCGGTTTCTTTTGACGTGTTTTCAAATCTTCTTTTACGGCCGGTTGTTGAGTAGCCGCCGGTTTTGTTTGCTGAGCAGCGGACACCTGCTGAGTTTCAACTGATGCTGTATCCGAAGCAGCGGAAGCCGTCGTGGCTGTAGTAGTAGCAGCCGGCTTTAAAAAATCAGCTTTGGCACCGGCTGGAGTCACCACTCCTTTCATCAAGCGGGCCGGTTTTTGGGCACGTGAAATTTTTTCCATAGCCTGTTGCTGGGCAATTAGTTCCTGTTCGCTGGGAATATCATTTTCAAAAACGGGGAAATTTTGAGTTCCTACATAATCCCGATTCACTTTTACCTTTTTCCCGTTAAAATACTGCGTTTCCCGACCGGTTCCTTCTTTCTCTTTCTCCGGAGCGGAAACCTTAATACCATAATACACTAACTCCGGTCCGTCGGGTTCGGCAACGGCAGTGTCGTCATTCAAACAATACTCCACACGCTGTGCGGTAGTTGCATTTTGATGGTGATCTACGCGGGTTTCACAGGTGGAAGCAGCTTGCAACACCGGTGAGGCAGCCAGCAACAAAATAGAAAAAAGATAAAATTTCCTCATAATATAATCATAATACATTTTGGGCGAATTTGCACAGTCTTTTTATTAAAATAAAAAACCCTCCCGTTTGGGAGGGTAAATATGTCACCGGGTGGGCTCGAACCACCGACCTATTCCTTATGAGAGAATCGCTCTAACCAGCTGAGCTACGGTGACGTAAATCTATATACCTATTATATCAAAATACCGGGCTGCGTGCAAGACTAAGCAACGCAACAGAATTATTTAATCATGGAGTAGACGTTGAGCGTGGCCGGGATTTTGGCATTTTTTGCCATTTCAAAATCTTTCTCCGCCAAGTCTTTTTTCCCCATTTTCAAATATACTGCGCCGCGCGCATTATACACTTCTGCCGCCGGAGAAAGCGCCAACACGCCCGAATAATCATTGATAGCATCTTCGTATTGGCCCAGCATAAAATAAATGCCCGCGCGGGAAAAATAATTTTCCGGCTTGGTGGGTTTTAACTGCATGGCCAGCGTCAGTGCCTGCAATGCATTTTGGAAGTCCCCTTGGGCAGCCAGTACACTGCCGTAGGCTGTATAAGCATCTGCCTGATACGGGTTCACTTGCAACACGTGTTCAAAATCGGCTTGGGCCAATTGGAAATGTCCTTCAAAAAAATGAATCGATCCGCGCGAAGCATACGCTTCCAAATTATCCGGGTTGAGCGCAATAGCTTTGTTATAGGCTTTAATGGCCTTCTCCGGCTGACCGTCTTTATAATATCCGTCCCCGCGGACCAAATACTCCGAAGACGTCGGTAACGTCGTACAAGCCGCAAACAAAAACGGCATGGCTAGTAACAAAATTTTTTTCATATCACATCCTCCTTTTTTAAGATTATATCACAAAATCGCACATCTCTTCCAGGCAAAAACTCCACTCAAAAATGGTACAATACTATTATGACAAAACCGCGTATCTCCCTTTTTATCATCACCAAAAACGAAGAGGCCAACATTGCCAAATGTATTTTGAGTGCCCGTTCGCTAGTGAATGAAATCGTAGTAGTGGACAGTTTTTCAACCGATAAGACTGCCCAAATTTGCCGCGATTTGGGAGCACTGGTATATGAAAATAAATTTGAAGGTTTTACCAAACAAAAGAACTTTGCGCTAAAAAAAGTTTCGTCCGATTGGGCACTGTCGCTAGACGCCGATGAAACACTCACTTCCGAATTGGCCGAAGAAATCCGTCACGCCGTAGAAAGCGACCGCTGCGACGGATATGAATTGCCGCGCGTTAATGCTTTTTTGGGTAAGCGCATGTATCACGGCGGGTTGAAACGCGAATATATTTTACGTCTGGTGCGCACGAAACAAGCCGTCTACAAAGGCGGCCTTGTGCACGAACGTTTGTGCGTAGAAGGAAACACCGAAAAGTTAAATAATGTTTTTGTGCATCACTCGTACAATGACATAGAAACCTATTTTGAAAAATTCAACAAATACACCACACTGGCCGCCAAAACCATGTACGAAAACGGACGCAAATGCCACCTAATTGGCGTACTGCTCACCGTCCCATTTGAATTTGCCCGCCGCTATATTTTACGAGCTGGTTTCTTAGACGGTATACGCGGGCTAATATGGGCATCGTTTTCCGCTTTCTACGTATTTGTTAAATATATGAAATTGTGGTTCCTTTGGGAACGAAAACGGACAAAATGAACCTTTTTTATGGGCTTATAGCCGCCGTACTAGCGGCGGTTTTTTTGGGGATTTTCTTCTTCCGTCGGTCCCCGGAAGCATTGGTAGTGCTGTGCTATAAAAAAACGCCTGCCACCCGCCGTTTTGAACACTTAATACGCCGCCTGAAAAACAGACGCTACCATTTATCCGACGAAACAACTTTCAAGAAATCTTCCGGTATAATGTTATTGTTTTTAGACGGATACCGTTCCTTCTATACAAACATTTTTCCTATCCTTTCGGCCGAAAAGATTCCGGCTACCGTCGGGCTTATCCCCGGTTGGATTGGAAAATACAACGGTTTTTCCCAACCCCCATGGCAGGATATGATGACACAACAGGAACTGGCTACACTTGAGAAAACGCCTTTTATATCTTTTGCCGCTGAGCCGTTAAACGGAGAAGATGTTTCTTCGTTAACGGAAGAAGAAGCTTCTTTTGCAATTTCGGAAAGTATTTTCCGCTTGCGACAAAACCATCATTTATCCCCCCGCTTTGCCGCTTTGCCGACTGTCCGTCCGCTGCCGCCCGCAGCAGTCAAAGCAGCCGAGAATTTGCCCGTTTTTTCTTCCTGCATAGGTGTAAATTTCCCTTCAGAAACACAATACACGCCATGTGTGTTGCGCGTGCTTTTTCCTGATGAACATCCACTACGCACCGCTTATTATTTGTGGAAACACCGCCCGCGTTAACACACTTCCTACATAAAAAATGCCGAAGGAAAATTTCCTTCGGCACTAGTGTAAAGAAACTTTTTATTTTGTTTTGATTTTGGAAAAATTCGGATACAATGTGTCCGTAAACACATTAAATGCTTTTTCTCCGCCATCAATTTTTAAACTTACCGACAACACATACACGTCTTTTGTCAAAATATCGCGCCAGTTATCGGGGAATTTTACAAAGTCTTTAAACGTTGTAATCAGCGGCAAACCGTCGCGCGTATCTTCAAAAGTATGCAAATGCTCCTCGGTGTAATGTTGATGATCTGGGAAGCGCCATTTTTGTTTAAGTTCCAGCCCCAAACCGGTGAGTGTATTTTCAAACGTTTCCGGGTGTCCCAGTGCGCTGAAACATGCTGCCGGCCCTTTAATGGCAGATAAATCAACTTGTTTCATATTGGTCACATCCACATAATATTCAGGCTGGTGCATACTTTCCAAAATATCCACATCGGGATTATAATCGGTAATTTCCTCACGGATAGCGGCCAGTTCGCGGTTGGTTACCTGGTCGCAATGCGTCAACACCACCAACGACGCGCGTGACAAGGCCTCCATCGGTTCGCGCAAGATACCATAGGGTAATAAATGACGATTGCCAAACGGATTTTTTGCATCCACTAGCACAATATTGGCATCGCGATGTAAGCGGTGATGTTGGAAACCGTCATCTAATAAAATAATTTGGCTTTTGAAGCGTCGCAAGGCTTCGGTGGCAGCTTCGGCGCGGTTGGCAGAAATGACAATCGGCACTTTGTACTGGCTGAGCACGCGGCTCATCATAAACGGCTCGTCACCGGCGGAGCGCCAGTCGGCATCCGGATTATCAAACAGCACGACGGGGCCGTCCACCTTTTTTTGACGTTTATAGCCGCGGGAAACAATCGCCACGCGGATACCTTCTTTGGCCAATGTGGTGGCAGCTAACAGCACTGCTGTTGTTTTACCGGTGCCACCGGCTGTAATGTTTCCAATACAAACTACGCGGGAGTTAACCTTTTCAACCGTTTTCCAGTTTTTATCATAGGCCGTTTTGTTGAGCCACACGCCGAAATTGTACACTTGGCTAGCTCCCCACAAAGCACCGCGTCCGACGATATTTTGTTCCCAATCTTCTTTTAATTGTTTCAAATCCATGGAGATACTCCTGTTTATTTTTGATACGTATAAAACGGTGGTTATATTGTAGCATTTATGAGCCGAAAAAACCGCCCCAAATACGGAGCGGTTATTTTTTATTTCTTATATACCAGATGTCGCTTTATATCTTCGGTAGTTAAGTGAGGAAAATATAACCGATTTACACCTAAACCCGATTTTACAAGCCGTTCTACTCCAAACTTAATATCTTTACGCATAAAAACATCTCCGATTATAGCCCGTTCCTTAAACTCATGAAACTTAAATATCTATCCGTCGCCTTCCATTTTTTGTATTGGATATCTTTTAGTTGTTTGACAAGACTAATCAGATATATTTTTCTTAATTCTTGTTTTTTTCTCATAAGAAAACCTCTCTGTTGGATTCCACAGAGAGGCAAAAAGAAAACCCATCGCAAAGATGGGTTCAAAAACGATATTCTACCCATCTTCCAAGCATTAGCACCTTACACCAAGGCAGGTTGCTGTGTAGTCATCGGGCTTGTCCCTCGTACACTCTCTATGGTAAATATAGTATAGCAATTTTACAACAAAAAACAGGGCAGATTTTACTCTGCCCCAAAAGGTATCGCCAAGAAACGTCGTTTATTTCACGATAATTGTATAGGTAATGTCTTCCCGCAAACTGTTATGCACCGGACAGGTTTGCGCGGCTTTGACATAAAAATCTTTCTGTTCCTTCGTCAAAATTTCCGGGAAAACAAACGTTACCGTAAAGGTCGTAATGCGCGAATGTTTCTCATCAAATTTCGGCTCCACTAATGCCTGCGTACCGGCCACTTGCTCGTTGCGGCGCGAAGCCATAAAACCAATCATAGTAAGCATACATGCACCCAACGAAGCAGCCAACAATTCCCCCGGGTTCATCTGTTCGCGAGGGGTGTTATATTCCGTTTTTACCACCGGTGCTTTATCGCCAAGCGCACTAAATGTGCATAAATTTTCTTGCAGTGTCGTTTTAATCATAAAGGTTCCTCCTGTCGTAGATATTCTATTTTTTTCGTCTTCGTTTAGCAGGTGAAAAAACAGGTTACTCCAACGCGGCTAAACGCGCAAATAAATCTTTTTGTTCTTTGGACAATGTCCGCGGCACATCAATGGTCAGCGTGACATACAAATTGCCCTTTGCACTAAGTCCTTTACCGCTTAATTTGAGTTTTTTTCCGCTGTGTGTACCCGCCGGCACTTTTACTTGAACGGGGCCGTCCAACGTCGGCACGAAAATCGTTCCGCCGAGAGCCGCCGTCCACGGCATTACAGTCACCGGCACGTGCAAATCGTCCCCTTCCAAACGGAACATGGCATGCGGGCGGATTTTGATAATCAGGTACAAATCCCCCGTTCCGCGCTGAGTAGGGTTACCCATGCCTTTGAGTTTAATTTTCTTTCCTTCGCCTACACCTGCCGGCAGTTTTACCGTCACGGTGCGTCCGTTGGGCAATGTCATTTGCATGGGGCCGCCGCGGTGGGCATCTTCCAAATTCAACACCAGTTCGGCTTCCACATCACCCGCCGCCTGACCCGAAGCAGCACTGCGGCCGAAGTTCTGCCCAAAACCAGCAAAGTTTCCACCCCCCATACCGCCGAAAATACTTTGGAAAAAATCGCTGAAATCGCCGCCATTGAACCCGCCGGAAAACTGCGCTCCTCCACCGTTGAAACCAGCAAAACCTTGCCCACCGTTGTAGGTATATTGTTGGTAATTTTGATACGGATTACCTCCGGCGCGCGAACGGCCCGTACCGCCGCCTTTGGCGTAATTTTGGTATTCCTGTTGGCCGACTTGATCGTAAATTGTACGCTTTTGTTTATCGGAAAGAACGGTATAAGCTTCGTTTAAATCTTTAAATTTTTCCGTCCACTTGGCCTTTTCCGTTTCCGGGTGCATATCCGGATGATACTTGCGCGCCATCGTCTTAAATGCTTTTTTTATCTCCGCATCTGTGGCGGTTTTATTCACACCTAAAATTTTATAGTAATCTTTATAATCTGCCATAATAAAATCCTCCTTCGGTTACCATTATATAATTTTCGCTGAATTCTGATTCAATGCGTTCCTTGCCTCCTCTTCTTTTTTTGATTATTACAACAATTTTCAAAATAATATCAGGCAGAAACCGATGGAATAATTATTGTCAAAGGCATACATTTTCCGTCGGGAGATGAAAATATTTTGCAAATTGCAGCATAATTTATTACAATATCTATGTAATAAGTAACGTTTTATTCGCCCTTAGCTCAATGGTGGAGCGACCGGCTGTTAACCGGTAGGTTGAAGGTTCGAGT
>Ga0310786_10005271_pt1 | contig 17643 bp, 10 predicted proteins | sample AusTroGonzalo_MG_FD_203881 | JGI IMG/M metagenome (GOLD analysis project Ga0310786, IMG submission 203881) | Bovine rumen microbial communities from tropical cattle in Woodstock, Queensland, Australia - Gonzalo_03 (v2) (version 2) | ecosystem: Host-associated > Mammals > Digestive system >... | reverse complement strand
TTCCATAGCGACTTCGGCTTCCTTACCGGAAACGCCCTTAGAAGTCATGTCGACAACGATGAGGTGGTTGTCAGTGCCATCGCTGATGACCTTGTAACCGAGCTTCTGCATTTCGGCGCACATAGCCTGAGCATTCTTGATAACGTTCTTGGCGTAGGTCTGGAATTCCGGCTGCAAAGCTTCGAGGAATGCAACGGCCTTACCAGCGTTCACGTGGTCGTGCGGACCACCCTGCATACCCGGGAACACGCCCTTGTCGATTTCCTTAGCGAGGGAAACATCCTTGAGTTCGCCCTTGACCATTTTCTGGATAGTGCGGTCCTTGCACATGATGATAGCAGAACGCGGGCCACGGAGAGTCTTGTGGGTCGTGGTGGTCACGATGTCGAAGTACGGCACCGGAGAATCGATAGCCTTACCAGCGATGAGACCAGCAATGTGAGAAATGTCAGCCATCGTGAGAGCGCCAACTTCGTCAGCGATTTCCTTGAAACGCTTCCAGTCGAGGTTGCGGCTATAGGCAGAGAAGCCAGCGAGAATCATCTTCGGCTTTTCGCGGAGAGCAATTTCACGGACCTTGTCCATGTCGATGCGACCAGTTTCCTTATCGACTTCGTACTGCACGAAGTTGTAAAGCATACCGGAGAAGTTCACCGGATGGCCATGAGAAAGGTGTCCACCGTGGTCAAGCTTGAGGCCGAGGACCTTGTCACCCGGTTTGAGAACGGCGAAGTAAACAGCAGCATTAGCCGGAGAACCGGAAAGCGGCTGGATATTCACGTGGTCGCAACCAAAGAGCTTCTTGCAACGATCGATAGCGAGAGCTTCCATTTCGTCGATAACTTCGTTACCACCGTAGTAACGCTTGCCAACGTAACCTTCACTGTACTTGTTGGTGAGGACGGAACCCATGGCTTCCATCACTGCCTTGGAAGTGTAGTTTTCAGAAGCGATAAGTTCGATGCCGTATTCCTGGCGTTCGGCTTCCTTCTGAATAATGTTATAGATTTCCGGATCGGTCTGTTGCAATGTAGATTTAAGCATTATAGCTCCTTTAAAGTTCGCGCCACAAATATAGAAACTTTTGCATAAGGCGAGCGAAGCGGGTTTGCTTGCAAGCCCATTTCCGAGCCGAGCAGTTGGTACTTGAACGAAGTGAAAGTACAAAGACGAGAGAAAGTGAATAGAATTATCTCGGACCAGCTTCATTTCTGACGCGGACGGCAAGTTCTACATCGGCATCATCAACCGTAACGTTATAGTCCGGTCTAAAGACCGTTTTATCCTGCAAATTTTCACCACTACGGCTAAACACATTGTCCAATGCATAGACAAAACCTTGTGTGGCCACGTCCGGCGTACCATCCTCATCATAAAGGCGATAAAGCGCCACCGGAGTTTCGAGATTGAACACATTCTTCTCGACATAGCACGAAGCCGAATCAGAGCATTCGATTCCCGCCATTTTTACGTCACTAAAGAAATTGTTGTAGGCGTGCAATTTTCCATGGCGGGCAAGAACACCGCGAGCGTCTAAGCCCGCAAAATAATTATGGTGCAGCGTCAGCGTCTGGAGTGTGTCCACATAAATATCCGGTTCCAAGCCAAACAGAATACCGCTCTGCGCATTTTCAAAACGGCTCCAAGAAACAGTCACCGCATACGAACTACGCTTGACATCAAGTTCAATCAACGGATATTCTTCGAACGTGCAATGATCCACCCAAACATGATGCGTCATGTTATGAATCGAAAGAGCTCGGTGGCTAGTCGTATCTTGAGCGGTAATCGCAGGCGCCGTAAAAACCAGGTTCTCAAAAATGAGGTTCGACGATTCATTCGTCAAAATTCCCATGCCCGTAATACGGACATCGCGACCTCGCCCATCAATAGTCTTATTAGACTTGATGCGGAGTGGACTCTGCAAATTATAGGCACCATCATTCTTGAACAGAATCCAAACAGAGCCGTCTTTTTCGGCACATTCACGGAACGAACCCGGCGCAATTTTCGTCGAATCATTGACTTCGATAAAATCATCCGTTGTTGTTACAACGCAAATTTCACCTTTGGCTTCCCTAATTTTACCCGAACGATCCGTAGCGCCAGCAGCCCCTAAAGTGCCTTCGGCAAAGCCCACAATTTGCTTGAGCAAAGCATCATGTGCCGTCCAATTGCTTTCTGGGTATTCACTCGCAACAGCCGTTTTCTGCTTGACAACCTTAATTGTCGCAGACGTATCAGAAGCATCGACAAACAAAGTGTCCCCCACACTAGAGTGCACCAAAGTCGAATGAACCACTTGCGGGTCACCAATTTGAACATCAAAATTTCCTTGCGGCAAGGAATCAATGACAAAATGGCCTGCACTATCAGGAACAACATAACGATCAAGGCCGGCAATGCGAACAACAGGCGCCGATTCACCAAGCACCACAAAGCCTTCGATAGACGAAAGTTCGCCAAGCTTTATGGTATCCACTTTAGAATCAGACTTTTCAAGAGCAACAGAATGTACCGCGCCCGAAGCCTTTGAATTATTCACATTACGCGCTTCAATGGTGTAGCGACCTTTGCGGACTTCGAACGAAACTTGCCCATCCTCATTGGTTTCGTTCCAAGTTTGCTCCGCAGGGCCGCTAGAAAGGTAATCATCCGGCAAAATGCGGACACGAGCTGTCGATGCAGGCGTTCCATCTGCCGTTTGGATATACAAAGCAATTGTAGATTCGGCTTCTGTGCCTCCAGCAACTTTATCACTGCCGCACGCAAGCAACAACACGCACACACTCGTCAAAAGCAATAATCGGGAATGTGCAACTGACAACAAATGATTAATCATGTTCACACTCCTTTTCTGCGGAGCTATCCGCAACTTCACGAGAAACATCCCCACTTTCGCCCACAGACGCATTCTGCATCTCAGCACCGCGAATGCGGCGCTTGCGTCCACGCCTCTGCGGCGGCGGATACGGGTCCGAAAGCGGGAACAACTGCAAACCCAGCTGGAACACGCGATTCGGTTTTTGGCATGCACCCACTTTTGCCAAAACTTCACGACGGAAACGTCGCACCATTTCAACAAGCTCTTTATACGTCTGCTCATCACAGCCAAAAGCAAGTGTCGAAAGATTACGTTCATCGCGATCAAAGCGGTCCATCGCAGTCTGCGCGACATCTAAATTCTGCTGGATATAAGCATTCACCGCCGTATTGTACGATTCAAAGCCACTTGAAACAAGCCCTTGCGTTTGTTCATAAAAACCGGTCGTTTCGTTTTTCTTGATCATCGAAAGGCGTTCCAAAAGCGCAATCGAAGACTTCACCTGGCTTGCAGAAATAGGCGGGCGCACCATGAGCCCGAGCGCAGCATCATCGCCCACGTACGGATAAAAAGTCACCAACTCACGAACAACCGCATGATACCAATGGTCAAAATATTCAAATTGATCTTTAGCCAAATCCTCAACTTTGCATTCCTTGGACGCAACAAGTTTTTCGAGGAACTGACGGCTTTCTGAGTGCGTTTTCGCCTGGTTAAACGACACCATATTGGCGAAATAAGACTTCTCGCGATCGTCACTGCAAAAAATAGACGCAAAAGTTTCAACCAGACGGCCTGTCAAATTGCGCTTACCTTGCAAAATCTTATTGAACATCGAAGAATCAAAGCCCGCCTTATCCGCAATAAAACGATGACTAAAGCGCCAATCGCTTGCATGGCGCTCTTCGTAAGCGTCTTTCAAAAATTCGCGGTAATTCAGATATTCAAAGATGTTTATCATAACAAGGCTTGAGGTATGAGGTAGCTCGTAAACTCACATTGAGGTATGAGGTTAGAATCTTTCGTCTAATATAATATACATTACTGTCCACAGTTCGGGTCATTTTAAGTCCACATTATTCCGAAAAACAAGCGACACGATCACGACCGCTTTGGCCGCAAATCGATATCGCCATTTTTTAATAACGGAAATAGTAGCCCTTAGGCATTTTTCGCAAATCAGCTTGGTCATTCACATTATGCACTTTTTTGCCAAGCGCATTAACCGTAAAGCCGTTCTTGCGCGGTGCAGTAACAATCTTTTTCGAAACAATTGAAACAGGCCCCTTCTGACGAGCAGCCTTGCAGCCCGTGCGGTAAACGTCCTTCATATCAAAGGCAATCATGTCCACATTCGGGCCGCCATCTGCCGTAGTCGATTGCAAAATCACTTTGAAATCAAGCGCATCGACCCACACGTCATCGATATAGACCGTATCCCACTTGTCCCAACTACCCGTCGGCGGGAAAGCCACATCATACACGCCATTATCCACCGTGATTTTCATATCGCGATTTGTAGAGCCTGCAAATGCATAGCGGATCATCACGCGAGCATGTTCTGCAGACTGGTCCGACGTGACCATATAAGTAGCCTTGCTATATGCAGAATTGTCAAGATTGAAGAATCCCTTTCCCGTGTAGCCTTCATGATTCGTTTCCGAAAAACCATCAGCAATTTCGGGTTCAAACGTTTCAATCACGGAAGGCCACGCATCAGTGGCAGCATCCAACGAGCAAAGGTCCTTTTCAAGATCCTTGACGGTCACTTCACCGCTTGAACTGCTAGAACTACCAGGGCCTTCTTCGTAGGAATCTTCAGAACCATGGGAAGTCGGAGTGCAAGCGGCTCCACCCTTAAACATGGCCGTATAAGTAATATCGCGGGCCTTCGTCTTGAAGCCGTAATAGATTTGCTTTGTCGAAAGTTCGTTACAGTCGTCATCAACCCATTTTTCAAACGTTTGGCCGTTCGGCGTCACGCGAAGCGTCATCGGAGAACCTGCCGGGAAATACTGCGTCTGCGTGATAAGACCATTGTAATTCGAAAGGTTTGTCTTGACCTTAATCGTGTAACGTTTCTTTACGGCAGAAACAAGCGTCGTGAGAGCAGTCTTCGCATCGGCAGAGAGATTCGTATTGCTCTTGAGATTGTCTTCGAGTTCCTCGCAAATCATCTGGGCGTGGCCCATGGAGCCCATTTCCTGGAAGTGCGTCGTTCCATCGTTCACTCCATCCGGGAAGTTCGGATATTCGCCCTTTTCAAGTTTTTTGTAGAGGTAACGGGTCACGTAATCTGGTATCGATTTATACGTCGTGTTGTAGGTATTGTACGACTTCATGTTCAAATCGACAAACGGAATCTTGTTGTTCTTGGCGACAGTCTGCATCATGCCGCGAGCATCGTAGTTGTTGCTACCCGTCGAGAACACGTTGCGGCTACCGTTCAAGTTCATCGGAGAAACGAGAACGACATTTGCCCCTTTTGCCTTACCAGCATCCACGTATTTCTGGATGTAACCGGAGAACTGCGAAGGTTCCACATAGCGGGCGGCCTTGCTGTAGTCACGGTCATTGTGGCCAAATTGCACGAACAAGAAATCGCCTTTCTGGAGCTTGCCCTTAACTTCGTCCAAGCGGCCTTCTTCAATAAACGTTCTGGAGCTGCGACCGCCAATGGCGTAATTGTTCACTTTGACGCGGGATGCATCAAAGAAGTAGCCGAGAACCTGACCCCAGCCTGTTTGCGGGTAAACGTTGTCCTTGTAAGTCTGGACTGTAGAATCGCCCACCACGTAAATGGAAAAGCTCGTAGAATCGCTCACGGCAACACCCGCGAACACAGAAGCAGCAAGGAGATACTTGTATATTACATTCATAATCGTAAACTCTAGTTGGTAGAACTTAGACCGCTTCGCTTTTAGAACTTAGGGCGGCAGAGCCGCAGTTGGTAGAACTTAGTTGGTAGAACTTAGGGCGGCAAAGCCGCAGTTGGTAGAGCTTAGACCGCTTCGCTTTTAGAACTTAGAGAAGATGTATTGTTCTAAGTTCTAAGTTCTAAGTTCTAAGCTCTAAGCTCTAAGCTCTAAACTCTTACTTCACCTTCGCCCATGTAGCAGCGTAATGCACCTTACCTTGGCGGACCATCACTCGATAGAGTCCGTTTGCACGAACGAGAGAGGACAAATCCACATCGCCCGCCGTTACATTTTTACGCACTACCATGCGGCCGCTCATATCATAAACGCTCACTTCGGCACTTTCCGCTAACGAGAGCAAATCACCGCGAAGTTTTAGACCTGTTCCTGTTTTGGTTTCTTGCAATTTCGTGGTGTTGCAATCCGCACCCACGCGGCAAACGCCTTCCAAGCTAAAGCCAAATGCATCAAGGTTCGGAGCGCCATCAGATGTAAGCGACATGAACTTCAGTTCAGCTTCACCCTGCGGGACATCCAAAACAACATAAGCAGTGTCCCACTTGTCCCAGCCACCCGTCGGAGGAGCACTCAGATAATAGTCATGGTCAAGGTAAGCGTTAAACATGCGGTCCGAAGAGCCTCCATTTGCATATCTCACGGCAAGCGTAACGTAGCCTGCGCCAGGGAACTTCACTTTGTAAGCAGCAAACGAGGCATTCGTATTATCCAAATTGTAATAGCCTTCGCCAGTGAATCCAGTCCATTCGTCTTGAGTCCAACCAATTCCGGCATCATCCGGTTTAGCGGCATCAAAGAACTTCTTGATATCCTTATCGATCTTGAGAGTCGTATCCTTCGGGCCATCAATCGGAGTAAACGGTTCGAACGTCACATCATCAAGACTCTTCGGAGTCGTTGTTGGGAAAGCGGTCAAAGCCTTGCCATCGCCTTCGTACTTCTGCGCGGTACCGCCTTCGTAAACCGCAGTGTACTGCGTTGCGGCATCCCCCATAACAAACGTATGAATATACGGAGACTTTACGTTAGAACGGCTCGGAGCGCCAACCTTGTTGCCCTTACCGTCGTACCAGCCGAGAAACTTTTTGCCCGACTTCGGAATAGTCTTGAGCATCACAGTCATACCCTTCGGATAATAAGCCGTAAGAGACGTTGCTTCAGCAGCACCTTCCGGGCTCACCTTCACACCCACCTGATACATGGGCGCCATATAGTCACCAAGTTTCTTGACAATCGGATCTTTATGAGCGCGCATCTGTTCGGTGATAATACGGCCAAAAGCATTCGCACCATTCATCTGCAAATGCACGGCATCAGTCTGGTCGCCGCCAAGATTGCTGTATTCCGACTTTGTCGCATAGTTGAAAATAAACTGTGCCGCATACTGCTCACCTACAGAAATCATGTAGTTCGCCACCATTTCACTCATGTCGATAAACGGCACATTGAGTTCTTCGGAGAGTTTCTGGTTAAGCGCCGGATAGCCACGATAGCTGTTGTGAATCTGCGTCGGAGAATCGTAATACAAGCGACGAATTGGGCTCATGATAATCGGGTAAGCGCCTTTCGCTCTCACATCACTCACCAGCTTTTTCATATTGGCAGCAAAGAAGTCTTCCGTGCTGTAGTTCACATCATTGATGCCAAATTGAACGACAACATAATCGCCCGCTTTCAATTTATCGGCGATGCAATTGCCATTGGAACAACCTCTCTTAAAGAACATGTCATAATAGCCAACCGCGGTATTACCTTTTTTGTCGAGGCCACCGCCACCAAGCGACATGCCGCCCTGACCGCGGTTTACCACCGTAGCCTTGCTTACATCAAACCAATAGTGAAAATCTTGGCCCTGGCCCTGCTTCGGGTAATAACCTTCGGCCCAATCCTGCATGGTCGAGTCGCCACACAGATAAATAGTGACTTGAGCCAACGCCAGCGGCGCGGCTATCATCGAAGCCACTACAGCGCCTTGCCAAATTTTGCTAAACATGCTCATAATCAAAAACCAAACCTTTCCTAAATTATCATGCCCGACTTTTTGCTGTCATGCCCGATTTAATCGGGCATCTCCTGTTTCTAAGGAGATTCCCGGTCTAAGCCGGGAATGACAAGTGCATTATCTTTTCATCACTCCAGTTTGTACAAACTCGCCATCTAGTTTGATCTTCACGGTATATGCACCCTTCGGGAGCATTTCACGATCCAGCGAAATATCATTTGCACCAGCAGTCACATTCTTCGAAATGCCAATGCGCATTGCACCCGACATATCATAGAAATAGACTTCTGCAAATCCTGCACGCGGAGTGAACAGAATTCCCGTCGAAGGATTGAATATCACGCCGCTCTTGAACGGAACAACAGCATTCACCACCGGTCCCTGCGAGCCATCGTAAAGTTCGACCCCATCAATACCAAATGTGAACATGTCCACATTCGGACCACCTTCACTTGTAGTCGATACCAGTTTGAGCGTATTTACACCCGCCTTCAACTTCACATCAATCTTGGTTTCGGCATACGTTGTCCAAGAGGCTTCCGTCGAGGGGAAGCTCACGTTTCCAACGGACTTGCCATTCACGGTCAACGCCATGTTACGGGCATCCTTGCCGCCATTGGCGTAGCGAATTGTAAGCGTTGTCTTAGCTTCATTCTTAGAGTAAATTTCCCAGACACCATAACTTGAAATCGTATTTTCAAAGTTGTAGTACCCTTTTTCGCGGAAGCCAGCATTTGTCGTTTCGCTCCAGCCAGCACCTTCCTTCGGCGTAGAGGCATCAAGTTCGGACTTTCCGTTGTTCACAACAGGAGTCGTATCGACAGGAACCGGTTCACCAGCGAGATAGATGTCCGGCTGCTTAAGCGACTTTATCATATCGGGCATATAGTAGCCCACATGAGGCGGCTGGTTGTAAGCCGTATTCTGCCAAGCAATCGACACACGGTAAGTAGCATCATGCATCAACGTGTAGACGCGATGTTCGCTTGCAACCGGAGTCGAGACAATATACATCGTCGTCGGATCCTTCTCGGAACGCACCACCATTTCTTCGCGCCAGTCACCAAAGAGATCAGCGACTAGGCTCGGCGTATTCTTCGTGCCGTTGCAGCCTGCAGCACCGAGTGCAGCACCACCATCGAAATAGACATTCGACTTTTTGGCCTTGGAATCAAACTTGGTGATATAGGCACCATCCATGAGTTCGTCATATTCGTCACCGTCAAAGTAAATACGGAAGTTCGTCGAAACAGCCGGGGAACCGATTTTTTTGCCCGTAGCAGTTTTCATGCCACCGCCCTTGCTCGACCAGACTTCGTAACCGCGATATTCGGAGTCGATATCGGCCGCCATGCCACGGCCATTGTCCACACCCGGATCCGGCTGCGGAGTACCCCAGTAAACCTTACCATCGGCACCGCGCATTTCTTCAGTGTATTGGGCATTCGTGTGTTCATGCACGTCCCAGAATTCCATACCCGGATGATCGGGATCCAAATCGCCCAAATGACCCGCATCGCCATGCCCCAGCTGCGTACTGAAACGGACCGTGCCATCGCTATTCAGCGTCGCACCGCCAAACACAATTTCGTCATAACCATCGCCATCGATATCGCCCACGGCAATGTTATGGTTTCCTTGTTCGTAAAGGCCCTTGCCCGGATCTTCGGACTTGTGGTACCAGCGCTGCGTCAAAGATTTTCCATCGAAGTCATACGCCACCACGTAAGAAGACGAATAGTAGCCGCGAACAAAGATGGCACTCGGATGTACGCCGTCAAGGTAGGCGGTAGCCGCAATGTAGCGTTCGCAGCGGTTGCCGTAGTTGTCGCCCCAATAGCCTTTACCGTTCTTGCCCTTCACATGCTGGTTAATGTCTCTGCTCGGAACATAATCAACCGTCGTGATGGCAGCACCGTCAGTCCCACGGAACACCGTCAAGTATTCTTTTCCCTTGAGGACCAGTCCGTTTGCATCACGGTAGTCAGCCGAGGCATTTCCAATGGCCTTACCCGTTCCGTCAATCGTTCCGTCGGCAGTTTTCACAATCATTTCGGCCTTGCCGTCACCATCGTAGTCAAAAACCTGGAACTGCGTGTAGTGCGCACCAGCGCGGATATTCTTGCCCAAGTCAATGCGCCAAAGGCGCTTGCCATCAAGTTTGTAAGCATCGATAAACACGGTACCCGTATAACCCGTTTGCGAGTTGTCGTGTGCGTTAGACGGATCCCATTTCAAAATGAGCTCATATTCGCCGTCACCATCGAGGTCGGCAGCACTCATGTCATTCGGAGTGTAAGTGCAAGTTTCGCCATCGGGCATTTTCTGCGCGGCGGGCACTTCAAGTTTGAGAGTCTTGTACGGGAACGATTTTCCGCTGTTCGAAACAGTCTTATCGAGAAGCACCGAAAGCGAGGACTTTGCCTGTTCTTTGCCATCAACAATTGCAGCAACTTCGTACTTGGAAGTCGATTTACCATCCTTATCCAAATAGCTTGTTCCCGCCGTTTTGGCAATCGAAGCAATCTTTGTGCCATCGCGGTATAGAGTAAATTCTGTCGCCGGGTCGTCCGTGCCTAGCAAGCGCCAGCTGACAAGCATTCCACTGCCAACATTTGACGCAACAAGGCCTCGAGTCAAGTATTCCATTTGGCGCGGCGCGGCAAATGTAGGAACAGCCAGTCCTGCAGCAAGCAAAGAACTGGCAAAAACCATTTTGAAATTTCTGTTACATCCCATAACAAACATTCCTAAAAAATTCTGATGCATGTTACAATTTAATATAATCTATTTTTTAATAAAAAGTCCACATTGGATATTATATTTTTAACTTTCATTCTAACATTTTTGCAGTATAAGTCCACAAACACAATTAAATATTTGTCCACGTTTCAAGACCATTTTCCAGGAATTTTTCACCAAAAAGACTTAAACTTTCGTAAAAAAAACGGATGTAGCCGCCCCAAAGGTCACGTAAGTTGTTCCTTTAACTATATTTAAAGCGAGTATGCCGCATTGGTGGAAAAATTTTTCGTGGGAATGGTTGTTCGATAACATCGCAGCACGTTCTCCAACTTTTGTAAAAATCATGGTTGTCACCGGAAAGTCGTTCCTGTATTATCACGGAATGACCCGTGCGGCATCTTTGACCTATACGACACTAGTGGCCGTTGTCCCCCTGCTTATCATGCTCACCTCGATTACGCTCGCCGTCGGGTTCGGTAACTTTATTTCGGACTACCTCCCCATCGTCATCGAAATGCTCAATTTGGACTGGCCGACTGAGCAAATCATGGATATCGTCGAAAACGCGGAACACATCCCCATCAGAAAACTCGGGTTTATCGGTGCTGGCGGTCTTTTCGTCACATTCATCCTCGCCTTCGGAAGCCTTGAAACGAACTTCAACGTAGTCTGGGAAAACAAGACTTCGAGAACATTGGTCCGCCAAATTAAGGTTTATACGCCATTTTTGCTTATCGGAGCCATCGTTGTCGGGATGTTTGCCGGATTTGTGAACCATGTGCAAAACGTTCTCTCGGTCATTATTGTGGACGGTTTCCATTTTTCACCAGAAGTCATCAAGGCGCTGATTTCGGCATTCTGGTATTCCGCATTCCACATTGCAGTTCTCCTCGTGATTTTCATTATGCTTTACCTGCTGCCCGCTCGCCCAGCAGGCCACAAGCCCTACACCCGCAAAAAATTGTTCTTGGCATCGATGCTTTCGACCTTGATTTCTTGGCTCGCCATCAACATTTACGTGAAGATTTTGATGCTCATCCAGACCGCAATGGTCACACGTATGTCCATTTTCTATGGATCTCTAGCTTTTATCCCACTCTTCCTTTTCTTGCTCTTTGGCGTTTGGTCCATCATTTTGTGCGGCAACAGTCTCGTGTGGACGATTTGCCACTGGCCAGCAGTCAGCACAAAGAGTTGGAGATGGGAAGGTCAACCGGAGGATTTATAATGAAGGCAAAACTTTTGACATCACTCCTTATGGCATTAACTCTTGCCGTAAGCTCCCACGCAGAACTCCAAGGTTCCAAGGATTACGAACCTGGTAAAATCGAATCCACTGGTTGGAGCGCGCTCCTTGGCGTAGGCGGCGGCAATTCCCTGATCGCCCGCGATGGGACCATTTTCATGAATCTTCGAATCGGCGTCGTGCTGAACCCCTATATCAGCTTGGGCGGATACTTTTCTACGATTCTCAGCGATGTGAAGAACCCCAAAATTCGCCATCCCCAAATGCTCGACTATCATTCATACGGTATTTTTGCCGAACCTGTTGTTTTCCGCAACGGCATATTCTCCATTTCGATTCCAGTCAGCATCGGTGGCGGCAGCGTGAACTTCATGAATAAGGGCGACGAAGACGGCTTCAAGTCCGAAGACGCATTCTTCACTTCGGACTTTTCGGCCCAGTTCAACTTCCGCGTGACGAAGTTGCTCGAAGTCTCCATTGGCGGCGGCTACAGGCTGTTCGCTGGCATCGAAGAAAACAACTTGAAGAACAAGGATTTCCGCACGCCATTCGGCGAACTGAGATTCACGTTTAAGGAGTAACGAGCCTTCGGCTCAGTTGGCAGAACTTAGAGCTTAGAGCTTAGAAGAAAAGCACCCGGTGGGGTGCTTTTTTATATCCAACCCCATTTTTTGATAGACTTATCATACAAAAAATAGGCTACAAACAGTATCATTTTCTTTATAAAATTATCTTTTATTCAATGCTCAATTTTATTTCTCTTCGCGGGTGCAGACTGCACAACTTGAAAAATGTGGACGCCCAGTTTCCGCTGGGTAAAATTACAGTTGTATGCGGTCCGTCCGGTTGCGGCAAGTCAACGCTCGTGATGGACACGCTCCACGGAGAATCGAAGCGTCGCTATCTTGAAACGCTTTCGCCGTTTGCAGCCGACATGCTCGGAGGCAAGCGAAGCATTCCGCTCGACAGCGCCGAAGGATTGCCCGCCAGTTTGGCGATTTCCGCCACGCGCGGAGAAGCACCCGCCAAAGCGTACGCCCTTTCGATTGCCGAATGCGACAACGCCTTGCGCACGTTATTTGCGGCGTTTGCAAAGCCCGCCTGCCCAATTTGCGGAGCTCCGATGGTGAGCCATAGTCGCGAAGAGATTATCCGCATTATCGCCGGGAAACCAGTCGGGACAAAACTACAGTTTTTAGCAAAAATTGATCCGTGCGGTCACACGCTCGATAAACTGTCGGCGGCATTTTTGGCGCAAGGTTTTACGCGAGCATTAGCGGATGGCACGATGTATTCGCTGGCGGATTTGCTCCCTGGCGAAAAAGTCCTGAAGCCCAAAGAATTTTTCATCATCGTCGATAGAATCATTGTCCGCGAAAACACACGCACACGAATTGCCGAAGCCGTTGATGCAACGCTCAAGCTCACGCATTCTGCAATTACACTTGACATCGGCGGTGAACGCGAATTTTACAGCACCAAGCCGTGTTGCCCGAACGCAGGCGATAAAGACCATGAAGAAAGCGATGCCGAAGCGGTCACGAATTTAGACGCACGTTCGTTCTCGCCTTATTGCCGCACCAGCGTTTGCGAATACTGCGACGGCACGGGAATTGTTTTGAATGAATCCATCACGAAGAGCAAAGGGAATGGTGGCAAAAATGATGCCAAAACAAAAGAGAACAGCCGCAAAAATGAAGCCAATGAAGTATTCGATGATGACGACGAAAGTGACGAATGTTCGCATTGCCACGGTTTGCGCCTGAAAAAGACTTACCTAAACGCAACGATTGACGGCGCTAGCTACAAACAAATTCTAACAACAGAATTTGCGGAATTGCCAAAAATTTTGCACCAAATTTTCGACGACAAAATCGGACAGAATTTAAGGGCAACATTCACTTCGCTTTTGGACCGCCTCGAAGCCATCAACGATTTGGGAATCGGTTACCTCACGCCGGGACGCGCCGGCAAAACGCTTTCGGGCGGTGAAATCCAACGACTCAAATTGGCGAGCCTTAGCACTGGGCACTTGAACGGACTTTTAATCGCGCTCGATGAACCCGCCAGCGGCCTGCACGCCTCTGACGTCAAATCGCTTTGGACAGTTCTTGAGAAAGTCCGCAAGCGCGGCAACACGCTTGTGCTTATCGAGCATAATCCGCAAATCATCAGCCGTGCCGACTACATCATTGAAATGGGGCCGGGCGCAGGCGAAAAAGGCGGCGAAGTGCTGTTCCAAGGCCCGCGCGACGAAGTGCTGGAAAATCCAGAATCGCCCACGGGAAGGTGGATTAAGGAACTAGACGACAAATGCGTAGGACGAGCGTCGCGAGCAAGCTTGCTTGCGCATGACCGAGACCAGCATTTGGTACTTGAGCGAAGCGAAAGTACAAAGACGAGTGAGGGAGATTCCGGCTCAGAGGCCGGAATGACAAGCAACACGACAATACACAACGACAATACCGATTTGTGTCATCCTGAGCGAAGCGTCAACGAAGTCGAAGGATCTAAAAGTATCCGCATCGACAACTTCGCGAAATTCGACATGGCGCCCGTGAGCGCCACGATTCCGCTCAACAAGTTCAGCGTGATTACAGGCCCAAGCGGTAGCGGCAAGTCAACACTCCTTTTCGAAAACATCGCGAAGCGCGCCAAAGCCGAAGAATTTAAAGCACTCGGCATCGATGCACTTTCCGTCCTCACGACGGGAGATTTCCACGGCAGCAAGCGTAGCACCGTCTTGAGCGCCATCGGGCTTGCTACATTGCTCCGCGACTTATTTGCGAAGCTCCCCGAAAGCAAAGTGCGCGGCTACACAGCATCAAAGTTCAGCATGCACGCTCCCGGTGGCCGCTGCGAAAACTGCAAAGGCGAAGGCGTCATTTACGATCCGCTCGGCTACGAAGAATCCGAATGCCCCGTGTGCCTCGGCAAACGCTTCCGCGACGAAGTTCTCGAAGTCCGCTTCAAGTCGCTTTCGATTGCCGACATTCTCGACATGGAAATCGGCAGTGCATACAAGCTATTCACGAACATGAAACCGTTCGCCGAAAAGCTAAAGCCGCTTGTCGATACAGGTCTCGACTACTTACGCCTTGGGCAAACCACAGCCCACCTCTCCGGTGGCGAACGCGCGAGACTCCGCCTTTCTATCACACTCGCCCGCGCCAAAGCCCCGAACACGTTATTCCTCTTTGATGAACCCGCCCGCGGCCTCCATCAAAAAGACATCCAGCAATTGCTCGGACTCATTCGTGGGCTCTGCAACGCAGGCCATACCGTCATCGCGATTGAACACGCACAAGATTTTGTGAACGCCGCCGATTACGTAGTGGAATTGAAGCGGAAATAAAAATTTGTCCTAGCCTTCAAAAAAAATATATCTTAAAGGTATTGCAAACAGTTGTTTGGAGGATTCATGAACATTCGCAAGTACTGGAAAAGGCTCTTATTCTCTGCAACAACTCTATTTGGGGCTAGTTGCGACGGAGGCTGCGAAAATTTTTCATCCGTTCCATACAGCAATGAAAGTGAAACGTATTCAAGCAGTTCTACCGACATTCCATTGAGTAGTTCTGAAACAGTTTCAAGTAGTTCTACAGAAGTTTTTTCAAGCAGTTCAATTGAAATCATTCCTAGCAGTTCCAGCGTCGAAAAATTAGGCCCATATAAACTAGCAAGAGACACTTCAATCACGTGTAAATTAGAAAAATCATACTCCGGTTTATGCGTTGCAGACATGAATGGGCATCATAAAATATATCAATTAATAAATAGACTTGAACAAAATGACTCCCGTTCATTAGAAGAGCTTAACGAAATAGAAAAGGAACTTGAGAAAATCGGCAGCAATCTCCTTATCGAAACACATTGCGTCAGTTACGAACATATAGATTTATTCAAATGTTCCAACGACAGTGCTTATGAAAAAAAATACTTCGACCCAGGGAAAAAAGATTATTACGAAATAGACAGCCTTCTCTATTCTTTCGAAGAATACAAGACTAAGTTTTCTTCTCCAGCACCATCCCCACTTTGTCAAAAAACAGATTTTGTATACGGAACAGATCCTGATGTTTTCGATGATACACAAGCATACATTGACAGCGTAAAAAAAGAAAAATTACTCTCTAGTGATGAACAAGCATGTATCAACACCGCACAATACCATAACAGCGCCTTTATAGGAATTCTAGCAAAGACGCAAATATGCGATGGAATTTCTACGATAAACCCATACTATCAAGCGTTCATCCAAAATTCAATTGACGAATGTTTGAAAGAGGAGTAACACATGAAAAAGATTGCTCTCTCGATTTTAGCATTCGCAGCATTTTGCACAGCATACGCAGCACAGCTCTTTATCGGTTATTATCCGGATTGGGGCAAGTGGCACAAGCCTGCTTACACTGTAGATAAAGTTCCCTACGAAAAGTTGACGCATGTGCTTTGGAGTTTCATCACGCCGAATACGGATGGGACATTGCATGGCGATGCCGCAGATGATCCAAGCGCACTCGATTCCATGGTAACGCTCGCCCACGCCGCAGGCACAAAGGTCATCGTTTCGCTCGGCGGTGGCGGACAAAGCGAAAACTTCGTCCCCGTTGCATCGAACGACGCACTTCGTCAAAAATTCATCGGCAATCTCGTCGATTTCGTGAAAGCCCACAACCTCGACGGTTTCGACATGGACTGGGAATGGGAATACAGCCCCGTGCCCGAAGCAGACACAATTGCTTACAACAAACTCTTAACAGAACTCCGCGAAGCACTCCCCAAAGACAAAAGCCTTTCGGCGGCACTCCCCTGCTCGCGTTATTACGGCAAATGGTTCACGCCCGAAGTTCTCGTCAAGAACTTGGACTGGTTCGGATTCATGACCTACGACATGACCGGTGACTGGGATGAAAAAGCGATGTTCGATTCGCCGCTCTATCCGCACGATGGTTACACCACTTGGTCTTGGCAAGAAACGTTCGATTACTGGAGCAAGCGCGGCGTTCCCGCAGAAAAAATGGTCTTCGGCATTCCATCCTTCGGTTTTGAATTCGAAGGTGCGACCGGACCAGGCAGCAACTTTACCAAGGGAAAGACGAAATCACTCAGCTACGCACAAATTATTAAAAACACCAATTGGGAAATCCATTTCGATAGCGTTTCTGTAGAGCCTTACGCCGTATCCGAAAACAGCTACACCACCTTCGAAGACCCGCACTCAGCCGCCATCAAAACACGTTGGGTTAAAGAGAACGGCTACGCCGGAATCATGGTCTGGGAAGTTTCGCACGACTACATCGAAGGCGTCGGAAATCCGATTCTCGACAGCATTGCCTTCGTGCTACAGGACGGCACCACAAATATCGCGCCGCACAGGACTCATTCCGCCATTCGAATGCAAAAAAAGCAAATCAAGCATGTAGACGCTCTCGGTAAAGCAGCCAACGACGCTCGAATCATGAAAACGCGTTTCCGCGTTGAAAAGTAGTAAAAAGAGTAATTCATCCCCTTGCCAAGGATTTTCTCTTTTGTTATAATTTGATAACGGTTATCAAATTTAGAGAATAGCATGGGAAAAACGAATTACAAAACTAGGCAGCAGGAATTACTCCTTTCCTGCTTTAAAGCTATGCGGAACCGCCATTTTACGGCGGAAGATGTTCGCGCCTATTTTTTGGAGCAGGACATTTCCATCGGAATCGCTACAATCTACAGGCAAATTGAAAAGTTTGTGGCCCAAGGCATTGTCCAGAAGTATTTTCTGGGCGAACAGAACGCCGCCTGCTTTGAATACCTTGGCGAAGACTGCCACAAAGACGTTTCCCATTTTCACTTGAAGTGCGAAAAATGCGGCACGCTCATCCATCTAGAATGCCACGATCTTGAA
>Ga0310786_10005268_pt1 | contig 17649 bp, 15 predicted proteins | sample AusTroGonzalo_MG_FD_203881 | JGI IMG/M metagenome (GOLD analysis project Ga0310786, IMG submission 203881) | Bovine rumen microbial communities from tropical cattle in Woodstock, Queensland, Australia - Gonzalo_03 (v2) (version 2) | ecosystem: Host-associated > Mammals > Digestive system >... | reverse complement strand
ATTGCATACATCACGTATTGCCAGAATGGCGGCTCGCAACTCATAGAGGTCACTGAATGTCTCCAGCAGGTAGCCGTCAACACGGCTGGCTGTATGCTCTGCCACCTGGCGGTAGTTGTCATAGGCCTGCTCAAAAGTGAACTGGCCTACGGGCTCCATAAGCTGGCCCGATGTGGAGACGTCAAACATCACCATGGCCCGGTTGCCTACAGCGGTACGGGCGTTATTGATGGCGGCATCGGCAATCTCCTGCCAGGTATATTCCTTTGACTGCCATTTGACGGGGTTGAGCTCAAATGAGTTGCATGTGATGTACTGCGCTCCTGCCTCCAGGTAGTCCTTGTGCATCTGCTGCACACGGGCAGGGTTGGTCAGATTCAGGACCGCCACACCCTGGTGCTTGTGTTCGGGGTCGTGGGCATCGGCCAATACGGTACCTTGAGCTCCGTCAAATATCTGTATCTTGTCTATTGTCATTCCTGTGTGTTTATTTGAAGAAACCGGATGCTACATAGCTTATATTGTCCATGAGCTTGCTTATAAATCCGCTCCTGTTCATGGAGTAGATGTGTATGCCGTCAACGTCATTGGCCATGAGGTCAAGTATCTGGTAGCTGGTAAAGATGAGGCCTATCTCCTCAATGGCATCCTTGTCATCCTTGTAACGGTCAAACTGGTTGAGCAGTTTGTTGGGCACCTTGCAGCCGCTCATCTGTATCATACGGTTTATCTGGCTGTAGTTGGTTACAGGCATGATACCGGGTATTATGGGTACGGTAATGCCTGCCTTGCGGGCTTTGAGCAGGAAATGGTAGAACACTTCGTTGTCAAAGAAGAGCTGGCTGTTGAAGAACTCCATTCCGGCATCCTGCTTTACTTTCATGAACTCAATGTCGGTTGCAATGTTTTCTGCCTCGGGATGTTTCTCGGGATAGCATGCTCCGGCCAATCCAAACTGACCGTCGTACTTTCCCTTAATATATGATGCCAGGTCACTGGCATGCTTGAAATCGGAGAATATCGGTGCGTCGGTATCCTTTGGGATATCACCACGCAGGGTAAGAATATTCTGGACTCCAAAGCTTTTGAGTTCATCACAGACGCTGTCAACCTTCTGACGAGTTGATGCCACACATGTGAGGTGGGCCAACGGTAGTGCGTTGGTGTTATCCTTGATGGTCTTGGCTATCATGGCGGTGTTGCTGAGCGTATTGCCCAGCGCGCCGTATGTAACGCTCATGTAATCAGGATTATAGCTTGCCAGCTTCTTTATGGTTTTGTCAATCAGGGTAAAAGTATCCTCTTCTCTTTTGGGAGGGAATATCTCAAACGACAAGGTTTTTTTCTTGGCAAGAATCTCTGAAATCTTCATTTTGTAATTATTGGATTGGATTATTTGTTTAAGTAACGTTCTGCTTCAATTGCGGCCTTGCATCCGCTTGCGGCGGCACAGATGGCCTGACGGTAGGTGGGGTCTGCTACATCACCGGCAGCGAACACACCCGGTATGTTGGTCTTGGGAGTGCCGTCAACGGTCTTGATATAGCCGTTTTCATCGGTCTCTATCCATGGCTTGAACACATCTGAGTTGGGCTTATGGCCGATGGCAAGGAAGAATCCGTCAATGGGGCGCTCGTAGTGCTCCTCGGTGGGCAGACCCAGGTCCTTGACCAGTTTTACACCCTGTACCTTGCTCTCACCGGTAAGGCCTTCGGCATTATGGCTGAACAGCACCTCTATCTTGGGGTTCTCCAGCACACGCTTCTGCATGATGTCGCTGGCGCGCAGGTAGGTCTTGCGTACTATCAGATATACCTTCTGGGCCAGAGTTGACAGGTAAGCAGCCTCCTCGCAGGCTGTATCTCCACCGCCAACAACTGCTACCACCTTCTTGCGGAAGAAGAATCCGTCACATGTGGCGCATGCGCTCACACCGCGTCCGGCATATTTCTTCTCATCCTCCAGTCCCAGATACTTGGCTGTGGCTCCGGTGGATATGATAACGGTGTCGGCCTGCAGCTGTGTGCCGTCATCGATGGTGACGGTATAGGGTGCTGTACCGAAATCTACGGCTGTGACTATTCCCATGCGTATGGTGGCACCGAACCGTGTGGCCTGAGCACGCATATCCTCCATCATGTCATATCCGCTCACACCCTGGGGATAACCTGGAAAATTCTCTACCACGGTGGTGGTTATGAGTTGGCCGCCTGACTGCGGTCCCTCATAGAGAACGGGGTTGAGGTTGGCGCGTGAAGCATAGATAGCTGCGGTGAATCCGGCAGGTCCGGATCCGATGATGAGGCATTTTACTCTTTCCATATGTTGTTTCTGTTTTATCTCAAATCAATGATTTCGGCATCCTTGTAATCCTTGACGGGGCAGGTGAATGTGCTCTTGTCATATTTCTGTCCGGGCTTGTATCCGGTAATCTGGACTGAGGCCGATATGTTGCCAAGCTGATCGTCAAACTCAATCTGCAGGGTTTGGGGGACAGCTGTGGATGGATCAACCTTTACGGTTATCTTGCGGATTCCCTCGATGCTATGGGCCGATGCGGACGCGGTAAGTATGAACGTGTCCGTGCCGTTGCCGCTTACGCTGAACCCCTGGTGCTTGCCCAGAAGGTTGATGATATCGTAGCGTGCCTTCTCCTCGGGGGTGGGGTTGGTGATGTAGATCTCTTCAATCCCTGACCCGTAGTCCTTGGCATTCCACATGGTTTTGCCGTCAAACCACAGTATGAACTCATCCTCCTTTGCCATGAAACAGCCGTCTGACATCTTGAGTTCCATATCGGTGCGGTCAGTGCCGTGATCATAACGTATCTGGGCATCCATCGTTACTTGGATGCCTCCGTCTTTCTGAAGCCTGGCCACGGTCCTCTGCAACAGGTCCTCTGCTCCGGATTGCGCCTGGAGCGGAACGAGACAGAACAATGACAATATGGTGAGGATGTACCTTTTCATGCTACAGAAGATTATAGGTTTCAAGTATGCGGTCCAGCTGAACCTCATCGGCCACTAGGACAGGACGGGGTTTGCTGCCGTCGGCCTTACCCACGATACCGGCGGTTTCAAGCTGGTCCATAAGACGTCCGGCACGGTTATAGCCGATGGCAAATTTGCGCTGGATGAGTGATGTGGAGCCTGACTGGTTGACCACCACCAGGCGTGCCACATCGGCAAACATCGGGTCAAACTTGCCGGCATCAATGCCGCCGTCAATAGGACCGCTCTCGTTCTCATCGACATATTCAGGCAGCGGATAAGCTTCGGTGTATCCCTGCTGGCGGCTTATATACTGGCAGATGGCATTTACCTCGGGCGTATCGACAAACGCACACTGTACACGCACCGGATCGCTGCCCGACAGGAACAGCAGGTCGCCGCGGCCTATCAGCTGGTTGGCTCCCGGCTTGTCCAGAATGGTACGGGAGTCTATCATGGAGCTTACGCGGAATGCCATACGGGCGGGGAAATTGGCCTTGATGGTACCGGTTATGATGTTCGTGGTAGGACGCTGCGTGGCAATGATCATGTGTATGCCTACGGCGCGAGCCTTCTGGGCGATACGTGCTATGGGCATCTCTATATCCTTTCCTGCGGTCATGATTAGGTCACCGAACTCATCTATCACCACCACGATGTAGGGCAGATAGCGGTGTCCCTTCTCGGGATTGAGCTTACGGTCCTTGAACAGGTTGTTATACTCAATGACGGAACGGACGTTGGCGTTCTTGAGCAGCTCGTAACGGTTGTCCATCTCTATGCAGAGAGACTTGAGCGTATGGATAACCTTGGTGGTGTCAGTTATGATAGCGTCGGTTTCATCGGGCATCTTGGCCAGGAAATGCTTGATGATGGGAGAGTAGATGCTGAACTCCACCATCTTGGGGTCAACCATGACAAGCTTGAGCTCTGCAGGATGCTTCTTGTAGAGTAGGGATGTGATGACGCAGTTGAGACCTACGGACTTACCCTGACCGGTGGCGCCGGCTACAAGCAGGTGAGGCATCTTGGCCAGATCAAACATGAACACCTCATTGGTTATGGTGCGTCCAAGAGCCACGGGAAGCTCCATCTTGCTTTCGGCAAACTTACGGCTGTTCAGTATGGACTCCATCGATACCATTACGGGCTTGGCGTTAGGTACTTCTATACCGATGGTTCCCTTGCCGGGTATGGGCGCTATGATACGTATGCCCAAGGCGGCCAGACTCAATGCTATGTCAGCTTCAAGGTTACGGATCTTGGAGATACGTACTCCGGCGGCCGGGGTGATCTCATACAGGGTGATGGTGGGACCTACCGTGGCGTTGATGGAGTCTATCTCGATTCCGAAATTGCGCAGTACCTCAATGATGCGGTTCTTGTTGGCCTCCTGCTCCTTCTCGTCAATGGCCGGAGCGTCGTTGTCATAATGCTTGAGCAGGTCCAGGGTGGGGAACTTGTAATGAGAAAGGTCCAGGCGCGGATCATAGGGCTCCTGTATCTTGCCTTCGGCTTTTTCTATGTCTTCACCGGTGGTTATGGTCATCTCTATGTCCTGTGCGGGGCTTTCGGAGTCATCCCCTTTATCGGTCTTATCCGTATCGGCAGGTTTGGGACCGTTGTCCTGTGCAGGGATTTCTACAGGTTTTACCTCAACGGGACCATTGTCATAGCCTGTATCATCGGTCTGTACGGCATAGATGTCGTCGTCATCGGGAGTGTCATCAGACTGAGGCTCAGCTTCTGTGACGGTTTCCGGCTGGCGTCTGCGGAATCCGCGTTTCATGCGGTCGGCGCCGTTGCGAATTACCTGAATGGTATTTCTGGTCAGGAAAATGCAGTAAAGGAGCATGGTCAGGGCAAGCAGAAGCAAAAGTCCGATTACACCGATGTTGTCGCAAAGGAAAACGGTGGCGTTCATTCCGTGCGCGCCACCCGGCATGATGAACGAGTTCTGCATGATGCCGGTCTGCTTGAGACCCAGAAGCGCCCAGTGAAGGAATACGGAGAGCCAAAGCATCAGGATGGTGCAACTTATAAACCATTGCAACAGTCTGAAATGGGTTATGCGCATCATGTTGAGGCCGCATGCCAGAAGGAATACCGGAATAAGGACCGATGACAGGCCAAACCAGTCGTTTATCATCTTGTTGGCCATGCTGGCGCCCAATCCGCCGGTCTTGTTTACGATTTCACCGGTTCCGTTGGCCAGTGCACTCTGGTCTATACCGCCGCTGAACAGGAACGATATATACGCTCCAAGCATGAAAATGGCCAGTATGGTCAGAATGGCACCGCTCACGAACAGGAATGTTTCGTTGCGGAACGTATCGGATATGCTGCTCAGGTTGAACCTGATCTCCGGCTTTTGGGTCCCTGTGCGGGGTTTTGTATCTTTTTTGCTTGTGCTCATAGCGGTGTTAGGGTGCTTTATGTACTAATGTGCAAAGGTAGAAACTATTTATGACAATAAAAAATCAAAATAGGGTGGGCTTATCGGCGATTTGTGAGTACTTTTGCAAACGCAAACTGAAAATATGGACAAATCGGCGGCATTTGACAAAAATACGATTGAATTCGTGACGGTTGCGGCGGAGTATTGCGCCTTTCTTGAACAGGTTTCGGACAAGACGCCCGCAAGGGTTGTTGACGTACTCTCCAAGCTGCTGCCTCTTGTATATCTTAAGGCAACCATGCTTCCTGCGGTGGAACCTGAAGGGCTGTACATGGAGGAAGCCGTTACGGAGGCCGATTACGGCGTAATACGCATGCAGTTGGCGCAAATACTCGGTGAAAACGATGATTATCTGGAGGTATTTGTAGAAGACATGAAGTATAGCGACACTCCGGTACGTAAGTGCATTTCGGAGGATCTGGCCGATATATATCAGGCTCTGGGTAATTTTGTCAGCTCATACCGCAGCGGTTTGGATGAGGTTATGGATGAGGCCGTGGCGGTATGTGCCGACGGTTTCCGTACATATTGGGGACAGACCCTGACCAATACGTTGCGTGCACTGCATTACGTCAGGTACAATTCTGACCAGGAACTTGATGAATCATCTGTTTATGATTGAACTGCCCGATAAAATAGACAAGTCGGAACTTGCCGACAAGCCCAGGGTGGTGTTTGACGGCATAATAGAGGAGATAGACACTGAGGAGAAGGCGCAGAAAGCCATCGAAATCCTCTCTAAGGAGAAGGTGGTGGGTTTTGATACAGAAACCAGACCTTCATTCACAAAGGGGGTTGTCCATAAAATAGCCCTTCTGCAGCTGTCTACAGACAAATACGGATATCTGTTCCGCCTTAACAAGATAGGTATACCGGACTGCGTGGCGGAATTCCTTTCCAACCCGGAAATAATAAAGGTGGGCATATCCATTAAGGATGATTTCCATTCTCTCTCCAGCAGAAGGGAACTGCAACCCGCGGGTTTTGTGGAGCTTCAGGACCTGTGCGGCGGAATGGGTATTGAAGAGAAGGGCCTGCAGAGACTCTACTGCCTGCTTTTTAAGGAGCGTATCTCAAAAAACCAGCAGCTCAGCAACTGGGAGATTGACAGCTTAACGGAGAGCCAGCGCCAATATGCCGCAATAGACGCATGGGCTTGTCTAAGGATTTATAATTATATTTTGGAACTAAAACGGACCGGCCGGTATAGGATCATAAAGAAGTATGCAGAAGAGAGTAATACTTAAGAAAGGTAAGGAGGAGTCACTCCTGCGTTTCCATCCCTGGATTTTCTCGGGTGCCATCGCATCGATAGAGGGATCTCCCGAGGAGGGTGATGTGGTTGATGTCTATACGCATGAAGGCAAGTGGATTGCCGTGGGCCATATACAGGTGGGCAGCATAGCCGTGAGAGTGCTCTCTTTCAAGCAGGAGGCCATTGATGAAAGATTCTGGCTCAAGCGTCTTACAGTAGCTTATGAACTGCGCCGCTCATTGGGGCTCACCGACCGCAAGGATCATAATATTTTCCGTCTTGTACACGGTGAAGGGGATAATCTCCCCGGGCTTGTCATAGATATTTACGGCCATACGGCAGTGATGCAGGCTCACTCGGTGGGAATGCATATGGACAGGATGGCCATAGCCAAGGCACTGCAGAAAGTGATGGGCAGCGCCATTACCGGTATTTACTACAAGTCCGAGACCACATTGCCTTTCAAGGCCGATGTGGACCGCGGGAACGGATATATTGCAGGCGGCCCGTCAGATGACACTCCTTTGGAGTATGGCATGAAAATGCCGGTGGACTGGATAAGCGGCCAGAAGACAGGCCTTTTCATTGACCAGCGTGAAAACCGCGCCTTATTGGAAAAATATTCCAAGGACCGTTCGGTACTGAATATGTTCTGCTATACAGGCGGTTTTTCGCTTGCGGCATTGAGAGGCGGGGCCAAGCTTGTGCATTCTGTTGACAGTTCCGCACGTGCCATTGAGCTTACTGCGGGCGGAGTGGAGGATAATTTCCCCGGAGATACCCGTCACGCGGCCTTTGCCGAGGATGCGTTCAAATATCTGGACCGCATGGATCCGGTATATGACCTTATCATTCTTGATCCTCCTGCCTTTGCCAAACATAAGGATGCCCTGAAGCATGCTCTGATAGGGTACCGCCGTCTTAATCAAAAGGCTATGGAAAAGATTCTGCCGGGCGGAATCATGTTTACATTCTCCTGCTCACAGGTGGTTACCAAGGACCAGTTCCGTATGGCAGTCTTTACCGCTGCGGCCCAGGCCGGACGCAGTGTGAAGATTCTTTATCAGCTTCATCAGCCCGCAGACCACCCCGTAAACATATTCCATCCCGAGGGTGAGTACCTGAAAGGATTGGTCTTACAGGTGGAGTAGTGTGAAAAATTGTTAAATGTTGGAATTTTTATTCTGAATAAGAGTTGTATATAAATTTAAGGCATATCTTTGTGATGTGTTTTTCATGGTATTAGATTTAATTTGAGAACGAGTTGTCGGGATGACAACTCGTTCTCTGCTTTTTTACTTTTTGAATTTGAAACGTTTTCCGTTCCAAACGTATCTTAGAGGTTCTGGTTTGAACCAGTCGCGGTATCTGTCCGCGTCTTGGCCTATGTAGTCAAGCGATGTGTATCGGAATTCCAGTGCGTTTTCTACGGCCGTTGCAGACTGCAGCCTTAGTATGGACTGTCTCTTAAGGTCCTGCAGCGAATCCTTTTTAAGTGCCTCTTTTGTCAGATAATCATCAAACTCGGGCAGCTTAATGAGGTCTTTGCCGTCAACGGGAGTCCAGTCTTCATTGTAGAAAGTGATGCGTGAATCCTCAAAGCGTGTTATTGCGGTCTTGATGATGCAGATCAGGTATTTGCCTTTCTTTCCGGGAAACAGGGCTATTTCCATCCTGCCGGACCGTGAAGTCATGATTGTGATTGAGGTCTGCGTGAAAGAGGTCATGACACTCTCTCCGCCCAGTTTGTTTCTGACCTGTGCCTTCATGCCGCTGTCCATGTAATCCAGAAAATCCATGCGCTCGCTTTTGGTCAGAGTGGGGATGATGGAGTCGGGCATGTTAATAAAGAGGGAACGCATGTCTTGGGCTTGGACTGCGCCAAGTGCGGCTACGCACAGGAATAATATGGCAAAATGTCTTTTCATCATATCTGGAACAGGTTGTCAGGATACTCTATCTTATACAGGAACAGTCCCTGGGCAGGAGCGGAATCACCGGCGCTGCAACGGTCCTTATTCTCTATTATCTGTTTGAATCCGTCTATGGTGAGCTTGTGCCGACCCACCTCAATGAGCGTTCCTACAATGGCGCGAACCATATTCCTGAGGAATCGGTCGGATGTTATGGTAAATTCCCAGCGTCCGTCGGGGAGCGGATTCCAGACCGCCTCGGTTACATGACAGTCATTGGTCTTGGTGTCGGTATGCAGCTTGCTGAAACTGGTGAAATCCCGGGTCGTAATGAGCAGCTCAGCAGCTTTGTTCATAAGCTCGAAATCGGGTTTGTTGGGCAGATACCATGAGTAACAGCGGTTGAACGCACTTTTGTCCAGATTCACATAGTATTTATATGTCCTGGAGATTGCGTCAAAGCGTGCGTGTGCATCGGACCTGACGGGAACGATCCTGTGAACGGCTATATCGGGTGGAAGTATTCCGTTGAGCTTGCCAGTCATCCATTCGCAGTCCTGGGGCTCGTCCAGGTCAAAATGAGCTACCATCTGTGAGGCGTGGACTCCGGCGTCGGTGCGTCCGGCTCCCGTCAGGCTTACCTGCCGGCGCAGGAACAGTGCCAGCGACTCCTCCAAACGCTGCTGCACCGATGGCGAATGGGGCTGTATCTGCCATCCGCTGTAGGCGGTGCCGTCAAACTCCAGATATATAAAGTATCTCATTCTCTTCTCTGTCCCGCCAGGTTCATGATGTGTGTGGCCACAAGCGCGGCTGTTTCGGTCCTGAGCCTTGAAGGTCCAAGTGAAACGGGACGGAAACCGGCCTTAAGGGCTATGTCTATCTCGGCCCGGCTGAAATCGCCTTCGGGGCCTATCAGCACAAGGGTGTCGTGTCCGGGAATAACGGCATCCTGAAGCAGCAGTTTTGATCCGGGCTCGCAGTGGGCAATGAATCTGTCACCGTTGAAACCCTTTTCAACGAGGTTTTGGAAGGCGGTCATCCCGTTCAGGACCGGAAGCGTGGCTTTCTGTGACTGTTTCATGGCGGATACGGCTATCTTGCCGATGCGCTCCATCTTGATAACGTCACGCTCGGAGTGCTCTGTCTTGAGGAAGGTTATCTCATCTACACCTATTTCTACGGCCTTTTCAACGAACCATTCGTTGCGGTCCATGAGCTTGGTGGGGGCAACAGCTATATGAAGGTGTCCGTCCCAGAGCGGCTGCTGGACCTCCTTGCTTTCAATATGCACTATGCATTGCTTTCCGGATACGGAACTGATTACGGCATTGTAAAAAGAACCCTTTCCATCGGTCAGACGGATGCGGTCACCCTCTTTCATCCGCAAAACGCGTATGCAGTGCCCGGCCTCGTCTTCTGGAAGCCGCATGTCATCCTGTATGTCCGGAGTATAGAATAGCCACATAATCAGATTATGTCCATGTCGGATTCTCCGCTCTGCTCGCGGTTGTTGATCTCATCGCGCAGACGGGCTGCATATTCGTAATTCTCGGCAGCAATAGCCTGATCCAACGCCTCTTTGAGAACCTTGGTGCTTGCGGTGGTTATTGACATGGAGTATGATCCGTCGGGCTGCATGCGTACGCAGTGGTGGTCCAACAGGTCATTGTCAATGTAGATGGGTATGTTGGCGCGTACGGCCAGGGCAAGGGAATCGGCTGTGCGGCAGTCTATATATGAGAGGTTGCCGTCGTGCTCCATGAAGAGGTGTGAGTAGAATACACCGCTCTTGATCCTGTAGATTTCCACCTCGGTAAGGTGTCCGTCAAAAGAATTCAGGGTGTTGATGAAAAGGTCATAAATACCGGGATGAGGTACCTTGTGGTTGAACAGGCTTACTATTATGGCCTGCGCCTCCATGGGGCCTACAAGGACGGGTAGACAACGCATGTCGTCATTCTGGAAATGTTTCTCCTTGAGCATGGCGATAAGCGCCAGGTCAGACGGTTTCCTGTTGAGGAGCTCGCCTACGATAAGCTCTATTTTCCTGTTTTCACCCATATAGCCGCAAAGATATACAATATTACGGGAAACAAAAAAGCCGATGCTGACGCGTCGGCTTTTCTTTGGTATTATAAGGGAGCTTATTTGCCTCCTCTGCTCTTTGCGTAGCGGCTCATGAACTTGTCCACGCGTCCTGCGGTGTCGACCAGCTTTGACTTGCCGGTGAAGAACGGGTGTGAAGTGTTTGAGATTTCAATCTTGATCAGGGGATAGGTCTGACCTTCGAATTCGATTGTCTCCTTTGTTGCGCAAGTGGAACGTGACAGGAAGCAATCTCCGTTAGACATGTCCTTGAATACTACAGGACGATAGTTCTCGGGATGAATACCTTTTTTCATAACTTATTTTGTTTTTAATTTCTCCATTTAGCGCCCGCCGGAATATAGGCGGAACATGATTATGGGGGTTTCAGCGCGCAAAGATACTGCTTTTTTGAATATCAGCAATAAAATGGTACTGTTTTTTAGAGGCAGACCCCAATCTTAAACTTTGTGAAACGGTGAATAACTTTCTGTCTATACATTATTAAATAGCAGATTAAGATTGTAATTTCGCGGCTGAAATCAAAAAGGTGCAAAATATTAACTAAATAAATCATCATTATTATGGTAAGCTACAAAGAACTGGGTCTTGTAAACACCCGCGCAATGTTTGCCGCAGCCGTTAAGGGCGGATATGCTATCCCGGCATTCAATTTCAACACAATGGAGCAGATGCAGGCTATCGTTCAGGCTGCAGTCGAGACCAAGTCACCGGTTATCATGCAGGTATCAAAGGGTGCCCGCAACTACGCTAACGCCACTATCCTGCGTTACATGGCACAGGGTGCTGTAGAGTATGCCAAGGAGCTTGGCTGCGCTCATCCTGAGATCGTTCTCCATCTTGATCACGGTGACAGCTTTGAGCTTTGCAAGGACTGCATCGACATGGGTTTCTCATCAGTCATGATTGACGGTTCTGCTCTTCCTTATGAGGAGAACATCGCCCTCACCAAGAAGGTTGTTGAGTACGCTCACAAGTATGATGTAACCGTTGAGGCTGAGCTGGGTGTTCTGGCAGGCGTTGAGGACGAGGTTGCAAGTGAGGTTTCACACTATACCAAGCCCGAGGAGGTTATCGATTTCGCTACCCGTACCGGTTGCGATTCACTGGCTATCTCAATAGGTACTTCACACGGTGCTTACAAGTTCAAGCCCGAGCAGTGCACACGTGACCCCAAGACCGGCAGGCTGGTTCCCCCTCCATTGGCATTCGACGTGCTGCATGAGATTGAGAAGAAGCTTCCCGGATTCCCCATTGTTCTGCACGGATCATCATCAGTTCCCCAGGAGGAGGTTGATACCATCAACGCATACGGCGGCAAGCTGCCCGATGCAGTAGGTATACCCGAGGAGCAGCTCCGCGAGGCTTCAAAGAGCGCTGTATGCAAGATCAACATTGACTCTGACTCACGTCTGGCTATGACAGCTGCCGTACGTAAGTACCTGGCTGAGAACCCCAGTCACTTTGATCCCCGTCAGTATCTCAAACCCGCCCGCGACAACATGAAGAAGATGTACATTCACAAGATTGTTGACGTACTGGGTTCAGACAACAAGCTTCTGCAGAAGTAAGACAGACCATAAACACACATAATCAGATAATGGAGAGGACAACCGCGTCTTCTCCATTATTTTTGTAAATAAAAAGAGGTTTAAGTGGTTCCAATTCCGAAAAATCATTAAGTTTGTAGGCTTATTGAGTAATGTGTATGAAATTCCGGTTACTGTCTTTTGTTATTCCTCTGGCGCTTTCTGCTCTTGTTTCCTGTGTGAACAAGGAGTATAAGACGCTTGACGACGGCGTCGTGGTGAACGTGAGGGAACCGGAACCGGACGGCCCCCAGAAGGTACGCCTTACGGTGATGTCAGACCGTGTGATTCGCGTTACGGCTACTCCCGACAAATCCTTTCATGACCGCAACAGCCTGATAGTCCTGCCCGGAGCCGCACATGAGGCCGGTTTTGCCATCCGCAACCATAAGGATGAGATTGAGCTTCAGACGGCGTCTATGAGCGCAATCGTGAACAAGGCCGATGGCCGGGTGCGTTTTACGGACGCCGGCGGAAATGCTATAATAAACGAGGCCCAACCGGCTTCATTCACTCCTATCCAGGTTGATGACACGGAGGGATACTCCACCGTCAACCGGTTTGACACACAGGATGATGAGGGACTTTACGGCTTGGGCCAGCACCAGTCTGACCAGTGGAACTACAAGGGACAGAATGAGGAGCTGTACCAATACAACACCAAGATAAGCATTCCATTTGTGATCTCATCGCACGGATACGGCATCCTGTGGGACTCTTATTCCCAGGGCCGGTTTGGCAATACTGAGCCGTACATGCAGCTTAACCGTCTCTTTAAACTCTATGACAAGGATGGTAAGGAGGGCAGCTTGACCGGAACATATTACGGCAGTATGCGCGGACGTACCCAGGTGAGACAGGAGGATTCCATATATTTTGTGGATTCCGAGACCATAAAGAACCTGCCGCGTCTGGGCCAGAGAGTGCTTTACGAGGGCTCGCTCGAGGCTCCGGAATCAGGCACCTACAGCTTTATCCTGTATTATGCCGGATATATCAGGGTCTTTCTGGGTGACCAGGAGGTGGTCAAGGAGCGCTGGCGTACTTCGTGGAACCCCAACTCATACAAGTTCAGCTTTGACATGGAGAGGGGGAGAAAGTATGAACTGCGTATAGAATGGCGCCCGGACGGCGGCACCTCTTATTGCGGACTCAGGGCATACGCGCCGGTAAGCAGGGAACAGGCCGACAAACTGACCATGTGGAATGAGATGGTGCAGGAGTCTGATTACTATTTCATATCCGGTGATGACATGGACGGTGTCATAAGCGGCCTGCACTCATTGGTGGGAGGTCCTAACATGTTGCCTAAGTGGGCTATGGGTTTCTGGCAGAGCCGTGAGCATTATCAGAATCAGAATGAGGTGATACAGACCGTACGGGAATTCCGTCGCCGCGGGATAGGTCTTGACAATATTGTCCAGGACTGGAATTACTGGGAGCAGGATTCATGGGGTTCTCATGAGTTCGATAAGTCCAGATATCCCGATCCTCAGGCCATGATGGACCGCGTACACGGCATGAACGCGCACCTTATGATATCCGTATGGCCCAAGTTCTATGAATCGACGGAGCATTTCAAGGAGTTTGATTCCCACGGATGGATGTACAGGCGTGCCGTAGAAGACAGCATACGCGACTGGGTAGGCCCCGGTTACATAGGTTCTTTCTATGATGCCTATTCGGCCGGCGCCAGGGAGCTGTTCTGGAACCAGCTTAAGGATCATCTGTACGGCTACGGTATCGACGCCTGGTGGATGGATGCCAGCGAGCCTAACATACGTGACTGTGTGCCTATGGATTACTGGAAGGCACTTTGCGGACCTACGGCACTAGGCTCATCGACAGAATATCTTATGGCATATTCCCTCATGAATGCGCAGGCTATCTACGAGGGACTTATAAAGGAAGACCCCAACAAGCGCGTATTCCAGCTTACACGTTCCGGATTTGCGGGACTTCAGCGCTATTCAACCGCTTCATGGAGCGGTGACATAGGTACCCGCTGGGAGGATATGCGCTCTCAGATAACCGCTGGACTGAACTATTCTCTCTGCGGTAATCCATACTGGACTATGGATATAGGCGGATTCTGTGTCGAGAACCGCTATGCCAACGCCCAGCGGTTATATGACCGAACCCGTATTGAGAACGCCGACCTCAAGGAGTGGCGTGAACTCCAGACCCGTTGGTACCAGTTTGGAACTTTCTGTCCGCTGTACCGTGCCCATGGCCAGTATCCTTTGCGTGAGGTCTGGAACATAGCTCCGCAGAACCATCCTGCATACGAGTCTATAGTCTATTACAACGGAATGCGGTACAGACTGATGCCTTACATCTATTCCCTGGCCGGTCAGGCCTGGCTCAACGGGAATATCATGATGCGTGGACTGGTTATGGATTATTCCTTTGACCCCGAGGCGCGTGAGGTATCGGACCAGTATATGTTCGGCCCTTCAATCATGGTATGCCCCGTATACGAATACGGTGCCACGTCAAGGGATGTATACCTTCCGCTGGGCAGGATATGGTACGACTATTATTCCGATTCGGTATTTGCCGGCGGACAGACTGTCTTGGCCGATGCGCCTTACGAACGTATTCCGCTCTTTGTGCCGTCCGGCTCAATCATAGTTTCGGGTCCTGAGATCAGATACGTTGACGAGAAACCGGCCGATGAACTGTTTGTGGATTGTTATGCAGGCAATGACGGTGAATTCCTTCTGTATGAGGATGACGGCACCACAAACGCATATGAGGATGGCGCATACTCTGTCATTCCGATATCTTTCAAGGAGGATGAGCATGGCTGCATATTCATATTTGACCAGCGTCAGGGAGACTATGAGGGGATGATACACCGCCGAAAACTCAATATCCGCTACCATATGCCTGACAGGACAGTGGAACTCAGCGTGGATTATACCGGCAGGCGGCTTGAGTATGCATTGGGATTATGATAATTACAACAAAATATCAAAACTATGAAGAAATATCTTTTGGGTTATGACATAGGCAGCTCTTCAGTGAAGGCTAGCCTTGTATCGATTGAGACTGGCAAGAGCGTGGCATCGGCTTTCTATCCCGATTCGGAAGCGCCTATCAAGGCTGTTAACCCCGGATGGGCAGAGCAGGAGCCGGATGACTGGTGGACATATCTTAAGAACGTGACCGCCAAGGTCATGCAGATGTCGGGTGCCAAAGGTTCCGACATTGAGGCCATAGGTATATCATATCAGATGCACGGTCTGGTGTGCGTAGACAAGGCAGGCAAGGCCTTGCGCCCCGCAATCATCTGGTGTGACTCACGTGCCGTGCCTTACGGAGACAAGGCATTCCGTGAGATAGGTAAGGGCCAGTGCCTTACCAACCTGCTCAATTCACCGGGTAATTTCACCGCCGCCAAGCTGGCATGGGTCAAGGAAAACGAGCCCAAACTGTATGAGAAGATTGACAAGATCATGCTCCCTGGCGATTATATCGCAATGCGTCTTACCGGTACCACCTGCACCACCGTTTCAGGTCTGTCTGAGGGTATGATGTGGAACTTCAAGGAGAATGATGTGGCTGATTTCCTGTTGGAGTATTACGGATTCAGCCGTTCCCTTATTCCGGAGATAAGGCCTACCTTCTCGGAGCAGGGCAGAATTTCTATCGCTGCCGCCAAGGAGCTTGGCATCGAGGCCGGCACCCCGGTTACATACCGTGCAGGTGACCAGCCCAACAACGCCCTTTCGCTGAATGTGTTCGAGCCGGGTGAGATTGCTGCAACCGCCGGAACATCGGGCGTGGTATACGGCGTGAACGGTGCCGTGAACTTTGACCCGCAGTCAAGAGTCAATACCTTTGCCCATGTCAACCATACCAACAAACAGACCCGTCTGGGTGTGCTGCTGTGCATCAACGGCACAGGTATCCTGAATGCATGGACACGCCGTAACATCATGCTTGAGGGCCTGTCATACGGCGATATGAACAAGATAGCCCAGAGTATTCCCGTAGGTTCTGACGGTGTGAGCGTACTGCCGTTCGGAAACGGTGCCGAGCGTGTTCTGGGTAACCGTAACGTAGGCTGCAGCATACACGGATTCAACTTTAACATACATAACCGCAACCATCTGGCACGTGCCGTGCAGGAGGGTATAGTATTCTCATTCAAGTACGGAATGGACGTTATGGTGGAGATGGGTATGGAGATTTCAAAGATACATGCCGGCAACGCCAATATGTTCCTGAATCCTGTATTCCGCGAGACTCTGGCAGGCATTACAGGCGCTACGATAGAACTTTACGATACCGATGGCTCGGTAGGCGCAGCCAAGGGTGCCGGTATGGGCGCAGGCGTATACCGTGACCATAATGACGCATTCTCTACACTTGAGAAGATAAATGTAATAGAACCTGACAAGAAGCTTGTTCCGCAGTACGAAGAGGCTTACGCACGCTGGAAACGCATCCTCAACATGTACATGAATGAGTTTTAAAAAATAGTGTTTCCAGAGTTGTTTATTTGAATTATAAACGTATCTTTGCCTTTCGCGCACGCAAGGGCGTAAAACAAGAGATTTATTCACTTTATTAATAAAAAATCAATTATGGCAAAAGAGTATTTTCCCGGTTTGAAGAAGATCAAATTCGAGGGTAAGGACAGCAAGAACCCAATGGCTTTTCATTACTATGATGAGAACAAGGTTATCATGGGTAAGAAGATGAAGGATTGGCTGCGCTTTGCAATGGCATGGTGGCACACACTGTGCGCAGAGGGTGCAGATCAGTTCGGTGGTGGTACCAAGACTTTCCCCTGGATGGATGCCGATCCTATTCAGACCGCTAAGAACAAGGTTGATGCAGGTTTCGAGTTCATGCAGAAGCTGGGTATCCCTTATTTCTGCTTCCACGATGTTGACCTGGTTTCAGAGGGCAAGAACGTTGAGGAGTATGAGAAGAATCTCAAGACTATCGTAGCTTACATCAAGGAGAAGCAGAAAGAGACCGGTGCCAAACTGCTTTGGTCAACCGCTAACGTGTTCGGTAACAAGCGTTACATGAACGGTGCTTCTACCAATCCTGATTTTGACGTTGTAGCACGTGCTATCGTTCAGATCAAGAACGCTATCGATGCTGGTATCGAGCTGGGTGCCGAGAACTATGTATTCTGGGGTGGCCGTGAGGGTTATATGAGCCTTCTCAACACAGACCAGAAGCGTGAGAAAGAGCACATGGCTACCATGCTGACCATGGCCCGTGACTATGCACGCGCTAAGGGTTTCAAGGGCACATTCCTGATTGAGCCCAAACCATGCGAGCCTTCAAAGCACCAGTATGATGTTGACAC
>Ga0310786_10005267_pt1 | contig 17659 bp, 4 predicted proteins | sample AusTroGonzalo_MG_FD_203881 | JGI IMG/M metagenome (GOLD analysis project Ga0310786, IMG submission 203881) | Bovine rumen microbial communities from tropical cattle in Woodstock, Queensland, Australia - Gonzalo_03 (v2) (version 2) | ecosystem: Host-associated > Mammals > Digestive system >... | reverse complement strand
ATTCTAGCTATTGGGAGAATGGTTATTACAAGATGACTTCTTCTGATGATGGATACGTAACTTTGAAGAATCTAGTTAAATTCAAGAAAAGTGGATATTACAGAATTTATGTAGAAGATACTGATGGTAACGAATCTTATGTTCAGATTAATGTAGATACTTCTTCTAGTTCTTCTAGTGATAATGATGATTTAGAAGTTTCTGCTTCTCCTTCTAGTCCTGATACTTATGAATGGGTTAAACTTACTATAGAGACTGATGATGATTACACTGGTAAAATCAATTTCTCTAAATTCCAATACAGAGCTAGCAGTTCATCTTCTTGGTCTAATATCTCTAGAACTTCTAGTACTTACGTTTCTGATTATTCTACTTATTGGTCTAATGGTTACTACAAAATGACTTCTTCTGATGATGGATACGTAACTTTGAAAAATTTAGTTAAATTCAAGAAAAGTGGATATTACAGAATCTATGTAGAAGATACTGATGGTAACGAATCTTATGTTCAGATTAATGTTGATACTTCTTCTAGCTCTTCTTCATCTTCTAATGATGACATCAAACTTTCAACTAATAGGAAATCTCCAACTACTAGCCAATACGTAAATCTAACTATCGAAACTGATGATGACTACGCATGAAAACTATACTTATCTGCCAAATATAGAAAATCTTCATCTGCTAGCTGGACATCTATCGATCAGACTTCTTCATCTTACTTCTCTAATTATTCTGATGTATGGGATGATGGTTACTACAAAATGAAAGCTTCAGATGATGGTGAAATCACTCTATACAACCTAGTTAAATTCAAGAAAACATGATACTACAGAATCTACGTAGAAGATACTGACGGAAATATTTCTTATATCCAGTTCACTGTGGGTGACGTAGATGATAATGAAGAAAGTGATGTAAGTTGATTCACCGTCAGCGAATTAGCTAACGTAAAGAGTGTATATAAACAATGGAATAGTGTAGTATGAGAAATGAAGAGAAATTATCCATCACTCAAAAAAGATACATACTGGCTACAACTTTCAGACAATTTCTATGACGACATGGAAGATGTAATAAACAACAGAAAATATAGAGATTTCCAAGATTATGAAGATTTCGAGAAGGCATTCGATGAATGGTATAGATACACTATGAAAAATATCTAATCCAGATACCCATCAAAAAGGCTGATTCATATAAATGAGTCAGCTTTTTTATATATCATCATTCAGAGGGAGTGTAACGACCGAAGAATCTAGAGAGGCTAAATTATTTATCCTGGATTCTTCGCTATCGCTCAGAATGACGATTTTGTGTTATGCGTCATTCAGAGGGAGAGAAACGACCGAAGAATCTAGAGAAGCTAAATTATTTATCCTGGATTCTTCGCTTTCGCTCAGAATGACAAGCGTAATGAAAATAACCCTAAAGGGCTACATAATTCATACTACACACCATACACCCAAAAAGTCAACCAGAAAATTCGACAAAATCGCCCAAATTTTTGCAAAATTTTCCATTTCCAGATATAATTATGTGACCAAATTTTAATTACTTTTTCAAAGGAAATGAAAATGTCATTGGGAGACAATCGATGAGATGTTAAAAAAATCAGATTTCACCACAGAGTGAAAAGATTTTATTACAAAAATCTCTTTAGGAAGATATACACAGTGGCGATAATCTGACTAATAGCTGCTAATGTTTTTAGCCTATTTAAGTATCAGTCTTTCGCTGAGGTCGTAAATGGCGTAAATTACAATATAACATACTCGGACACAGAGACAAAAGCGTACATAATATGAGATAATTATACTAATAACCAGTGGTGTTGATGTATCGGTGCACAAGAGTGTGAACAAAACTGTTCAAATCTCTTTTTCTACGGAACTATCACAATTCCACGGGCATGACATGATGATATTATCATCATGGACCGTAACCTATGAGCTACAAAAAGATGGAATAAAACTGATGTAGACCGAAATAATAATTGAACATATTATGATGGAAGCACAACTCCATCATCATACTGATATCACTATCAATGGTGAAATAATTATTGATTTTCTCCAAGAGTTACTCCAAATACTCAATCAACACTACAAATCAGATCTTCCGATTCTTATGCGAACTTTAGATTTATTACAGAAAATGATGTATGGTATGATTGGATGAATTATCCTACTAGTTATGAGTGGGAACAATGACCATGTCCAGAGTGATGGCATGTACCTAGTGCAAGAGAATGGCAAAACGTATACAACGCACTAAATGCATGAAATGATGGGGAATGACTTGCAGAAGCATTACTATTACCTCCTGCTGGTATGCGCGACCGTGGTAGTTATGCTCACACCAATTCTATAGGTAACCGTGGTTTCTATCGGTCTAACCTTAACAATACTACAAATGCCGTAGCCTTCACTTTTGATTCTGCATCCATCAGCAACGATAACAGCCTCCCATCCATTGGAGGTTCTATACGTTGTTTTAAAGATATCCCACCTACTGCAACTCTCAACGCCAACTGATGAACCGTAGCATCAAATACTATCACAGCAGATGATCAATGACAGATCACACTTCCTACTGCAACTAGAGCCGCTGACTCTAATGGAGAGCGAGTCTTCGAATGATGGTTCGCTTCTGCATGAGATAGCGAGAAGGTATGAAGAGCTGGAGAGACTATCACGATTACAGCTAATACTATGCTCTACGCTCACTGGGCACAGACTATTACAATTCGAGATCCAGCTAACCCATTAAGCTGATTCACTATCATGGATAGAAACCTATGAGCGATAAGTAACGAGATTTCAAGTACAGGTTCTTATTGATTTAAATATCAATGGTGAAATAACTACTGATTCTCCGACTCAGATACTCCAGTAGTCACGACTACATGACTTGCATGGAGTGGCGACTATGATAATCATGGATACTACAATACTAAGTGGATAAACTGAAGCTCTAATGACTACGATGTATGGGATGGAAATAATCCTACAGCTAACGGTAAAGAGCATCATGACTGACTACGATGATGAGCAAGCGATTCATCATCAAATAATCGATGACTAACATCCACAGCACCTGTCACCTGAAGGCAGTGACCATGTCCAGAATGATGGCACATACCTAGCGCATGAGAATGGAGTAAACTACTCGAGTACTGGGTAGCTAATTATACATGAAGTGTATCATTGCAGACAAATAATAATCTTAAATATTTTGAAACAAATTCAACAGCCAGCGAAGCTTTCCAAACATACTTTAAGCTACCTTTCGCAGGTACCCGTAGTCACTTGAATGCATCCCTCTTCGAAACGGGTTCTATTGGTAAGTATTGGTCATCTTCTCCGTACGGTTCGTCTTATCCCTTCAACGCACGCGTCCTGGACTTGAGGTCGTCTGTTGTGTACGCATATAACTACAACGGCCGTAGCTTCGGTCGCTCGGTCCGTTGTTTCAAGGATGAGTATGTACCTGTGTATAATGTGACCTTTGAGCCAGAAAATGGAGCTGCTGCTACGACCCAGAAAGTACTAAAAGATCAGAAAGCTACAGTGCTCAATCCAGCTCCTACGAGAGCATGATATACCCTTAAATGATGGTATCTATCATGAAGTGAATCAGCATTTGACTTCACTGGTACTGCTATCACATGAAATATCACACTTTACGCTAAGTGGAATATCGATTGTCCTGAATGATATATATGACTAGGAGATACTTGTGTAGAATCTGTGACTGTAACATTTGATACGAAATGATGATCAAGTAAAGAAAGTATAGAATTTGAAAAAGGTATGAAATTAAGGGAAAAAGAAAAAATGGTGGCTATTAGTTCAAATTCTTGTATGAGTTCTTACGAATATATGGATGATATGTGTGAAATCGTAGTGCTTCCTTGAGTAGATGCTATAGATCTTGAAATTAGTTATAGTCCATCATACTCAGTGATGGCAATATGGCAGTGAAGCCGACCTAATTGTGGTTTAACTTATTATTCATATCATGGTAATGATGATCAATCAGTATCATGAATACTGTCGAGTTGAAAACATAATTATACCATATCGTGAGATACTGTGACAATTGGATATCTTGTTACTGATGATCATAGTGGATGTAAATGATCTTATTCTGCGACACTGACATGAGTATTTACTACTTCAGAATGGATTGGTAATGATCCAACGAGACCATGATATCTTTTTGCGTGATGGTATACAGATGAAGAGTTAACTCAACCACTTACTTTTCTTACTCCAATTACAAATGATATCACACTGTACGCTAAATGGACTAAATTTACAGAATTAACGACATGACAAGATTTTAATGCAAAGATAAAGAATCTAGCGAATGATTCTACGTCCTTAACATATAATAGTGAAGACACAAATATAGAAAAATTTGAACGTTCAACTACGCCAGCACCAGATTTGGTAAGAACAGAAATAATTTCATCACAAGATTCAGTAGTTGAAACAGTAGCATGGTATGAAAATGGAACCATAAAGTATTATACCGATGCAGAGATTATATATATGAATCAAAATTCAAGCTATATGTTCCAAAAATGTAGTAATTTAAAAAGTGTAGATTTGTATGATTTGAATACAAGTAAAGTGACAAATATATCAAGTATGTTTTATAATTGTAGTAAAATAAGGACAATATATTCATCAACATCGTTCAACATCAGTAAAGTTACTAGTTCAAGCAATATGTTTTATAACACTAAAAAACTAGTATGATGAAATGGAACTAAATTTGTAAATTCATACACTGAAAAATCATATGCAAGACCAGATGTACAGTGACAAGTATGATATTTTACTGACAAAGATGCGATAAAGGTGAAATTTATAATTTGAAATACAGAATATGCAAGTGGAGCTTTTAGTTATTGAAAAATTTCAGCACCAGAGGATCCTACTTGGTCAGGATATGCTTTTTCTTCGAGATGGGCTGTACAAGGAAGTGAAACAGATTTTGATTTTAAAAATGATAATATAGTAGAATATACAGAATTATATTCAAAATATACGTGTGCAGATGGATATATATTGGATTGATATGAATGTGTAGAATCAGTGGTACTATCATTTGATTCAAATTGATGAACAGATAAAGAAAGTATAGAATTACCTAAATGAACAAAACCAAAACAAAGAATTAGAAAATATTCACATACAGAGAATATAACAGATGATGGTATTCAAGTGGGTGATTATGGAACTAGTCGGTGAAATGCAAATATACGTGGTACAGATAGGACAACTGCATCAAGTGAAGCTCATGTGGCATCTATACCAGGGGCATCATCACTTCATGTGACGATTGATTACTGATCATATGCTTATTATTATGATTGGGTATCTATGTGGATATGAAGTCATTCAAATTATACAGCATATAGTAATTATAGCTCATCAGTAACAAAACAATTGTGATGAACACGTGGAACAAAAACATACGATGTCTCATGAGATACGGTAACATTTTCATTCCGTAGTACTAGTTCTAACTATGGATGAGATAGATACTGATATTATGCTGTAGTAGAATGGGAAACTTATACAGTTTGAGATGCACCAACAAGGACATGATATGTATTTTCGTGATGGTACACAGAGCTTGAAGGTTGAGAAGAATTTAATCCAGAAACTATGGAAGTAAATGATGATATGACACTGCATGCACATTGGGACTGTGATACAGCTAATGGATACACATGAGACAATAATGGAGGATGTGAAAAAGTCATAAATATAACAGTAACCTTTAACCCTAACTGATGAACTACTGCCACATGAACTATCACTGTAGAATCATGATCTACGATAAATCTCTCAGACTACACAGCTAGCAAATCTGACCACGAATTCCTCGGATGGAATACTAATAGTACAGCTACCGTAGCCATACCTAATAGCTACACAGCAAATAGTGACATAATATTATATGCTATATATCGTAAAGCTCCATCATCATGGACACTAGCTAGCTGAGATTTTCAAGCCCTAGATATCAAATCGTGAAAAAGAATTCTCTTTACTATCCTAGATAGAAATCTCTGAGCTACGAGTACATGAGCATGATCATCAGCAAATCTATCATCATATGGAAGCTATTACCAGTGGTGAAATAACTACGGATTTGCTAATTCAGGTGCTATTACTACAGGTTCTGCTCAGGTAGAGGCTAGTCTCTATAGTCCATCATTTCCTTATTTTGGTTATACATTCATTGTTAGAAAACTCTCTCCATACGGATGGGATAGCACAAATAACTATAATCTCTGGTGATGAGAATGAGATTCCACAACTGCTAGATGACAATGATTAGATTTAGCTAGACGTGGACCATGTCCAGCATGATATCATATCCCATCTACACTTGAATGGAATCAAGCTAGAGATATATGGTGTCAAGCTAAAATGTGAGGTGAATGATGTACTTCAGAAGCTTTTGCACAAGCTTTACTTTTACCATACGCAGGACACCGTAATAGTGGAAGTGGAGAAATAAATAGTCAATGAGAGTGATGATATTATTGGTCATCATCAAGATTGAGTGATGATAACGCTTATGATTTAAATATCTCTTCATGAAGCTTAAATCCTCAACAAGACGACCGTACTCCAGCAGGATATTCTCTGAGATGTTTTATGAATACATCTAATAAAGACATAATATATAATGTTAATGGATGAGATTCATTAGCCAACTGAACGGCAGTTAGTCGATGGATGTCTGGTAGTCAATTACCTACTCCTACTCATTCAGATTCTCATAAAGTATTTATGTGATGGTATGTTTCATCATGATTTGAGGCAGGTACACAAGTAACTACTACAGCATTATCTACTGATGCAAATGATGGAAGTATTACACTTTATGCTAAATGGCACGATAATAGATGTGCTATCGACAAAGAATATGATGAAGAAAATAATCTATGTTATAAACTAGATACTACATACACAGTACCTGTCTACTACGGAGTAGATGCTGATTTATCACACATATATAACGGTAGCCAAATCTCAACTATCACAATCAAACTTGCAAATGGAGATACTCTCACGATGATGGATAGAAACCTATGAGCTAGTGTAGCATGAACTAGCAATACTTCATACGGAGAGCTATATCAACGATGAAACAACACCCCAATCAAGTCAGCATCAACAGACTTCATTAATCACTTGTTACCATATGAAAATTATCGACCAGGACATCCTTTTAATAGATCAGTTTTTGGATCAATGTGGGCTGGCCCAAAATATAATAATCTCCGATGAGGATGAGAAGATACCTCAAATACTACCAGCGTAGATACTTTTTGGTGAGGAATCAAAAATGGAGAAACTAGACAGTGACCATGTCCTACATGATACCATGTACCAAGTGCTTGAGAATGGAATACAGTTACAACATATTGGTATAACACCACAAACCCAGGTAATATAGCTTCATATACTACTCTAAATAGTTGGAGCAGTGTTTCGACATCTTCTTTTTCATCCATATTTAAAATTCCACTAGCCGGTATGAGAGGTTCTGCTGGAAGTGTACAAGATCAATGAAGTGTTGGACGTTACTGGACATCTTCTCCGGCTATGGTAATTGGAGAGCATGATATAGTTTCTTATGTTCCACATCAATTATATTTCAATTCACAATATATAGAAACGATGTGACGTGAACATCGAGATCGTGGTTTTGGATTCTCTATTCGTTGTTTTAAAGATTCACCAAATGCAGCAGAGACTCGTATTATTACATTTAACGAGAATGGCGGAGATTTACTATGAGCTACATGAAATGATGGAGAATGAACATTAATTCAAAAAGTAGAAATCTGAAAGAAAGTTCAGCAACCTGTCAATCCAACTATTACCGGAGGGACTTTCCAAAGATGGACTAGCGATGCACAGTGACAGACAAATTTCAATTTTTCTATTGCCATAACATCCTCTACTCCAACTACTCTATACGCTCAGTATACTTGTGATACTGCGAATGGATACACATGAGACAATAATGGATGATGTACATGTGATGCAGCTAATTGATATCACCAGGTAGATGGTATATGTTCAAATATCTACACAGTCACATATAATACAAACTGATGAGAATGGGAGTTTGGTTACACACCAATTACATGAATACAATATTGAGCTCAAGCTAGTCAGCCAGATAGCTCCAAGCTAACCAAAGAATGATTTGTATTTGAATGATGGTATGAAAATTCGGATTTCTCTGGAGATTCTTATAATTTTTCTACATCTATCACAGATAATATCACACTTTATGCTAAGTGGGGATGTTCAGATAATTACCACCTAAGTGGAGACAACTGTGAAATCAATACATATACAATCATATTTGATGCAAATAACTGAACAGCTGCCACGACTCAGAAAGTAGCACATTGACAGACTGGTTCAGCTCCAACTAATCCTACACATGACAAAGCTACATTCGTAGAATGGTGTTCTGATCCAGAATGAACCCAAGCTTTCAATTTCAACACACCAATTACAGCAGATAAAACTTTATATGCAAAGTGGATTTGTAAAGACTGATATGCTACACTGCAGTGAGTCGGATGACTAGATAGAAACTGTTTCGCATATGAAGAGCTCATATTGACATATAATAATGAAAAATATGTTCTAATGGATAGAAATCTTTGAGCTAGAACTGCATGGGATGGAAGTAATTTTTCAACTGCACTTACAACTCAGCAATATAATTCAGATTCAGATTACTATGGATATTATTATAGATGGTGAAATAACTATGGAACAGAACCTGGTAATTTAAAATTTGTATATAGTAATTGGAGTACAAATAATCAGTGACCTTGTCCTGAATGATGGCATGTGCCAAGTTCTACAGAATGGAATAGAGCTTATTATGTTTGGAATAATTTACCAGATAAAACTATAAGCGGATTAGGAAAATGAGTAGATTTTGCTAAATATTTAAAGTTACCAACTGCGGGTAGTGATTCTAGTTATGCAGGAAATAATGGTATTTACTGGTCTTCAGATGCGCCTTATGAATATTATGATACTGTTTCTAACGCTTTGTGGTTTTCCTCATCTTCGATTAATTTGAGAAGTGAAAATAGTATATCAAATCGTTTTTCAGTACGCTGTTTTATGAACGATCCAAAAACTTTAACCTTCAACCTTAATGGATGAGATGGAGCGATAGATGATATAATCGTACCATCATGAACTAAAGCTAAAGCTCCAGTTAATCCTACTAATGGAGATAAGACTTTCGCTGGATGGTATACAAGTACAAATAATGGTACTACATTATCAAGTACAACTTTTGATTTTGATACAGCTATTACTGAAGACGTAGAGCTTTATGCTAAATGGTGTGGAGCAGGAGAGACTTACTATACAGAACTTTGACAATGTGCAACTAGAGATGCAAATAATATCGTTTACTACTGGACAGATGAAAATGGAAAGGGAGTGATTTCTATCATAAGTGGAGATATAATTCTAACCATGATGGATAAGAATCTCTGAGCAAGTGTAGCTGGACTATGAAGTGATTCATACGGATCCTACTATCAACGATGAAATAATAGACCTTACACTCCTTGATACTGGTCATACAGTATGGCACTATACCAAAATTACTGGCCATGAAATCCATTTCTTGGAAATACCTATTACACAAATGGAAGTGAAAATGATTATTGGAGTGGTGTAATAATATGAAATGAATATCAAGAAATTTTTGATAATTTATGGTGATGAATGTGAGATAATGAAAATAATAATTGGTGATGAATAAATAATTGAGAAGTTAGACAATGACCTTGTCCTACATGATATCATGTACCTAGTGCATGAGAATGGAAATCTTTGACAAAATTTTATTATGATGCTAGGGGACGAAGATATAGAACTTTACCACAAGCATTTAATTTACCTTATTGAGGTTATTCAAATAGAGCCAATCAATCAAGATCAATGCGTCAATGAAAAGATGGTCGATATCAAACATCATCACCTGATTGAAGTAATGCTAAATATTTTTTCATATCTAATGAATTGAGTTCAGACAAGATTATATCACACGCTCGTTGGTTTGGAGGTAACATCCGTTGTTTTAAAGACTCACCAAATGCTCCAGAGACTCTAACTCTGACCTTCGATGAGAATGGAGGTGAACTACTCTGAACTTCAACCTCTACTCTAGACCAGCTAGTCGCTTCATGACATCTAGCTCAACAACCAGTCAATCCAACTTCAAACAACAATGGAGAAGTGTTTTCTAAATGGACTACTGACCAAGCTGGAAATGGAGTAGCTTTCAACTTCTCAAATCCTATAACTGCGTCTGGTACTCTATACGCTCAGTATAGATGTGATACTGCGAATGGATATACAGAAAATAATAACTGAGAATGTGTCAGAATCTTTACAGTCACATTCAATACCAGAGGATGAAATACTATCAATAGCATAACTGGAGCCGAAGGCGACAAAATATCTTGGCCACAGGACCCAGTAAAACAATGATATTGGTTTGATTGATGGTATAAAGATGCTGATCTACAAACTAGATGGACATTCTCAAAAGATACTCTGACTGCAAATACAGAATTATTTGCAAAATGGTTTGAGGTCAATAATTTGGCCACTACATTCTGAAGTACTCAGTTTGAGTTATTAGACCGTGACTTGTGAGCTGATACCGCATGAACATGATACCAATCATACGGAAATTTCTATCAGTGGTGAAATAATTACGGATTCTCATCAAGGTACTTACCAGCCAATAGGTGCCAAGGTTGTACAACCAATGCTGCATCATATTGACCAAATAAGCCATACAGAATCGATAGATTCTATGGATGAATAAAGACTAGCTCTACTTTAAGATGATATTGGGACTCATCTTACAATCAAAACTTATGGTGAAATACTGCAGATACAGATGAAGCTAGACGCTGACCATGTCCTACATGATATCATGTACCTAGCAAAGATGAATGGAATGCTTTATTATCTGCATATCAAACATGGTATAATTCTGCAAGCTCTTCATGCACAAATGCAAATAATGTAGATTGTTTCAGAGCAATCTTTAATGTACCATATGCATGACGTTTAATCCCTTATAATTATGATAATGGATGATATATAGACGGAGAAATATTTGAAAACAGTGGTACAAATATGAATTATCGATCATCCACTCCAATTCCTTATGCACAAAATCTATTCAATGCATACACATTGTCGATACCTAGTATGTCTGTAGAAAGCGATATGACATTCTATTGATATTCTGTCCGCTGTTTCAAAGACAACCAGACTTTCGATACGGTCTTTACTATAAACTATGATACACATACTCCATCTAATATCGATTCTACTACATGATTACAATTAACAAAGATTTCAGAGCCTGATTCTCACGCACTAAGTGGATATATATTCACTGGTTGGTATAAAGACCAAAATTTCCAATATGAATGGAATTTTGATTCTGATGTATTAATTGATAATATGACACTTCATGCTCAATGGGAATGTGATAGTGCTAACTGATATCGTGAAGTAAATGGTGTATGTTCAAATATGTATACAGTAACATGGACTATCACATGAAATTCTACTAATGGACAGTTAGCTTATAATTCTACTCCATCTCACGACAATCCATCTAATTATCAAACTGATTCGACTATATACACATTCTCTGGATGGACTAAAAATGGTGTATTAGTAGATCTAGCTAATGAAGTTATCACTGTCGATGTAGAGTATGTAGCACTTTATGATGAAACTCCTAGATTATATACTATCACTTTCGTAGATGAAAATGATAATCCTGTAGGAAATACTCAGAATTTAGGATGGGATGCTCAAGTAAATATTCCTTCTGTCCCTGTTAAATCTGATGACAACGTTTGTGCTATTTATGAATGAAGTTGGACCCCTGCTGTTCATAATGTAACTGGAGATCAACAGTATAAAGCTACTTATTCTTGTTCAGATTATAAATCTTATACTATCACTTTCGTAGATGAAAATGATAATCCTGTAGGAAACACTCAGAATTTAGGATGGGATGCTCAAGTAAATATTCCTTCTGTCCCTGTTAAATCTGATGACAACGTTTGTGCTGTTTATGAATGAAGTTGGACTCCTGCTGTTCATAATGTAACTGGAGACCAGCAGTATAAACCTATTTATTTTTGTACAAATTATAAGTCTTATACTATCACTTTCGTAGATGAGAATGATAGTCCTGTAGATACTCAGAACTTAGGATGGGATGCTCAAGTAAACATTCCTTCTGTTCCTGCTAAATCTGATGACAACGTTTGTGCTATTTATGAATGAAGCTGGACTCCTGCTGTACACAATGTAACTGGAAACCAGCAGTATAAACCTACTTATTCTTGTACAAATTATAAATCTTATACTATCACTTTCGTAGATGAGAATGATATTCCTGTAGATACTCACAACTTAGGATGGAATGCTCAAGTAAATATTCCTTCTATCCCTGTTAAATCTTCTGATGATGAATGTATCACATATCAATGAAGTTGGACTCCTGAAGTTCATAATGTAACTGGAGACCAACAGTATAAAGCTACTTATTCTTGTACAGAATATAAGATATATACTGTTACATTCATTAACCGAGATGATGCATTTATTAGTAGCTGAGCATATCATTACAGAGACTCTGTGGCTGCACCTTCTACTCCATCCAAACCATGGACTAATGAATTTACATATTCTTTTGCTGGATGGACTCCTGACATTATTCCAGTTACATGAGACCAAACATATAAGGCAACATTTACAGAAAATATAAGAAACTATACTGTGACATTCAAAGACTGAAATAATACATTAAATCTCTCTCCAAATTCTGCGACATATGAATCTAAAATTACTTTACCAGCCTGACCCACAAAACAATGATACATCTTCAATGGATGGTATAAAGAATCTACATTCAATACTCAATGGAGTGGAACTGTAGATGTGATAACTGGTGATACAATCATTTATGCTAAATATGACTGTGATACAGCTAATGGATATCATGCTAATTGAACATCATGTATCAAGAATCAGCCATCATCTTCATGATGAGGTGGAGGAGGATGAAGTGGAAAAACTTGGTCTTCAACTAAAGACAAAGATGATGAATCTCTTCAGGACAAAATTCAGGAAATGATTGATGATAAAAATAACGATGAACAGGAACAAACTCACGGATCAGCTGAAGAACAAGACAATACTTCAGAAAACATAGCCGATTCTCAAACAGATAATTCTGAATCTCAAACTACAGATTCATCTAGCAATGGAAATTATACTGAAGAATTTAAAGAAGCATACACTTTCGCTAAATCTAACCAAATCACTACTCAGCCTACTATCAAAGAAGCTAAGATGTATACTGATATAACCAGAATCGAAATGGCCAAGATGATGTCATATTATGCTATGAATATCCTCTGACAAACTCCAGACGTATCTAGATGAACTATCAAATTTAGAGATGTTACAGCCGCAATGGACAAGCAGTATAATAACTGAGTAACATTATCATACCAGCTATGAATCATGTGACAGAATATGAGAAATAATGAATTTAGACCAAAAGATAAAGTAACCAGAGCAGAATTTGCTACTGCTCTATCCAGAATGTTATATAAAACTGAAGATGGAAAATGAAAAACTAAGTATTACGAACCACATATTGCTACATTATACAATAAGTGAATCATCAATAATACCAATCCAAAATTGGTAGAAAAGAGATGATACGTAATGTTAATGCTGATGAGAAGTACAAAATAGCATTCCAAAAGAAGCCCTCTAAACGAGGGCTTTTTTATTTTACAAAAAAACAGGCGGTGAGGGGATCGAACCCCCGACAGCGGTTCCGAAGACCGATGTGTTACCACTACACCAACCACCCGTTGATTAGATTTTTTGTAATAATTTTACACAAGAGCTATTAATTTTGTTTATCAATTCTTTTTCTCATTCATTTCACACAAAAACTTTCAATGCATCTATTGCTTCCTGTGCCTGCTCTCTTTTAGTGATTTGAGAGAAATTTTCAACAGGAACGTAAAGCTGTCAGAATATTTCTAGCAATTCGTAATCATTAGAAGTTATCTCATACATATGTTTATCTCCCTGAATATTTTCTGAAATCTGAATAAATATTCCATTCTCCTGTAGATTCTTCTGATTATTTCTTATTTCATCTCAAATAGACAAAAATTGTCCAAACAAAGGAAGCTGAATCTTGATTGCAGATAGCTTTTCTCATTTATTCTCAAATTTTCCATACAGTACAGTCAACCCAAACAGAAATCCAATCTGTCACTCTACATTCAACTCCTGAATATCACTTTTTTCACTCTTAATCAAAACTCATTTAGGACTATTCGATAACGAAATATCCAATCACAATTTTTCAAAAATCTGATTTTTTTCTTCTACTGATTTAATAGAGAAATATGGTAGAAAATTATAAAATCATCCATTCTCCTCATCAAATGCCGAAAAAATATTACATGCAGCGAATATTCATTTTTTTACATCATCCGTATATTTATCCAATTTTAAGGTTGATTTCTTCATAAAAAATACATTCATAGTGGATCAAAGATTCTTGGATTCAATCAGCTTTATTTCTTTCTTGTGCCATACATAAAATATACAATTCTCTTCTTCAAAATTATATCACTGAAAATTATGACGGTATGTTTTACCTGTGAATAATCTTTCGTCTTGTTTAGTTAGAAAAGCCATAATTACATTATTTTACAGGTAAAACTTTATTTTCAGTTTGTAATATCTTATACAGTAATAATAATTCTATACAATTCACCATCAATGAACTTCATCACGCACTCACAAACGGTAAAGTAATTCACGTTGTCGGAATTATACTCACATTCACTCACATATTTACAAACGTCTGCACAATAATCAGCGAAATAATTCACACTCAAATCAATTTCATCTGTGGATCATTCACCTTTTGTAGATGTGTCAGCACATACCAAAACATCCACACATACAGAGCTATCAGACACAGATTTCATACAAATCCAATCTCCTCTGAAAATGCTGCAAAAATAAAGTCACAATACGCCTCAGGCAGGTTTGAATATTTCTGTAATCCATTACCATATCAGTTTCCAAAGAATCATCCTCCACCAATCGCGATGAGAGCCTGCGTCGTCTGCCATCATGTCCTTTCTCTTTCCTCTTCCAGTTTTTCTTTGTCTGTCGTAAAGAAATAAACAAAACGATTCTGAATATAAGCAAACTTTTTATTTACCAATCCCATCGTCAATCATGCCAAAACCCCTGCTCACAATCAAATTAGCAAAATCGCCATTGTTTTTTTTAGACTCAATCACGAAAACCGCACCATTATCAATGCTGTCGCTCATATAATCAGAATTGTTCAGAAATCAGGAACCAATAAAAACACAAAATACAATGCAGCACTTAGTACCAAAAACACCAGCAAGAACTCTGGAGAACTCATATTCTCCTTTTTCCTAGTCAACCAACTCGCCAAAAATATCACATATGCTAATTTAAAGAATTCTGAAGGCTGAATACTTGGCACATGCGGAATATTAAGCCATCATCTCGCTCCATTATATGAATCTCACCATTTTGTGAATACCAAGCACTGAAAAATTAATGCTCAAATCATTATAATCCACGAAAATTTATGATTCTTCAATGTTTTAATTGGGAATTTCCACAATACTAGAACTGCTATTACGATAAATACCAACGCTTTTAACTGCTGATAGAAATAATAATAATTTGTAGGTTCAACAAAATTTCATAATCCTCTGTTTATAGAACTCAAACTCATAGTAAAAGATTCGTACACGCTTGTACTATAAACAGCTAATAGTCAGAATATTAATAATAAGACTCCATTAATTATTAAAGGCATTATTCTAATACTGATACAAAATTTCTAAATCTGAATGTATTTAAAAGTTCGGAATTTTCAATTGTTTATTTGATTTCTTCTGGAGGAAGATATAAGCATTCCCAACCATTTAATTTATGGTCTGTTGCAATGTATATATCCTGCATATTACAGTCTCATTTTTCTATTGTTTTACCATTTTTATCCAAGATGTCTGTGATTTCTAATATTCACATATCATCTGGTGAAATGAAATTTAGTTTCATTCAGCGACGCAATTCTTCTTTTGGATCGATATGATGATAAATGATTCAGTCTTTTTCTTTCGTTTCTTTAGAGAAAATTCCGAAGAAGTTTCTATTGAATAATGGTCCAGCCGTTCCTTTCGTAGTAGTAACCAATTCCTCATCTGTAGTTTTTCTTTCTTCTGGAGAGATTTCCCCATCAGGAAATTCCTGTAAATTATGGAATAAGAATCCATCTCGGTATGTTCTATGTGGAATCATTTCTACTAAATTTCTGATATTTTCATCGATTGGTTTTCAATTAGCTATACAATCACGAACATGTTTATACGCCTTAACTGTAGCTGCTACATAGAATTCTGATTTACTTCTTCACTCTATTTTCATTGAATCTAGGACTGGCATAAGCTCATTCAAACGGTCGATTGTACACAAATCACGAGAAGAAAATATATGTTCACCATTTTCATCTTCAGTTACTTCTAGCATTTTTCATTCTCTTCTAGCCTCTTGAATAAATACTCTATACTGGAATCTACATGAATGATTACATTCTCATTTATTTGCGGGACGTCATCATAGATAATCTCAAAGTAGGCAACGTCCAGAATATGTCATACACATCGCTCCATGGATGAAAGCTTCTAATTCTATTTCTGGTACAGCTTTTTTAATTTCTTCGATTTCTGATATGTGCAATTCTCTCGCAAGAATGATTCTTTTTACTCATAAATCTGCCCAAAATTTTACACTATCAGAATTTAAAGTTGTAGTCTGAGTAGACAAATGTAATGGAACATTTGGTAAATATTTTCTGATTATTCTAAATGTTCATGGATCAGAAAAGATTATACTATCCGCACCACAATCTGCAATCTTTTCTGTGATAGACTCAAAAATCTGAATATCTTTATTTCTTGGAAATATGTTCATAGTTAAGAAAGCTTTAGTTCACTGTTCATGAAGCTGATTTATCGTATCTTTCAAATCATCAAAATTATAGAGTTTATTCTGTCTCATTCTAAGAGATGTGAATGGCACTCATAGATAAACCTCTTCTGCTCAGTATGCAGAAGCTACTACAGCTTTCTGATGAGATCATCCAGGAGCAACAATTGATGGAATATTCATTTTCACAAAAATTTATCATAAAATTTTACGATTTCTATTATAATTTATTGCTTATTTTTCTCAATTAGAATTTATATATTATTTTGTTTAATAAAAAAGGAAGGTAGTTTCTAGTCCCGTCTAAGCAGGCTACCTTCCTTCAGTTTTTAAACTAATTATTTTCTTAAGAATTTCAAATATTTTGATGTTTTTTTATCTCCTTTGGATTATTTCTAATATTGTATTGAGAGAATTTTCAGTTTGGCTTGTTATGATATATCTGTCATATA
>Ga0310786_10005266_pt1 | contig 17662 bp, 16 predicted proteins | sample AusTroGonzalo_MG_FD_203881 | JGI IMG/M metagenome (GOLD analysis project Ga0310786, IMG submission 203881) | Bovine rumen microbial communities from tropical cattle in Woodstock, Queensland, Australia - Gonzalo_03 (v2) (version 2) | ecosystem: Host-associated > Mammals > Digestive system >... | reverse complement strand
GCGAAATATCGTAGCTCTTGATTTCATCAAGAATGAACTGCGCTTCCTCCTCGGCTTCCTCTTGCGTTACAGCCTGGGAATATATGTAAACCCCTATCGGAACGGAGTTTTTGTTTGCGTTTTTGAGATTGTATTTTGCCTTTGTATCAAGGTGAATTTCACCGTCGTTGTATCCGCGGTAGCCCACTCTTATGAAGGCAAAATCAACCTCGTTTTTAACGGTTTTCCAGTTAATTCTGCCGTTATGATACGAAACATCAATGCCGTAGGCAGTGTCTTTATTAAGATTTATCAGCTCTCTCGGGCTGCTTTTTGAGCCTGCTGCTCCTATAATAACAGCGCACACAATAACAACCGGAATCATTATTACCGCAATAGCTTTCGGGTTGAATTTGTGTTTTGCGCGTGTTTTCTTTTTTGTTTGATTAGCCATATGTTGTATTCTAATATATAATTTTACAAAGTTCAATACATTTCTTTGAAAATTAACAAATATGGTAAATTGTTCTTATTTGTTGTTATTTGCGCCCGGTTATGATATAATTATTGCAAGAATGATTCAGGAGAATATATATGAGAAGAGTTTTTTCCTTTTTAATATCAATAGTATTAATACTCTGCGCCTGCACCCCTGCGCTTGCCGAAGACAGGGTGCTGAGTATCAGCGAAAAAAACATAACCCACGAGGTTTCGCAGACGCTTTACGGAACCTTTATTGAGGATATTTCCTTTGCGTGCGACGGCGGACTTGTTTCAAATCTTGTTAATAACGGCTCTTTTGAATACACCCCCAATCCCGAAGCGGCGTGGAGCTTTGATTCAGTTGAAGCGGTGCTTTCAAATCAGGGCGCTATGAACAAAAACAACCCGAGCTTTGAAACGCTGAAAATCGACGGTGCGGGCAGGCTTGAGAATATCGGTTTCCCCGAGCTTTATGATTACAAAACCTATGATTATAACGAAAGCCTTGCAAAAAAAGGCGATATGGGCTTTAAAGAGGGCGAGCAGTACGAGTTTTCCATATGGCTGAAAAATATTGACTTTGAAGGCGCGATAGGCGTTTATCTCAATTCAAAAAGCAACGCGGATAATATCGTTAACCTTTCAACAAAGGGCATAAAGACAAATGAGTGGACAAAGTTTTCCGTAACTCTGACCTCCGAGGCTCAGGAGGACGGCTCGCTTGTTATTCTTTTTAAGGGCAAGGGCTCAATTGCCGTTGACTTTGTTTCACTTGTTCCGCACAGCGCGCACGGCTATTCAACGGACGAATGGAAATATACAACCCTGCGCAGCGATTTATATACCGCGCTTAAAAACCTCAGCCCTGCGGTTATCCGCTTCCCCGGCGGCTGCCTTGCAGAGGGAACCGATATTAATAATCTGTATAACTGGAAGAATACAATCGGCGCGCTTGAAAACAGAAAGCAGAGCCCAAATCTCTGGGAGGATGTCGGCGTCGGCAGGTACTATAACAATACAAACGCAATGGGCTACCACGAATATTTTCAGCTTTGCGAGGATTTGGGCGCCGAGGCTGTTCCCGTTGTTAACGCGGGTATGATTTGTCAGGGACGCTGTGCTTTTGACGACCACGGCATTGCGCTCAAAAAGGCGCTTATGAGCGATGAGGAATGGAAAAGCTATCTTATCAATGAGCGCGGATATAATGAAAATGACGAAGAGGGAATGAAGGGCTATTCAGACTGGCTCGATTCCTTTAACATCAAATCCGAAGAGGATTACGAAAACTGGCTGGATACGGTTGCCTTAAGACCTGGAACGGCTGCGTTTACGAACTACGCCCGCGATGTTCTTGATTTGATTGAATATGCAAATGCGGATTCAAAAACAAGCTACTGGGGCGCATTAAGAGCGCAAAACGGGCACGAGGCACCGTTCAATATCAAATATCTTGCAATCGGAAACGAAAACTGGGGCGAAGCCTTTTTCAGAAATTTTGACGCGCTTTATAAAGCAGTTAAGGCAAAATATCCCGATATAACAATTATTTCAACCGCAGGCGCCGCAAGCGAAGGCGCTGAATTTGAAAACTCCTGGAATACTATTAATAATAAGTATGCCGATACTATTGTTGACGAGCATTACTACACAGGCGAAAACTACCTCTTTGATCATAATGACAGATACGATTCCTACGACCGCGACGGCGCAGGAGTTTTCCTCGGCGAATACAGCACAAAGAGCGCAGGCTTCGGAACAATGGAAACAAAGTCAAACCTCTGGACTGCCGTTGAAACCGCAAGCTATTTAACGGGGCTTGAGCGCAACAGCGATATTGTTAAAATGTCTTCATACGCTCCCGCCTTTGCAAAGGTTAATGCAAACTGCTGGGATATCAATTTCATCTGGTTTGATTCGCAGAGCGTTGCGCTGACTCCCGATTACTATATCCAGATGCTTTTTGCAAACAATCTCGGCAAGCAGTATATTGAAACCGCCGCAGTTGATGAGGAAATATATCAGAGCGTTACCGTTGACAGCGGAAAGCAGGTTATATATATCAAGCTTGTCAACATAGGCGCGTCAAAGAAGATTGCAATTAATCTTGACGGCTTTGATACGGTTAATTCTGCCTCCAATCAGTACATAAGTGCCTCGTATAAATCCGCATCAAACGAAATCGGCAAGCAGCGTGTTGCACCAAAAGAGGAAACGCTCAAAACCTCGGATAATTCGCTTGAGGTTAACCTCAAATCAAAGAGTGTAAACGTTATCCGTGTTGCATACGGCGAAAACAAGGGCGATTCCCTGTATACGCTCCCCGATAATATTTCGCTGAAAACAACGGGCTATGTTCCCGCAAAGGTTATTGTTGCGGTGCTTGTTATAGCCACCTGCTTTGTTCTCGGCTCGTTTATCGGATTTTTCGCTTATAAAAAATTCTTTATGAAGAAAAAGGATGACAGTAATGAAGAATAATAATAAGATAATACCTGCAATCATCTGCGTTGTTTTAATTGCCGCTATGGGTGCGGTTGCATATCTTGCAATGACCTCTGACGAGAAAAAGACAACAACCACCGTTTCGCAGACCTCTGCAAGCGAGTCTTCCTCCTCGCAGAAAACAACAAACGGCACAGCCGATACAACTCAGAGCACAACTCAGTCAACAACGGCTGACGAATACGCCTTTTTAAAAAACGGCGCGTGGTATCTTGTTGATAAGGATAACGAGGAATGTCTTGCAATCATCTTTAAGGGAAACGGCGACGCCGATATTGCATTTTTTAACAGCGATAATATTGAGGGCTTTGACGCTCAGTATGCAAAGGGCTACGGCAGCTATGATATAAGAAAGAACAGGATTATTTTCTCAAAACTTCCGAGCGTAACGGGAATAGCTAATCTTGAGCTCGAAATCTCGGGCAAAGCCGTTAAATACAAGGGTAAGGAGCTTAAGCAGTTTAAAGAGATTTCTCTTGATAACGCGCTTAAATGTTTTGAATGATTAACCAATTTTCACGCCTTGAGCTTATGCTCGGCAAAGAGGCAATTGAAAAACTGAATAATTCAAGGGTTGCCGTTTTCGGCATTGGCGGAGTAGGGGGCTACACGGTTGAAGCGCTTGCACGCTCGGGAGTCGGCAGCCTTGTTCTGATTGATAACGACGATATCAGCCTTACCAATATCAACCGCCAGATTATTGCGCTTCATTCAACCGTAGGCAGGAGCAAGGTTGATGTTGCCGAAAGCCGTATACTTGATATCAACCCCGATTGCAGTGTTGAAAAGCATAAAATGTTTTTTGAAGAGGCAACAAAGGACGAACTCGATTTTGATTCCTTTGACTATGTTGTTGACGCAATAGACAGCGTTAAATCAAAGCTCTTGCTTGCAAAAATCTGCAGCGACAAAAAAATTCCCCTGATTTCCTCAATGGGAACGGGGAATAAGCTTAACCCTGCAATGCTTGAAATTGCGGATATTTCAAAAACGAGCTATGATCCCCTTGCAAGAGTTATGCGCAGGGAGCTTAAAGCGCTCGGTATTAATCATTTAACAGTTGTTTATTCAAAGGAGCAGCCCGCAAAGCTAAACGAGAAAAGCGTTAATGCGCTTATTGATGAAGAAGGTGTTCAAAAACGCACCGTTCCCGCTTCAAACGCCTTTGTTCCGCCGACTGCGGGACTGCTGATTGCATCAAAAGTCATAAAGGATTTATTAAAATGAATTGCCTATGGCATGATTTGAACTTCGTTCATGAATTGCACGAGTGCATGAATTGAATTGACTTCGGTATCGACGGGCAATTCAATTCATTGAGCGTAGCGAAAATTCATGGTGAAACCAATTCATGACGGAGTCAATTCATTGATGAGGATACAATATGCCAAGAGAATTAACAGACGTTCAGCTCATTGAGCGCTCGATAATAAAAACATACCGAAAAGAAATATGGAACCCCTTTATTGAGGGTGTTAAGAATTATGAGCTTGTAAACGAAGGCGATAAAATTGCCGTCTGCATTTCGGGCGGCAAGGATTCAATGCTTATGGCAAAGCTCCTGCAGCAGCTTAAGCGTGTGAGCCAAACGAATTTTGAGCTTGTTTTTCTTGTTATGGACCCCGGGTATAACGAGGTCAACCGAAAAAGGATTGAAGAAAATGCCGCGCGCCTTGAAATACCGATAACGGTTTTTGAGAGCAGTATTTTTGAAATAACCGACAGCGTAGGCGGTTCGCCCTGCTATCTCTGCGCAAGAATGAGAAGGGGACACCTTTATGCAAAGGCAAAGGAGCTCGGCTGTAACAAAATCGCGCTCGGTCATCATTTTTCGGATGTTATAGAAACAACCCTCCTCGGTATGTTCTACGGCTCGCAGCTCCAGGCAATGTTACCCAAACTCCATTCAACTAATTTTGAGGGAATGGAACTGATAAGACCTATGTACTGCGTAAACGAGGAAGCAATAATCAGATGGGCAAAGCATAATAATCTGGAGTTCATCCAGTGCGCCTGCCGTTTTGTTAACGAATATTCAAACAGCGAGGACGGCATCGGGGAATCAAAAAGGCAGGAAATAAAAATGCTCATCAAGGAGCTCAAAAAAACCAATCCCGATATTGAGCATAATATTTTCAAAAGCATACATTCCGTCTGCCTTGACACCTTCCCCGGCTACAAGCAAAACGGCGAATATCATTCATTCCTTGATGAATTCTAAAAATGACTAAAGGGGTCAGACCCCTTTAGTCATTCATTTTTCTTGACTATTCGTACCGAATAGGGTATAAAAAACTCAAAAACACCGCCGAAGCGGTGTTTTTTTGTTAGTTAATTAACCAAAGTATCTGTCAAGTAAGCCTTTAAATGCTTTACCATGTCTTGCTTCGTGGCAACAACGCATTTTCCCGCCAGAGTGACTAAGAAAAGATGACGCAGTCGACCAGCCTGCTATCAAAAGCTCCACCGGAGCTTTCTCCCAAATTTCTGCGCCCGTTTGGTTTGAAATTTGGAGCAGCCTCGCAAGAGACGAAGCAAAAAAAGACACCGCTTTTGCGGTGTCCAATAAACGCTGTTTAATTAGTCAGCAAAATAACGCTTGAGAAGTCCTTCAAACGCCTTACCGTGTCTTGCTTCATCTCTTGCCATCTCATGTACGCTGTCGTGGATAGCGTCAAGACCGAGAGCCTTTGCTTTCTTTGCAAGGTCGGTTTTGCCCTGAGTTGCGCCGTTCTCGGCTGCAACGCGCATTTCAAGATTCTTCTTGGTGCTGTCGGTAACAACCTCGCCGAGCATTTCAGCAAATCTTGCTGCGTGGTCTGCCTCTTCAAAAGCAGCCTTTTCCCAGTAAAGACCGATTTCGGGATAGCCTTCTCTGAAAGCAACTCTGCTCATTGCAAGATACATACCAACCTCGCTGCATTCGCCGTTGAAATTATCGCGGAGGCCCTGAACGATTTCTTCGTCAACGCCGTCGATAATGCCGACAACGTGCTCAGCAGCCCATGCAAGCTCTTCGCCGCCTTCTCTTACAGCCATCTTTGCGCCGCAGATGGGGCAAACATCGATGGGCTCGTCGCTCTCATATCCGCATACGGGACAATAATATTTCTTTGCCATAAAAATTACTCCGTTTCTTTTAAAAATTGATATTTTCTATCAACAATAATTTACAATACTTTTGACAAAAAGTCAACAAGTCGGGGATCTTTTGGACAGTCAAATATTTCTGTAGGAGTTCCTACCTCAAGAATTCTTCCTGCGTCCATAAATACAACCCTTGTTGCAACCTCGCGTGCAAAACCCATTTCGTGGGTAACAACAACCATTGTCATACCCTCTGCGGCAAGCGCCTTCATAACCTGAAGAACCTCGCCTACCATTTCGGGATCAAGTGCGGAGGTGGGCTCGTCGAAGAGCATAACCTCGGGCTCCATACAGAGCGCGCGTACGATTGCAACTCGCTGCTTCTGACCGCCCGAAAGCTGGGAGGGATATGCATCCGCTCTGTCGTCAAGACCGACCTTTTCAAGAAGCTCGTGAGCCTTTGCCTCTGCTTCCTCTTTCGATTTGCCGAGGAGCTTCATTGGTGCAATTGTTAAGTTTTTAAGTACCGTCATATTCGGGAAGAGGTTGAAATGCTGGAAAACCATTCCCATCTTCTGACGGTGCTTGTTAATATCAAGCTTCGGATTTGTTAAATCGTCGCCGTCAAAAACGATGCTTCCGCCCGAGGGGATTTCAAGAAGGTTAAGTGAGCGAAGAACGGTTGATTTGCCCGAGCCCGAGGGACCGATGATAACAACAACCTCGCCCTTGTCTATTTCAAGATTGATTCCGTCAAGCGCCTTAACGGTGCCGTCAAGATAGTGCTTTTTAAGCCCTGTAACATTAATTAAGCAATTATCGTTCACTCTTCTTCAGCCTCCTTTCAACAATACCCACAAGCCAGGTGAGTATCATAACGGTTGTAAGATATATAAGCGCAACAATTGCAAGTGGCGGGAAGTAGTCAAAAAGTCTTCCGCCGATAATGTTGCCCGCCTTTGTAAGCTCAATAACGCCGACATAGCCTGCAACCGAGGTTTCCTTTAAAAGAGCGATGAACTCGTTTAAAAGAGTTGGTAAAACCGCCTTGAACATCTGGGGGATGATTATGTATCTCATAGTCTGAACATAGTTAAAGCCGATTGAGCGACCTGCCTCAAACTGACCGTTATCAATGCTCATAATGCCCGCTCTGAATATCTCGGCAACGTATGCGCCCGAGTTGATACCGAAAGCGATTATTCCGACTAAAACGCCGTTGCTCGAGGCTGCAAAAACAACGAAATACATTATCATAAGCTGAACAACAACGGGCGTTCCGCGGATAACGGTTAAATAAACCTTGCAAATCCAGTTGAGAATTGCAAGAACATAGTAGCCAAGTCCGCCCTTGAGCTTCATAGCTTCGCGGTTTTTATCAAAGGAGGTTCTTACTGCCGCAATCAGAACGCCGATAACAATACCGACAAGCAGAGCGCCGCCCGTGATTTTCAGCGTATTCAGAAATCCGTTGATAAACTGCATATATCTATCGTTTTCAACAAGAACTCTGCTGAGTCTGTCGATTACAGATAAGGTAATAGGATTCATAGTGTTTCCTCTTTAAAATTATTTTACCTTCCCCTTGAGGGGAAGGGGGACCGCTTGCGGTGGATGAGGTGTGTCGCCTCTATAATCAGTCGCCGTAAGCAATCAAATGATAAAGCCACCTCATCCGACGGCTCCAAGTTTTCGCCGCCACCTTCCCCTCAAGGGGAAGGTATGAGGTTTTAATAAAAAAAGGGCGTTTTCACGCCCGTTTTTTTATTAGTCAGCGTTGATATATTTGTCAACAATCTTCTGAACTGTTCCGTCTGCGATGAGCTCTTCAAGGGCTGCGTTAACCTTGTTCATAAGGTCTTCGTTTTCCTTATTGAAGCAGATTGCATAATCCTCTTCAACATAAGCTGTTTCAAGAATCTTAAGTCCTTCGTTTGCTGCAACATAGCTCTTTGCAGGCTCGTTATCAATGATTACGCAGTCAACCTTGCCCGAAATAAGAGCCTGAACTGCAACAGCGCCGTTATCATACTTTGTAACGTTTTCCTCGCCGTAATCGCCTGAAGCATAAATGTCGCCTGTGGTTGAGGTCTGAACGCCGATTTTCTTTCCTGAAACATCGTCGATAGTTTTGATATCGCTGTCCTCTTTAACGATAACAACCTGAACGCCCTTTGCATAAGAGGTTGAGAAGTTAACGCTCTCAAGTCTTTCGTCGGTTACGGTCATACCAGCCATACCCATATCGTATTTCTTTGCCTGAACGCCGGGGATGATTGAATCAAAAGAAACGTCTTCAATCTTGAGCTCCATACCGAGCTTGTCTGCAATAGCCTGAGCAATCTCTGCATCAATACCAACGATAGCGTCGCCCTCGTGATATTCATAGGGAGGGAACTCTGCGTTTGTTGCCATAACAAGTGTTTCCTTTGTTTCGGTCTTGCTGCATGCTGCAAAAGCAAAAACAACTGTTAATACCGCAAGAACAATGCATAAAAGCTTTTTCATAGTGTTTGTCTCCTTATAATATGTTTTTTAATATATACAATTTTTTGTATGCAGTAACAATAGCACAAACAAAAAGCCGTTGTCAACAAATATTTCCGTTTATAAGCAAATTTCATAATTATGCATAAATATGTATGATAAACCGTTTTGTCATTTTAGCAAATTAACACTTTACTTTGCTAAACAAATAAAGTATAATAGGCTCATCCAATTTTTAGAAATAAAGAAAGAGGTATTAAAAATGAAAAAAGTTTTAGCAATTTTACTTGCAGTTATCGCTGTTGCATTCTCATTTGCGGCATGCAGCAAAACTGAGTCAAGCGACTTTGCAGAGATTCAGGAAAAGGGCAAGCTCGTTGTAGGTATCACCGATTACGCTCCCATGGATTATAAGGAAGAGGGCAGCGACGAGTGGACAGGCTTTGATGCAGAGCTTGCACAGGCAGTTGCCGAGAAGCTCGGTTTAGAGGTTGAATTCCTTGAGATTGAATGGGACAACAAATTCCTTGAGCTCAAAACAAAGGGTATCGACTGCATCTGGAACGGTATGACAATTACAGATGAGGTTAAACTCAACACAACCGTAACAAACGCATATGCTCGCAACCGTCAGGTTGTTGTTATGAACAAGGATAAGGCTGCTCAGTACACAACAGTTGAATCACTCAAAGACTTAACCTTCGCAGTTGAAAACGGCTCATCAGGTCAGGGCGCTGCAGAAGAAAACGGCTTACAGGCAACCGCTGTTGCTGCTCAGTCAGATACTCTTCTTGAGGTTAAATCAGGCTCTGTTGACGCTGCTATTATCGACTCTGTTATGGCAGACGCTATGACCGGCGAGGGCACTGACTATGCAGACCTTGCAGTTGCAGTTGTTCTTTCGGAAGAGCAGTTCGGTATCGGCTGCCGTCAGGGCTCAGACCTTGCTGAAAAGATTGACGCTGCTATTGCAGAGCTTAAGGCAGACGGAACAATGCAGAAGCTCAGCGAAAAATACGGCGTTGAGCTTATGGACTAACATTTTAAAATATTTAAATAGGGGCGGTTTTCGCCCCTTTTATTAATTACGAATTACGAGTTACGAATTACGAATTTTAGGTCTTGCAGACGGCAATTGTAATAGGAGCGAAGCATACCGAAAACTCGGAGCTCGGCACTCGCAACTCGAAACTTTTAAGAGGATAAAATATGTTTTTAACCGTAACACTGGAATTGCTCAGAGGTTTTTGGGAAACCTTCAAAATCTTTGCGCTTACCCTGATTTTTGCGCTTCCGCTCGGACTTGTTTTAAGCTTCGGTTCAATGTCGAAATTCAAGCCCCTGAGCTGGCTCATCAGAATATTTATATGGATAATCAGAGGAACTCCGCTTATGCTTCAGCTCCTCATTGTTTACTACGGTCCCGGGCTCATTTTCGGCTGGGATTTGCTTGAACGCTTTAACGCCGTAATAGTTGCATTTGTTATCAACTATGCCTGCTATTTTTCGGAGATTTACCGCGGCGGCATTCAGTCAATCCCCAAGGGACAGCACGAGGCTGGTATGGTGCTCGGTATGACCAAGAGCCAGATTTTCTTTAAGGTAACTCTGCTCCAGGTCATTAAGAGAATCGTTCCCCCGATGAGCAACGAGATTATAACTCTTGTTAAGGATACCTCGCTTGCAAGGCTTATTGCCGTATACGAAATAATCTTTATGGGACAGAGCTTCATCAAGTCCGCGGGACTTATCTGGCCCCTGTTCTACTGCGCCGTTTTCTATCTGCTGTTCTGCGGAATCTTAACTATTATTTTCAGAGCAATAGAAAAGAAAATGAGTTATTTTGAATAAGGAGGTTCTGAAAGTGGCATTACTTGAAGTTAAAAATATCAAAAAGCGCTTCGGCAGAACCGAGGTATTAAAGGGAATCGATTTTGAACTTGAAAAGGGCGAGGTTTTATCCATAATCGGCTCTTCGGGCTCGGGTAAAACAACCCTTCTTCGCTGCATTAACTTCCTTGAATTTGCAGAGGAGGGAACCATAACCGTTAACGGCGAAATCATCTATAACGGCACCGAGGATAAAAAGCACAAGGAAAAGGAGCTTCGCAGAAAAAGACTTCATTTCGGGCTTGTTTTCCAGTCGTTCAACCTCTTTCCGCAATATAATGTTCTGCAGAACTTAACCCTCGCTCCCTCGCTTTTGAAAACGGGAACAAAGGATGAGCTTGAAAAAGAGGCAAGGGAAATTCTTGAAAGGGTTAACCTTTCGGAAAAAGCGCTTTCCTATCCCTGCGAGCTTTCGGGCGGTCAGCAGCAGCGTGTTGCAATCGCAAGAGCGCTTATGCTCAACCCCGATATTCTCTGCTTTGACGAGCCGACCTCCGCGCTCGATCCCGAGCTTACAGGTGAGGTTTTAAAGGTTATCAAAGGGCTTAAGGATACGGGAAGCACGATGATTGTTGTTACCCATGAAATGGAATTTGCAAAGAATGTTTCGGACAAGGTTATCTTTATGGCTGACGGCGTTGTTGAAGAAACAGGCACACCCGCCGAGGTTTTCGATAATCCCAAAAGCGAAAAAACAAAGGCATTCCTTGCTAATAGTTTAGAAAAGTTTTAACAGTATATTTATAGGGCGGATACCATCCGCCCTGTTTTTTATAAAAAAATGACTAAAGGGGTCTGACCCCTTTAGTCATTTTGCGTTTCAATCTTAATTAAGATTAATTATCTTTGTGTTTAATGTGTAGCTTTCTTGCAATCTTTTTGCCATCAACTTTTTCAGCTTTGAAAACAATTTCTTCATCAATACCCATCAAGTTGTATCGCTGATAGGCATAATCTGCTTTAAGCACATCTAGGTATTCATCTGTTGTATCAAAGTCGTCTTGATTATAATTTAATAGATTTGCAAGATATATATAACCTTCATAGCAAGGAAGGGATTGTATCGATGCTCCAAAACTATTGTTTGCACTTGTATTGAAGAAAGTATAGTGTTTAATTTTGTCTTCCTCTGATTTGTCATCGTAATAATAGAGTACAACAACATCGCCCCTCAATATTAATGAATCCGGGTCTTTTAACATACTCTGATAATCTTTAACATTGCGGATTGCGTGCTTTTCTTCATATGATAATTTGTTTGCATTAATTGCTAAAACTGCAACGATTATTGTTAATATTATTACTAATGCAATTGCAATTTTCCCTTTTTTCGATTCTAAAAAGCGCTTGGAAATATCAATAAAACTATTATTTAATTCATTAATTGTATCACCGTTTTGCATATTTCGTCTCCGAATAGTTAATAAAGAGTTTAAAAATAACTTAAGTGCCATTCCTTCGCTGCTCTTAAGGCATACACACCAATGCTACATGATGCTATCACATTATATTATAGCTTTTCAAAATACTTAAGTCAATAAGAGAACCTAATATGACTAATGGGGGCTGACTAAAGTGACTAAAGGGGTCAGACCCCTTTAGTCAAACATACAAACACAACGAAAATTATTGTATTAACAACAATAATATAATGACTAAAGGGGTCTGACCCCTTTAGTCATTGTTGACATTTGTATTGATTGTGGTATAATTAATGTATAGGAGATGATGCTATATGGCGAGGCAGATAAGAGCAAAAAGTGAATCCGGAATTTATCATGTTATGCTTCGGGGAATTAATAAACAACAAGTGTTTTTTGATAATGACGATTACTATATGTTTTTAAATATTCTATCAAAATTTAAAACAATAAGCGGATTTAAACTCTATGCTTATTGTTTGATGAGAAATCATGTTCATATCCTTTTGCAAGAGGGAGATGAACCGCTAAGCAAGGCGCTCAAGAGGATTGGCGACAGCTTTATTTATTGGTATAATACTAAGTACGATAGAATAGGCGGTATATTTCAAGGAAGGTTTACAAGTGTTCCTGTAGACACAGATGAATACTTCATTTCCGCAATCAGGTATATTCACCAAAATCCCGTAAAAGCAGGACTTGTTAACAAGTGTTCTGATTACGAGTTCAGCAGCTACAACAAATACTACCAAGGTAACAGTTTTGTTGATACGGGCTTTGCACTTGAAATGATTGGAATTAATGAGTTTACTCGTATTCATAAACAGGAATGCAAAGAAACGCATCTTGAAATCAATGACGCTCCGGTAATAAAGATATCTGACATTGAAGCAAAAAGAATAATCGAAATTCGTACTAATTGCAAATCACCTGAAGAGTTTTTAAGCCTTCCGCGAGATACACAAAAAGAGTATGTCAAATATTTGAGAAAGGAAGGTTTGTCAATAAGACAGTTAACCCTCCTGACCGGAGTTTCGCAAAGAACAGCACAATGCCGATAAATGCAAAAATGACTAAAGGGGTCTGACCCCTTTAGTCATTTGAAAAAATGCTTTGAAAATAGATATTTTATAGTGTATAATTAAGAAAAGTATGTTTTAGGAGATTGTTATGGATTACAGATTCAGTTTCAGTTATATTGCAGACGGGAGGGTTAAGACCTCATCGGGTGAGAATGACGATTTTTCGCTTGATATTAAGCTCAGTGAAAGCGGCTTAAAGGTTACGCTCAATCCGAAAAAGGATATTAAAATCAACAGCTTTTTTGCAACGAGGGACTATGCTTTTGCAGACGGCGCAAAGTTCTTTGCAAACGGCTTCCAGTCCTGGACCGATTCAAAGGAATTTTCAAAGGGCGACAGAATGGCAGGGCTCGGTCTTGTTGGCAAGAGCCTTTTCGGCAGGATTTTCGGGCTTAACAATGTAGGCGACTATAATTTTGTTGAAGCGGAAAAGGAACCGGGAAGGTTTCACGCTCATTCCTTTGCATATGTGAGAAACGGCAAAAATGTTGATTTCTTCGGCTCAATGACAGACAGAGCGGGCTACACAATTATCTATGCCGATATGAATAAGGGCACCCTTGCTTTTTCAAAGGATTTAGAGGGTGTAACCATAAGCCAGCCATATGAAATTCTTGATTTAATCTTCATTCAGGGCGAGTATGACGAGGTATTTGATAAGTATTTCGCTGCTCTCGGCGTTAAGCCCCTTACCGATGAGAAGATAAAGGGCTATACCTCGTGGTACAACTATTATCAGAATATCAGCGAGGATATTATTCTCCGCGACCTTGACTCCCTTTATGAGCACAAGGATTATGTTAATACCTATCAGATTGACGACGGCTATCAGACCGCAGTAGGCGACTGGTTCTCAATCAATGCCGAAAAGTTCCCGAACGGTATGAAGCCCCTTGTTGACGCGATTCACGCAAAGGGCTTTACCGCAGGTCTCTGGCTTGCTCCCTTCGGCGCGCAGAAGGTTTCAAAGCTTGCAAAGGAGCATCCCGACTGGCTGATTAAGGATGCAAAGGGCAAGCCCATTCCCGTTGGCGCAAACTGGGGCGGCTTCTATGCGCTTGATATCTATAATGAGGACGCGAGAGCATACATAAAGAGCGTTTTCAACGAGGTGCTTAATGTATGGGGCTTTGACCTTGTCAAGCTCGATTTCCTCTATGCAGCATCAATTATTCCTATGTACAACAAAACGAGGGGCGAGATTGCATACGATGCAATTGATTTGCTCCGCGAATGCGTTGGCGATAAAAAAATCCTCGGCTGCGGAGTTCAGCAGATGCCCTGCTTCGGCAAGGTTGAATTTATGAGAATAGGTCCCGATATGGCGCTCTGGTGGAAGCATAACCTTCTTCGCAGAAATATGCACCGCGAGGATGTTTCAACCCCGAACGCAATCAATAACAGCATTTTCAGAAGATGCCTCAACGGCAGAGCCTTCCTCTGCGATCCCGATGTTTTCCTTTTAAGAAGAACAAATATCAAATTTACCCCCGAGCAGCAGAAGCTGATAGGCAAGTTCATCAAGCTCTTCGGCGGACTTCTCTTTATGAGCGATAATGTTGCCGAATACGATGAAGAGCAGCTTGAAACCTTTAAGGATATTTTAACCGATAATGCAAAGCTCCTTGCGGTTAATGTAACAAAAGACACGGTTTTTGTTGACTTTGAGCAAGAGGGCAAAAAGGATGTTCTTAAGTTCAATGTTGCGGACGGAACGATTTTTTAGTGCATAGGGCATAAGGCATAGTGCATAGTTAAAAGGGGATAGTATGACACAGTATGTTTTATCCGGGATAATAATTGTTTTGCTTGTTATTATTCTGATAGTTGTTTTGACAAAGAAGCCGAAAAGCGATAATTCGGCGCAGCTTTTAAATCAGAAGCTTGATATTGTTGCATCGCAGAACAAAAGCGATATGGGCGCTCTTTCAAAGCAGATGAACGACCTTACAAGCAAGAACTATGAGCAGCAGATTAAGCTTATGGAAACGCTGAACGTCAACGCCGACAGGCAGACAAAGGCAGTCGGCGAGGCGATTTCCTCTATGCAGAAGAGCAACGAGGAAAAGCTTGAAACAATGCGTAAAACCGTTGATGAAAAGCTGACTGAAACGCTTAATAAGAGGCTCAATTCATCGTTTGAAACCGTTTCAAAGCAGCTTGAAAACGTATATAAATCCCTTGGTGAAATGAAGGAGCTTTCGGGCGGTGTTACCGACAGCGTTAAGGGGCTCAGCCGCGTTCTGACCAATGTTAAGAGCCGCGGAACCTGGGCGGAGGTACAGCTCGGAAACATCCTCGACCAGACCATTCCGGGTATGTATGAAACCAATGTAAAAACCAATCCGAAGTATAACGGACAGGTTGAATTTGCGGTAAAAATTCCGAGTGCCGAGGATGATACAATAACCTGGCTTCCCGTTGACTCAAAATTTCCGATGGAGGATTATGCAAGGCTTGCCTCTGCTGCGGAGCAGGGCGATATGGAAAGCCTTTCAAGAGCAAAAAAAGCGCTTGAACAGCGCGTTAAGGACGAGGCAAAGCTCGTTAAGCAGTATATTTCAACTCCCGAAACAACCCCGTTTGCGATTATGTATCTTGCAACCGAAGGGCTGTATGCAGAGATAATGAGCTCGCAAAACGGCGTTGCCGAGCAGCTACAGGCGCAGGGCATTATGCTTGCGGGACCGAGCACGATAACCGCACTGCTGAATTCGCTTGCAATGGGCTTCCGCTCAATTGCAATCAACCAGAAGGCAAACGAGGTCTGGAAGGTTCTCGGCGTTGCAAAGGGGCAGTATGAAAAATTCGGTGAGCTGCTCTCAAAGGCAAAGAAAAAGGTTGAGGAAGCAGGCAAGGTGCTTGACGATGCTGATTTCAGAAATAATCAGATTCAGAAGAAACTGAAAACCGTTGAAACACTCGATGCCTCTCAGAGCGACGAAATATTATCGATAGAATAACAAAAGGGACTGCGTTGCAGTCCCTTTTAACCTTTTTAGCTTCCCCTTGAGGGGAAGCTGTCACGAAGTGACTGATGAGGTGTCAATATGTAATGATTGCTTTTGGCAACTGTACTTAAGAAGCGACTCACCTCATCCGCCTCGTTCCTCGGCACCTTCCCCTCAAGGGGAAGGTGTGAGGCTTTTTAAATAAATCAGTATCATCGGCGTTGCGATAAGCGCTGCGATTAGATACGAAATCGGCCAGGCAAGCTGTATTCCGAGTATTCCGAGGAATTTCGGAAGAACAATAACAAGCGGAATGAAAAAGAGTCCGTTCTGCGCGCAGGAGAGGAAGAAGGCTCTGCCGCTTTTGCCCACGCTCTGGAAGGTCATATTGCCGACCATAACCGTAGGTAACGTTATCAATGCAGCGCAGAGAATGCGAAGCGCAGTCGTTCCTATTTCAACAACTCCGGCGTCCTCTCTGAAAAGGCGGATAACCTGCGGTGCAAAGATAAAGCAGATGCCCGACATAACGATTAAAACAGCGGTTGCGTAAATCCAGAGGAATTTTATTGCACTGCGAACTCTGTCATAGAGCTTTGCGCCGAAATTAAACGAGCACACGGGCTGAAAGCCCTGACCTATTCCGAGCGCAACGCTGAAAATGAACATACCAATTTTTGCGCAGATGCTGATAGCTGCGATGCATTCGTCGCCGTAGGCAGCAGCCTGCAGGTTGAAAACCATTGTTGAAACGGAGTTGAGCCCCTGCCTTGCAAAGCTCGGCAAACCGACAGCTATAATATCATAGGTTGTTCTCGGCTTGAAACTGATGTATTTAAGCGATATTCTGCTCTGCGGCTTTTTCATCAGGAAGACTGAAAGCAGAATAAGCATTCCGATATACTGCGAAACCGCTGTTGCAATTCCCGCGCCTGCAATGCCGAGATTGAATCTGAAAATCAGCAGGGGGTCAAGAATGGTGTTGAGTATTCCGCCCGTTGTTATGCCGAACATCGCAAGCTTTGCCATACCCTCAAAGCGCAGAATATTGTTCATAACAAACGAGGTTGTCATAGCGGGAGCGGCGATTAAAATATATGTTCCGTAGGTCATTGCGTAGGGCAGAATTGTTTTTGTGCTGCCCATAATCAGCATAACCTTTTCAAGGAAAACCAGTCCGAGCGCCATAATCAGCAACCCGACCGACAGTCCTAAAAAATAAGCAGTCGAAGCATACTCCCTTGCTTTTTCAATTTCCTTTGCACCGAGGCGGCGGCTGATATTTGAGCCTGCGCCCTGACCGAACATAAAGCCGAACGCCTGAATGAGCCCCATTAGACTGAGCAGAACTCCCGTTGCTCCGCTTGCCGAAACGCTGATTTTTGAAACAAAATATGTGTCGGCAATATTGTAGAGCATTGTTATAAGCATACTGATAACGGTAGGCACGGCAAGACGGGAAATAAGCCTTTTAACAGGCGTTTTCGTCATTTTATTAAATTGTTTTACTGCTGAATCATCCATAGTATCACACTAAATAAAAAAATGGTCTGCCCGGCAGGACTCGAACCTGTACTCTTTTGAATCGGAATCAAGTGCATTATCCAATTATGCTACGGGCAGACGATATGATTATTATATGTTGTGTGTGAGATTTAGTCAATAATCAAATTGTGATTTATCGCTTTCTCACACCTTCCCCTTGAGGGGAAGGGGGACCGCTTGCGGTGGATGAGGTGTGTAGCCTCTAAAATCAGTTGCCGAAAGCAATCAAAGG
>Ga0310786_10005265_pt1 | contig 17662 bp, 11 predicted proteins | sample AusTroGonzalo_MG_FD_203881 | JGI IMG/M metagenome (GOLD analysis project Ga0310786, IMG submission 203881) | Bovine rumen microbial communities from tropical cattle in Woodstock, Queensland, Australia - Gonzalo_03 (v2) (version 2) | ecosystem: Host-associated > Mammals > Digestive system >... | reverse complement strand
TACGCACCCGTGCGCCGGTCGCCACCAAAGAAAGCAAGCTTCCTTCGTGCTGCCCCTCGACTTGCATGTGTTAGGCCTGTCGCTAGCGTTCATCCTGAGCCAGGATCAAACTCTTCGTTGTAAAAAGAAATTATAAGATAGCTCAGAATAACCGATTTATTTAAGTGTAATTTAACGGGAACTTCGCGAACTCCACCGTCAATCTAGATTCCACGGCTTCGTTCATATTTGTTCTTGTACTACACTAATTGTATCAATCTGTCAATTGCTTTTGCCGTTCAGTTTGGCGCAAAAAAATTAGGTCCACGTAGGTGAATCTGAATTTTAATGTCCGGGCCTCCCGGTAGAAAATCGAAACACACTTGTTTCTCAAAAGCGAGTGCAAAGGTACAACAAATTTTTGAATTGACCAAATATTTTTGCAAAAAAAATGCAAAAAAAATGCACTTTTTTCATAAAGCATTGAAAACAAGCGAGTTATAAAATGCGATTTTTTTAGGACATTTATGGTCAAAAGTAGTGAAAAGAGGTTTAGGAGGTGATAGGACTCGTACACGCACGTGTAATAAGTATATATAGAACGCGCGTGCGCGCGCATTGAATATGAATTATCTTTCCAGCAGAGGATGCTCTGGGTTCATATAAGGTAAAATTCACATAAACGGGGACAAAAAGCAGAAAATGTTTGTATATGTAAAAAAAAATGACTACCTTTGCAGCCGCAAAGGTTTTTGATAAAAACAAACACGAGAATAAAAATGAAAGGAATTATTTTAGCGGGCGGAAGTGCGACGAGATTGTACCCGTTAAGCAAAGCAATCAGCAAACAGATCATGCCGGTATATGACAAGCCGATGATATACTATCCGTTGTCGGCGCTGATGATGGCGGGTATTCGCGAGGTATTGGTGATCAGTACTCCCCGTGATTTACCGATGTTTGAAGAGTTATTGGGCGACGGCAGCCGTTTAGGCATGCGATTGTCGTACAAAGTACAGTTGGTACCGAACGGTTTGGCGCAAGCCTTTGTCTTAGGCAAGGAGTTTTTAGGCGGCGAGCCGGGATGTCTGATATTAGGAGATAACATGTTTTATGGCCAGCATTTCGGTCACATGCTTCGCGACGCGGTAGAGAGTGTGAAGAATGGCGGCGCATGTATTTTCGGTTATGAGGTAGCCGATCCGCGTGCGTACGGTGTGGTTGAGTTCGATGAGGAAGGCAAGGTACTGAGTCTGGAAGAAAAACCAGCCGAACCGAAGAGCAACTATGCTGTACCGGGTTTGTATTTCTACGACTCGACGGTATGTGAGAAGGCAGCCAATCTGCAGCCGAGCGCTCGCGGGGAATATGAGATCACGGATCTGAACAAGTTATATCTAGCCGAAGGAACGCTGAAAGTGAAGCTCTTCAGCCGTGGTTTTGCATGGCTGGACACGGGTAACTGCGATAGTTTATTAGATGCCGGTAATTTCATTGCTACCATTCAGAATCGGCAGGGATTCTATGTCAGTTGCATCGAAGAGATAGCCTGGCGTAACGGGTGGATCAGTACCGAGCAGTTAGCGGCATTAGGCAAGGAGATGAAGACGGCTTACGGTCGTTATCTGGAGCGTTTAGCAAAATAAATGAGGCGAGGTTTCACCATACTGATTGTTCTCTTATGCGGTTTATGCGCGATGGCGCATGACCATTATATCGTAAAGCACTACTCGATCAAGGACGGGTTGAGCCAAAACACAGTGATGGCTATCGTTCAGGATCGGCAGGGTTTTATGTGGTTCGGTACGTGGGACGGTCTGAACCGTTTCGACGGGTACACCTTTGAGGTGTATAAGGCGATGAACGGGGACGAAGAAGTGCGCGTGAATAACCGCGTGGACCTAATCTACGAAGACGAGGAAGAGCAGTTATGGTGGAAGACCTATGACGACCATTATTTCAGAATGGATCGTGACCGGAGCTGGACGGTAGAGATGGCATATGACAGTCTGCCGGAGGGGATGATTCGCAAGATGGAGGAAGAGGAGAAAGCCACCAAGATTGACTCAGACGGAGTGATCTGGCAGGCGGATGACAAGAATGGTATATTGCGGTACCGGTACGGTCAATGGAAGCGTTTCACGCCGTCGTTAGACAATCGTTACGCAGGCCGGTTGCGTAAGAATTTCTTCATTGTAGAAGACAGTCAAGGCCGCACATGGGTTAACCCGACGGGCGGCGGATGGAGTTATTACGACTACCAAAAAGACGCGTTGATTTATCCGCTCGGTGAGTTAACAAACATGATTCACACGGCGTATATCGATCGGGACGGTCAGATGTGGATAGCCACCTATGACGGCGGTGTCGATTGCGTGAACATGGAGCCGGCTCCGTATAAAATACATGATTTGCGCCGTACGGTTCAGGAGAACGGCGAGGTACGCGCGTTTGTAGAAAAGAAAAACGGGGATATCGAGGCATTGGTGAAGTCGCGAACGAATATCTACTGCGCGTTAGACAGCCGGTATGGATTGCTATACGGGACAAAAGGGAAAGGGCTGTATAACAAGACTACGGGTCAGGTGGTCCCGACGAACCATCCGGATATATACGATTTAGAAGAAGGATCGGATGGCACGCTGTATATCGCCACCTATGGCGGAGGAGTGAACATCAGCCGGTATGATCCGGAACGGAAGGAGTATAAGACGGAGGTCGTTTGCCCGGGGATGAAAGTGCGGGATATTGAGATTGTAGGAGATGCGTTATGGTGTGGTACGACCACGGGTATATTACGGATTAAGACTGGGAACAAAGAAAGCAAGGTGATGCCGAGTTACGACATCCGCGCTATCCATTACAGCCACGACCGGTTATGGTTAGGTTCGTTCGGCGGCGGGTTGTTGGTATTAGACCCCACAGAGCCTGATCCGGAGATTAAGCGCGTATATACTTTCCACGACATCGTTCTGAGTATAGCCAACGACGAGGATAACCTATGGTTCAGTTCGGAGAGCGATATCGCCCAGTTGACCGTTGCTACAAGCGAGTTATATTATTTCGACCCATTAGACGGAGAGCACAACACCTATTTCACGGAAGCGGAGGCACTTCGGACAAGTGAAGGAACGATCCTATTCGGTTATTCCAACGGCTATTGCGAGTTTGATCCCTCCCGAGTACAACATTCGGTATCTATTCCTCCGCTTCGTATCACGCGATGCGAGGTACAAGACAAGGTACTGACCGGCGACACGCTGGTGGTTCCCAATGGTAGCAGCGTAGCGATAGAGTACGCCGCGATGGATTATATGGGGAGCGACAAGATCGTATATATGTACCGGATGGACGGCGTAGATCGCGAATGGAAACATGCCCGTACTGTACGAAGGGTGACTTATGATCATTTAAGGCACGGGACGTATATCTTCCATGTCCGGTCAACGAACCGCAAGGGCGTAGAGGTAGAAAACGAGAAGCAGGTAGTGATTATTGTAGAGCGTCCGCTCTGGCTACAATGGTGGGCTATCTCGCTGTATGTCCTGGCTATCATTATCCTAATCGGCGTTGCGGTGTATATCGTCTCCATCTATAATGAGTTACGTCAGAGAGTGCGCGTAGAGCAACAGGTGACGGATATTAAATTACGGTTCTTCACAAATATCAGTCATGAGTTACGCACGCCGCTTACGCTGATTGTGGGTCCGGTTGAGAACATCTTACAGAACGAGCGAATTAACCAGAGCGTTCGCTCCCAATTGGAGATTGTACAAAGCAACAGCAGGCGCATGCTACGCATGGTGAACCAATTACTGGAATTCAGAAAGGTGCAAAATCAGAAGATGAAACTGAAGATCCAGAAGACATTGCTGAGCGATTTAGTGGAAGAGACGAGTGCTAATTTCCGCAAAGAGGCGTACGATAACCACATCGCGTTCACTATAGAAAATCGCGCGAAAGACTCAACAGTATGGGTCGATCGGGGGCGGATGGACACCGTCTTATGGAACTTGCTGAGCAATGCATTTAAGTTCACTCCGGCGGGTAAGGCTATCCGTGTCATCGTCGATCAGATGCCCGGTTTTGTGACGATGGCGGTTGAGGACGAGGGCATCGGTATTGCCCCGGAGAAACGAAGCATCCTTTTTGAGCGGTTCAGCAGCCATAATGAGCTATCGGGTAATACCAACAAGACCGGTACGGGAATCGGCATGAATCTAACGAAAGAATTGGTCGATCTTCACCAAGGCCATATCGAGGTAGAGAGTGAAGTAGGCAAGGGAACCAAGATCACGGTGATGCTCCATACAGGAAAGGATCATTTCGGTCCTGAGGTTGAGTTCATCGCAGATGATCCCACTACCGCCGCGGGAAGCCACCCGACGGCGATGGAGGAACGGATGGACCAGATAGAATTCGATGCCCAAGACGGCCGGAAGACCATCCTAGTCGTAGATGACAGCCAAGACATGCGTCAATTCCTGAGCGGGATCTTGAGTAAGGAATACCATGTGATAGGCGCAAGTGACGGCGAAGAAGCGGAGCGGGCTATCCAGACCCGACCGATTGACCTGGTGTTAACCGATCTGATGATGCCTAAGATAGACGGGTTAGAGTTAACCCGATATATCAAAAAGAATCCCGACATCGATTATATTCCGGTTATTCTACTAACGGCCAAGTCCGCTATTGAGAGTCGGTTACAAGCTCTGCAATACGGAGCAGACGACTATGTGACCAAGCCGTTTGAACCGGAATATCTGCGGGCTAGAATCCAAAATATCCTGGCCCAGCGCGAGCAGTTAGAGCAGAGTTATCGCCAGCGATTGATGCGCATGGAACCGCAGAAGAGCGATGAGTTGCTGCCGGGCGATGTGTTCCTGGCAAAACTACTGAGCATTATGGAGAAACACATGGATAATAACACGCTGACGGTAGATGATCTGGTAGATGAGATAGGAATGGGTCGGACCGTATTTTTCCATAAGCTGAAGAGCATGACGGGTTTAAGTCCGGTAGAGTTTATCCGCGAGATACGCCTCAAACGCGCAGCACAGTTATTGGAGGAGCAGAAGAACTATAACATCACAGAGGTGACGTACATGGTAGGTATGAATGACAGCAGGTATTTCTCGAAATGCTTCAAGAACACCTACGGTGTGACGCCGAGCGAGTACCGGAATTCACACCGGGAGGCCAGAGGAGACGGGAACAATGAGAAAGCGTAAATCAGTCCATCTCCTAATCGTACTCATCGCGGCGATGACCGTCGGATGCGGAGGTAGAGGTCCTCAGCGGCCGAGTTTTCGTTCCGGCTCGGAACCGGAAGTGGATAGCGCGCAGTTAGCGCTGATGGCTCTCAACCAGCATTTGGCGCAGACCGCGGATCAGGAGGTACGGATCAAGGCCCAAGCGCAAGAAGAGCAGTACGCTTTATACGAAAGCGGAGCGTGGGGGCATGTATTCGACTATGGTAACACATCCGGTCCTTCTCCTCAGCGCGGAGAGACCTGGACAGTACATATGCGAGTGTATAGCCTGGACGGGAAATTATATAGCGACATCATACAAGAAATGCCAATCGGCCAGTATGAGTTACCGTTAGCCATAGAGGCCAGCATCTCCGAATGGCATCGAGGTGCGCGCGTCCGGATGATCGCGCCGTGGTACGCCGCCTACGGGATGCAAGGAAAAGAAGGCGTTCCGCCCTATGAGAATGTGATTATTGATTTTGAATTAAAATAGACAGATGAAGAGAAATGTACTATTGATGCTGGCCGGCATAGCAATGATAGCAGCCGGATGCAGCCAGAACACGTATTCCAGTCTACGCGAAAAGGAAGATAAGTTGATAGGAAACTATATTCGGCGTAATGGTCTGAAGATTTTAACCGAGGAGCCCGACGTCAACTACGTATGGGGCGAGAAAGAGTATTATCGGGTAGCCGGTTATGACAGTCTGTATTTCCACCTGATCAGCCGAGGGGACTCCATCCGCATAGACAGCATCAGTCCGACGAGAAAAGACACCGTTGATTTAACGATTGTGACCAACGATCTGATTGTAGTGCGGTATAAGAAATTTGCGTTGGACGAGGGGGCTGACACCTTAAGTTATTGGACTACACTGGACCAGGCTTATCCGTATGAATTCCACTACGGCAACACGGCTGAATGCGATGCAGTAGGATGGCATGTAGCGGTCAGGTTGATGAAGTATCCCAATAGCCAATGCGAGATCATCGTCCCGAGTAAATTAGGATTCTCGGACGATCAGACCTCGGTGACTCCATATGTATATATAATGAAAATTCGAGTAAAACAATAAAAGATATGAGTTTAGTAAAGAGCATCTCCGGCATCCGCGGAACGATAGGCGGTCGCGTAGGCGAGGGTTTGAACCCCGTAGATATCGTACGATTCACGGCGGCTTATGCGACGCAGCGTCTCGCAGCCATGCCGGAAAACAAGACCATTGTAGTAGGTCGCGATGCACGTATCAGCGGTGCGATGGTAGATAAGCTGGTCAGCGGTACGCTGATGGGCATGGGTTATAACGTAGTGAATATCGGTTTGGCTACCACTCCGACGACAGAGCTCGCTGTGACGGGTGAGCAAGCAGCCGGAGGTATCATCCTAACCGCGAGCCATAACCCCAAACAATGGAATGCCTTGAAGCTGCTCAACGAGCGCGGTGAGTTCCTCAACGACGCCGAAGGCAAGGAAGTACTCGCTATCGCAGAGCGAGAGGATTTCACGTTCGCGGGAGTAGATGAGTTAGGCTCGATATGTGAAAAAGACTACCTCCCTTATCACATAGAGCAAGTGCTGAAACTAAAACTGGTAGATAAAGAGGCTATCGCGCGTCGTCATTTCCGCGTAGCCATCGACTGCGTGAACTCCGTAGGCGGATTGGCTATCCCGGCTATCCTACGGGCTGTAGGCGTAGAGGATATCATCGAGTTGAACTGTACGCCCAACGGACATTTTCCGCATAACCCCGAACCGCTTCCGCAGCACCTGACCCAGATAAGCGACTTGCTCAAAGAGGGCAAAGCCGATGTAGGGTTTGTAGTGGATCCGGACGTAGACCGATTAGCTATTATCTGCGAGAACGGCGATATGTTCGGCGAGGAATATACACTGGTGAGCGTAGCGGATTATATCTTAGGCCACACGCCGGGCAATAGTGTCAGTAACATGTCTTCTACCCGTGCGCTCAGCGATGTGACGCGTGCCCATGGCGGAGAGTACAGCGCCAGTGCGGTAGGCGAAGTGAATGTGGTAGCCGAGATGAAACGCGTAGGCGCCGTAATAGGCGGTGAAGGAAACGGCGGGGTGATCTATCCCGAGTGTCATTATGGTCGGGACGCATTGGTAGGAATTGCTTTATTCCTGAGCCATCTCGCACACATCGACATGAAAGTAAGTGAGTTACGCCGCACCTTACCCGATTATTGCATCAGTAAGAACCGCATCGACCTCACGCCGGAGACGGATGTGGATGCTATCCTGGAGCGCGTCAAAGAGCATTATAAGAACGAGCGCGTCAATGATCGCGACGGCGTCAAGATAGATTTTGCAGACGGTTGGGTTCACCTGCGTAAGAGCAACACGGAACCGATCATCCGCGTGTATTCAGAGGCAGCCACAATGGATGAGGCCAATGCGTTGGCACACCAAGTAATGAAGCTGATTGAGGGATGATGAATATCGTAGTAATCAATGACGACGGATGGGGTACAGCAGGTATCCGGATGTTAGCCAAAGAGATGACCCAGTTAGGGCACGTGACGGTGATAGCTCCGGATGGCCCTCGCAGCGGTTTCGGCGCATGTATCAGCGTGACGACTCCTATCTACCTGCGGCGAGTAGAGGAGCATGATCTGAACGGAGCAGAGGTCTATACCACGAATGGTACGCCGGCCGATTGCGTAAAGTTAGCCCGCGAAGTCGTTCTTAAAGACAAACCTATCGACCTGATTGTATCGGGAATCAATCATGGGAGCAACGCGAGCATCAACGTGATCTATTCCGGCACAATGGGCGCTTGTTTAGTAGCGGCAGAGAAAGGGATTCCGGCTATCGGTTGGTCCATCAACAGCCATGAGATGGATGTGGATCTACACTGGTTGCAACCGATGCTATGCGAGGTGACGCGACATCTGTTGGAAGAAGGATTTGCGCCTAACACCTGCTATAACATCAATGCTCCGGTAGGCGAGATAGAGGGCTTGCGATGGACTCGTCAATGCAAAGGGCATTGGCAGAACGAATTAGTCGCTATCCCTCAGGAGGATTGTCCGACCGATGTCAATAGCGGATGGCGATTAGCGGGTGAATATATCAATGATGAACCGGACGCGACCGACACGGATATTTGGGCAATGGCGCATCAGATGCTAGCCATCACCCCCATTACCGTGGATCTGACGGAATACGGATCGCTTTGATGATACGATCTGCCGCTGTCTCAGCTGCAGGCTGATCCCCCAAGAGAGATGAGAGATGTTCGTACGATGCGAGCATCTCTTTTCTATACGCCTCATCGGAGAGAAGGAGGTGTAACTCCGCCTCTACGTTATCTACGGTGAACTCATTCGCGATACACTCGCGAATGACCTTCCGACCGGAGATAATATTCACCAGCGTGAAATAAGGGATTGAGAAGAACAGAGGTTGAGCCCAGCGCGTGAGGCCGATCAGCCCGCTCAACGCCAAGTGATAGACGGCTACTTGCGGGCAATGAAGCAGCGCTGTCTCCAACGTAGCGGTACCGGAATTGACGATAGCGGCGCGCGCCTGGCGGACCGCAGCATAGGTGTCGCGCGTCAGGGTCTCATCCGCGTTCATATAAGGAGAATAGAAGGTATCGGCTATTCCCGGTGCCGCCGAGATCACGATACGATAATCCGGGAAACGGCGTGCGGCTTCCAACATCCGCGGCAAGCAATGTGTCACTTCGGACGGTCGGGAACCGGGCAGAAGAACAATCGTTCCCGACGGGAGAGAAGAAACAGACGGTGAAAGATGGGCTATTTCCTCTACGGTAGGATTTCCCACATAGGTACAGCGATAGCCATAACGGGCATAGAAATCGGGTTCAAACGGAAAGATTCCTAATACCTCATCGCATAAACGGGCTATCCGATGGATGCGACGGCGTTTCCATGCCCATACTTTGGGCGGAATATAATAGAAGATCTTTGTCTCCGGCAAGTGCTTGCGGCAAAACGAAGCGATACGAAGGTTAAAGGACGGATAGTCTATTAAGATGAGTGCATCGGGTCTCTCAGCCAATAACGCCTCTTGTGCGATTTGGAAATTACGCCGGACCTGACCTATGTTCTGCAGCACAGCGGCAAAGCCCATGAAGGCCATGCGGCTATAATGCTGATAAAGGGAGCACTCAGCGGCAACCATCTGGTCGCCGCCGAGTCCTATAAATCGCGCTTCGGGATCTCGCTGCCGGATCTGACGAATCAGAACAGCTGCATGCAGATCACCGGAGGCTTCGCCTGCTATGAGAAAGTATTTTGCCACTAGCCATTAGCCATCAGCCTTTCGCCTTTCTTATTCCGGGAACATGACTACCTCGAACACATTTCCCGAAGCAACGAGTTTCTTCAGCGTCGCCTGTACGCTCTCTGCCGTGATAGCTTCTACCGCTTTTCGGTAGTCCTCGGTGGTACGGATACCATATTTGGGATAGTCGTAGTAATAGTACATATACAACTGGGTACGCCAGAAAGTATTCTTCTCCAGATCCTCCTCGAAATCCTTTAGCATCGACTCTTTTTCTTTATGGAGATCGGATGCTAACGGTCCGTTATCGATGATGGTCTGAACCTCCTCATGAATGATTTCCATCAGTCGAGTCTGTTTCTTAGGATCCGTATCGAACTGCATAATCAACCCGGCGCGTGGACGCGGAAGAATAGTCAGATAGCCATACGTCCCTACTCCGTACGAACCTCCTTCGCGTTCGCGAATCGACTCGAGGTAACGGGTGGACAGAATACGTCCTATCATCTCCATATTCAGGTCGTTCGCCAGCGTATAGGGGATGTCATAGGAGGTATATTGGATTCGGTTAGAGGCCGTCGTCGTTTCCATCTCTCGGCTGAAATAGTTTTTCTGCATGCCGGGAGCAACGGTCACATGATAGTCGATGATAGATTCGCGCGTCCGTTTGGTCTTCAGGCCACCCAGCCATTGGCAGATGAGTTCCTGTACCTGTGCATCCTCCGGATGGATATTTCCAACGAAGACAAACGTGAAGTCCGCAGGATTAGCGAAGCGCTCTTTATAGATCTCCAGCGCTTTATCCAATGTCACGCGGTCGAGCATCTCCGTATTGAACAGAATGGTACGCTCGGAGTGGTTGGTTGCCATCATCTGTATCGAATCGGAGAAGGCCGTTTTAGGGTTCTTGTCGCGATTGACGAGTTGGTTTCGGATCAATGCCATCAGTGTCTGATAGGCCTCTTCATCGCGGCGAGGAGAGGTGAAATAGAGATAGGTGAGTTGGAGCATCGTCTCCAAATCCTTGACGGACGAAGAGCCTTGGATGCGCTCCGAGTCCTCAGAGATCTCAGGACTGACACTAACGGTCTTTCCCGCCAGCGCTTTCTCGAGTTGGGTAGAAGAGAGATGGCCGATACCCGACATCCCTATTACGTATTGAGCCATTTGTGCCGAAGGCAGGTCTGCCGTTTTGACTTGCGATTGACCGCCCTTGGAGAAGGCCCGCATCAATATCTCATCGGCTTTGAATTCAGTGGATTTGAATACCACTTTTATTCCATTACTCAGCAGCCACTCAGTCGCGCCGAGGTCTTCGTTTTGCGTGATACGTTTGATTTTACCTTTACGCGGAGCTTTTTTGACCAATTCGCGATCTATCTCCTCCTCTTCGGGTGCCTCGATGACCAGGTCCTTCATCGCGCTCAATGACGCAAGAATAGTCTCATTCGACGGGATATTAACGCCTTCTTTCTCCGGACCGGTGATGGCTACAGTCGGCTTGTCGTGTACAAACGCCTCTCCCAATTTATTCACAGTCTCCAGACTCATCAGCGGGAGGGCCGCCTGCACGAATTCGTATTCCCATTGTGCGCCCGGCATAGATTCGCCATCCTCAAAATGACGGATGCACTCACGAGCCAATGTGATATTCTTACGCGTATCGCGTTCGTTATAGTATTTCTCCATCGAGTTCAATTTCTCGGTCTTCACGCGGTCGAGTTCGGCATTGGTGAAACCATAACGACGCATCTTCTCCAGTTGGAAAAGGAGGTCATTGAGTGCTTCGGTCTCTCGTCCCTCTTTGGGAATAATCACAGCCACGAACGCGTCCATTTGCTTGGCCCGTTCACCGTAGTAACAACCGGCGCCTGTAAAGGACGCCTTGGGGTCCAGCGCCAGTTCGGAGAAACGATTATCCAATATATCACACGCCAATTCACGTACCAGATTGAGGGTGTATTCCTGCGCCGTTCCTTGAAGGGCTTCGGGCAGTTGGTCAAACTTGTATTCAAGAGTGATCCGTGAGCCTTGCGCCTCTTTATCCGTAACGATAGCTATGAGCGGTTCCTCGTTGTGATTGATGGTATAAATAGGACGCTCGCCGTAGTTCTCGCGGCGCGGCACATCAGCCCAAAGACTTTTTATCTTCGCCTCGATGGTATCTACATTGATATCTCCCACGACGATGATAGCTTGATTGTCCGGTCCGTACCATTTATGGTAATAATCACGGATTGCTTGGTATTCGAAGTTGAGAATAACCGCGGTGTCGCCAATCACGTCACGTTTCGCGTACTGCGTACCCGCGTACATCTTCTGTCTCAACTGCGACCATAGACGCCAGTCGGCGTTACGACGCGTACGCCATTCCTCCAGGATAACCCCGCGCTCTGCGTCGATCTCTTCGGGCAAAAGCAACAATCCGCAACTCCAGTCGTGCATCACAAGCAAAGCGGAGTCAACGATACCCTCGCGATAGGTCGGGACGTCAGACAGGCGATACACCGTCTCGTCAATGGAGGTATAGGCGTTGATATTACCGCCGAAATTGACACCTACGGACTCAAAATAGTTAATAATACCTTTCCCAGGGAAATGCTGGGTGCCATTGAAGGCCATGTGCTCCAGGAAATGCGCCAGACCGTTCTGATGGTCCTCTTCCAGAATAGCTCCTACGGCTTGGGCGATATGGAACTCTGCGCGTTGTTTAGGTTGCTCATTATGGCGGATGTAATAGGTCAGGCCGTTATCCAACTTACCGTACCGTACATCGGGATCCATAGGTAGTTTCTCAGGCGTCTGCTGCGCCGAAAGCATACTTACTACAGCGAGTAAGAAGATGCTCAGAGAGATTTTTTTCATTATACTTCTGTTTGTGTTGGTTCTTCTTTTTTCTTCTTCGAGGCCCGTTTGCGTTTGGGTTTCTCGGCCTCAGCCTCAGCGGCGGCGTTGACCTCAAGGATCTCATCGCCGCGGCTCTTCCACGGACGAGGACCGAGGATGCTCTCTACATCCTCCGAGGTAATCACCTCGCGTTCGATCAACAGTTGTGCCAGTCGGTTATGCCCCTCGGCGTGGTCGCTCAGGATCTGTTTGGCGCGAGCCATCTGCTCCGCAATGATACGTTGGGTCTCCTGGTCTATCAGGTCAGCCGTATTTTCCGAATACGGTTTGGCAAAACCATAGTCGTACCGGCCGGTTGAATCATAGAACGACACATCTTTTAGTTTATCGCTCATGCCATAGTATGCAACCATGGCGTAGGCTTGTTTCGTAGCGCGTTCCAGGTCGTTCAGAGCACCGGTGGAGGTCTGGTTGAGGAATACTTGTTCCGCTGCGCGTCCGCCGAGTAACGAACAGAGTTCGTCTAAGATATGATCTTCATTCGTCAGTTGGCGCTCTTCCGGTAAATACCACGCGGCGCCCAGCGCCATGCCCCGAGGCACGATCGTCACTTTGACAAGCGGGTTAGCCCATTGCAGAAGCCAGCTGATCGTAGCATGGCCCGCTTCGTGGTAGGCTATCGAGCGCTTCTCTTCTTCCGTCATGATCTTGTTCTTGCGCTCCAGACCACCTACGATACGATCTACTGCGTCCATGAAATCTTGTTTCCCTACTTTCTTCCGTCCGCCGCGGGCAGCTATCAGGGCGGCTTCGTTGCATACATTGGCTATATCCGCGCCGGAGAATCCGGGGGTCTGTTTGCATAGGAAATCCAAATCGACTGTCTCGTCGCACTTAAGCGGACGAAGATGAACTTGGAAAATCTCTTTACGCTCCTGCAGATCCGGCAGTTCGACATGTATCTGGCGATCGAAACGTCCGGCACGGAGCAGGGCGCTATCGAGCACATCGGCGCGGTTGGTAGCGGCCAGAATGATCACTCCGCTATTGGTACCGAAACCATCCATTTCGGTGAGCAGCTGGTTAAGCGTGCTCTCGCGTTCGTCATTCCCGCCGGTCATCAGACTCTTGCCGCGCGCACGGCCTACCGCGTCTATCTCATCGATAAAGACGATTGCAGGGGCTTTCTCTTTCGCCTGGCGGAACAAGTCACGCACACGGCTCGCACCTACTCCTACAAACATCTCTACGAAATCCGATCCGCTCATAGAAAAGAAGGGGACATCCGCTTCGCCTGCCACGGCTTTGGCCAGTAATGTCTTACCCGTTCCCGGAGGGCCTACGAGTAATGCGCCTTTGGGGATCTTAGCGCCTATCTCGGTATATTTCTTGGGGTTTTTAAGGAACTCTACTATCTCTTGAACCTCCTGTTTAGCCCCGTACAGACCCGCTACGTCCCGGAATGTCACTTTATCTTTCTTCTCCTTATCAAACACTTGTGCACGCGCCTTTCCGACACCGAAGATACCACCGGGGCCGTTGGAACCGCTCATGCCGCGCGAGAGATAAATAAAGAAAAACACGATCAACACGACCGGCAATATATTCATCAGGATCAAGTACCAATAATCGCGCGATTTGCTGTAGGTCACATCGATCGCCGCCTGGCCTTCCGCACTGCGCGCGGCATTGACGCCGTCCATGAATTTGGAAAATTCGTCTATGGAAGGCACTTGCGACTTCAGTAGACCGTGCGCCTGCTCACCTTCCGCCTGCGAACCGAAAACACGCGTGTAGAACTGAGGCTTGACAATAGCTTTCGCCTGCAAATCATCCGCTACCTCGATCTTCTCTACCGCGCCGATCTCAATATAAGAGGTTAGTTTGGTGTAACTGAGTGTTTTTTTGCTGCCCGAGGACTCATTACCCCCGAACATATAAAAGCCTAACAACGCGAAAGCCAGGGTATAAAACACGATACTTAGCCACCTCCGCGGTCCGCTTGGCTTTTTCTGATTGTTCTGACTGTTTTTATTCTCCGGCATACTTTCTCCTTTCAAATTTCATCTTTCAGTACAATAATCTTCTTATCTCGCTTTGCTCGAACGATTATTTCTCCTTTCAAATTTCATCTTTCAATTCGATAATTTTTCCATCTGCCCAAAGGTGCTCGATGTCATAGAAAGCACGCGGCTCGCGCTGCATGATATGTACAAATATGGTACCGTAGTCCATTGCCACCCACTCGGCATTCTCCACGCCTGCGACGGACAGCGGGTGCACATGCGTCGTAGTACGGACGAAATCATCCACCTCATCGGCTATAGCCGCTACTTGTACGTTACTTTGTCCTTCGCAAATGACCATCATCTCTACCGGAGCTTCTTTAATCTTACGCAAGTCGATGGTTACAATTCGTTGTCCCTTGCGGTTTCGGATACCTTCTATAATCGTATCCATCAATTTTTTCGTCGATATTTCTTTCATTTCAAACGATATTTACCCATAATAATAAATCCGGGGCAAAGGTACTGCTTTTTTTTTATATGTGCAAGTTTTTTCAAAGAAAAAAACACAAAAAAAATCTTCTTTATGGACTCTTTTTTTCAAAAAAAATTGCGTAATCCGAAAAAAAGCAGTACCTTTGCAGAAAATTACATAGTACCGACAAAATATAATCACCATGAAAAAACAAATCCCTTTCATCCTCTCGCTGCTATGCGCACTCATAATCCTGTTGCAACCTGCTCTCTGCCAAACCGGTTCCGGTTTTGAAAAACTGGACGAGTGGACCGAGATCTGGAAAGAAGGACAACAGACCTATTTCGGCTATCCGGTCAACGAGCATTCCGCTCTGGCGGATTTTTACCAATGGTACGTCTCTTCCGGCATGCACGCCGTCAATCTTAATAATGCCGGTGACCCCCTGACAGACCATCCGTGGAATATGTCGTCCCAGGCCTTCGAGCGGGAAGTACTGGAGTTCTTTGCGCCCCTCTACGGGTTTGAGAAAGACCGCTTCTGGGGTATCGTGACCCATAGCGGGACCGATGGGAATAACCATGGTATCTATTTCGGCGCCAAGTATCTGTATAACCGGACAGGAAAAATGCCGGTGGTCTATGTGTCCGACGAGGCGCATTACTCTAACCTCCGCCTCTGTGACCTGCAGAACCTCGAGGTGCGGCTGATCAAGAGTGACGACATGGGACGGATGATACCCGACGAACTGGACAAAGCCCTGGACCACACACGGCCGGTCCTCATGGTCTATGCCATGGGATCAACCTTCAAAGGGGCGATAGACGACATGGACGCCCTCAACGCCGTACTTGATAAGTATCCGGATCTGACCGTCTATCGCCATGTAGACGCGGCGCTCTTCGGGGGATACCTCCCTTTCACTAGCTATAAAGACATGGTGAACTACAAAAAGATGCGGTTTGACGCTATTGCCGTCAGCGGACATAAGTTCTTCGGCATCGACTCCCCATGCGGTTTCTTCCTCTGCACACGAGAGACCTACGACAACCAGAACAATTTCAACGTCACGTACCTCAACGGAAACATGCGCATGATCAACTGTTCCAGGGACGCCGTGCAACCCCTTAAATTCTGGTGGCTGATACAAACCGTTGGCTATGACAACTGGGCTAAGCAGGCCGACCAGATGTTGGAGTGCACCGCCTATCTCAAACAGGAGTTGGAGAGAATAGGATGGCCGTGCTGGACGAATACCTATAGCAATACTGTCTTCTTCCGCCGGCCGGCAAAAGAGATCGTACTGAAATACAACCTCGCGCAGGGATATGACGAGCGCTTCGGCGGTGAACTGGCGCATGTCGTTGTCATGCAACACGTCACCAAAGAGAAAATCGATCTGTTCATACAGACCCTCCAATCCAAATAAATCGTCCCATCGTCAATGAGATAAACCCGTAGCGGACTCGAAAATTGCTTCAGCAATAATCGTGCCCCTTGGGGCTAAGAACCGCGCGGGAGAGCCGCTATCGAAACGAAAAAAGCCCGTGAGGGCTTTTGAAGTGGAGTATAGCGGACTCGAACCGCTCACCTCAACACTGCCAGTGTTGCGCTCTAGCCAGATGAGCTAATACCCCGGAGCGTCCTCCGACGGAAGGGGCAAATAAATTGCACCCTTAACAATCGGCTGCAAAGGTACAACAAAAAAATGACATACACAAGAGTGCATGCCATTTTTTTTGATTTTTTAGCAAAATTACTTGAGTTCTGCCAAGTACTTGATAGTACGAACCATCTGGCTGGTGTAGCTGTTCTCGTTGTCGTACCAGCTAACAACCTGTACCTGATAGGTCTCCTCGTCGATCTTAGCCACCATGGTCTGGGTAGCATCGAAGAGCGAACCGAACTTCATTCCGATTACATCGCTGGAAACGATCTCGTCCTCGGTGTAACCGAAGCTCTCGGTCTGAGCAGCCTTCATAGCAGCGTTGATACCCTCTTTGGTGATGTCTTTACCCTTAACAACAGCAACCAGGATAGTGGTCGAGCCGGTCGGAGTCGGAACGCGTTGTGCGCTACCGATGAGCTTGCCGTTCAGTTCAGGGATAACGAGACCGATAGCCTTAGCAGCACCGGTGCTGTTCGGAACGATGTTTTGTGCACCTGCACGGCTACGACGGAGATCGCCCTTACGTTGCGGACCATCGAGAATCATCTGGTCGCCGGTGTAAGCGTGGATGGTGGACATGATACCACTCTGGATCGGAGCGAATTTGTGCAGAGCTGCAGCCATCGGAGCGAGGCAGTTGGTGGTACAAGAAGCAGCCGAGATAACGGTGTCAGCCGGAGTCAGGGTCTTATGGTTTACGTTGTAAACGATGGTCGGCAGATCGTTTCCTGCAGGAGCAGAGATAACGACTTTCTTAGCGCCAGCCTGGATATGAGCCTCTGCTTTAGCCTTGCTGGTATAGAAACCTGTGCACTCGAGAACTACGTCAACGCCCAGCTCGCCCCAAGGCAGCTCAGCTGCGTTCGGCTTAGCATAGATAGTGATCTCCTTGCCGTCAACGATGATCGAACCCGGAGTGACAACGGTCTTACCGTCCTCTGCGAGAACAGCGTCCTTGTGAGCTACAGTGTGCTTACCCTCACCGAACTTACCTGCGAAACCACCCTGAGCGGTGTCGTATTTGAGGAGGTGAGCCAACATCTTCGGGCTGGTCAAGTCGTTGATTGCAACTACCTCATAACCCTCAGCTTCAAACATCTGACGGAAAGCCAGACGACCGATACGGCCAAAGCCGTTAATTGCTACTTTTGTCATAAT
>Ga0310786_10005264_pt1 | contig 17663 bp, 14 predicted proteins | sample AusTroGonzalo_MG_FD_203881 | JGI IMG/M metagenome (GOLD analysis project Ga0310786, IMG submission 203881) | Bovine rumen microbial communities from tropical cattle in Woodstock, Queensland, Australia - Gonzalo_03 (v2) (version 2) | ecosystem: Host-associated > Mammals > Digestive system >... | reverse complement strand
GGCGCTTCGAGGGAGAAATTCCCAGCTGTGTCACGCAATTCGCAGAAGTGTTCGTTCCTGGAGATATCGTGAAGTTCATTGCCGATGGTACGACGCTGACCATCGACATCGAAACGCATCAAGTCTCTTCTTCAGATCCGGAGGGTGTTCAAAGCCGTTACAATGCCTGGTATCAGGAATGGATTGACCTTGAGCAAGAGACGGTCAGCAAGAATAACGCGCTGAAGGACCGTGCTGAAGCCGGAGAGGATATCAGGGATGAAACACAGGCCATGGAAGAAGAATACCACCAAAAACTCATTGCCATTCATCGAAACGCCATCCGGCAGAATCCGGACAACATCGTGGGGGCCTTTGCTTTGTCCGCTCTTGAAAGTTCCGACCCGAAAGTCGCTCTGTCTCTGGCGGGAACGCTTTCCGAAGAGATGATGAAGAATGCAACGGTCCAGGCATTGTTGCCTACCCTGGAGGCCCGCGCCCGGACGGCCATCGGCGACCAGTTTGCCGATTTCGAGGTGGTGCAGAACCCTGCCGATCCTCGCTCCAAGGTGAAATTGTCCGATTATGTCGGCAAGGGAAAGACCATCCTGCTGGTTTTCTGGGCCTCCTGGTGCGAAGAGAACCGGAAAGAAATGCCGGGGCTGAAGAACATCTATGAGAAATACCACGGTGACGATTTCGATATCGTTAGCATCGCCGTCTCCGACCCCCCGGAGAACTCCCTGTCGGCGGCAAAGGAAATGGGAATCACCTGGAATTTGATTGTCAATGCCCAAAGCATTCCCCTGGAAACCTACGGCGTGCGCCGGATTCCCGACATGATCCTTTTCGGACCGGACGGGACCATCCTGCTGAGGAACTTCTGGGGCTACGACGACCAGGTCCTTGATGCCATCATCGACCGGTACATCAGGGGAGACCATCCCATTCAACCAGGAGTAGTATGATGAGTTTTTGAATTGTAGATTAATACTGTTTAACCGACAGCTAATTGGACTACTTTCTTCCGGCTGGTTACCGGAAACGGTCAGGGAACGCAGGGATGTGCTCCCTGATTCCGGTTGCAGGAAGCACCCAACCTCGGGGCGGGGACCATCACTTGCGGGGGTGGGGATGCGTAAGCGTCTTACGGCCTTCTGAATTCCTGCCTTGGAGCCTTCTTGGGCTCGCCGATGAACGAGGCTTCGGCGTCGTTCTCGTCCAGGCAGAACACCATATAATCCGGATTGTCGGCGGTGCAGGGTTTCCAGACGCCGCCGTCTTTGCCGTTCGGGTCGCTGTACTTGGCGAAGTTGGACCAGGCGGTGAGCATCTTCTCGGAGAGGTCCCAGTCACCCTGGGTCCAGGGACGCCAGCAGTTCTTCAGGGACTTGAAGACGAACCACAAGTCGGAGGAGTGGAACGCGCCCTGGGGCACGTTCGGGCGGCCGTCGGTGGGTAGCGGACGGGCGAACTGGTAGGCCCAGGCCTTGCCGCCGTTCTCCGCGCGGTTCTGGCAGAAATCGGTGATGCCCGGCTCCATGTTGCCGGCGTCGTTGAGGGTGAAACCGATCATGTAGGGGATGTCCGCCAGGGTGCCGTCGACGCAGGCGTCATCGAAGGTCTCCGGCAGGACGTAACCGTCGAGGTACGGGGCGATGGGGCTGGCGCCCAGGGCGCTGCGCTTGCCGGTGGCGCTGGTGTAGATGCTGTTCATCGCGAAGATGGTTTCGGTCGATGCGCGGCGGAGCTTCTGCAGGTCCGTCAGGCCCGCCCAGTCGGCCACTTCCTTGATGGACTCCTCGGCCTCAGCGAGGGTGAGGTGCTGCTGCATCCGGATCGCGGGACCGCCCGGGAACATCGGTTCCGCGGGCTTCCGCGGATCCGTGAAGCCGCTGGCGCTCATGATGACGGCCTTGTGATAAAGGCCCTTCGTGAGCGGGGAGGCGGACAGGAAGCGGGTGCTGCGGCCGCCGGCGCTCTGGCCGAAGAGCATCACGTTGTCCGGGTCGCCGCCGAACTGGGCGATGTTGGCCTGCACCCACTTCAGGGCCTGGATCTGGTCCAGGGTGCCCCAGTTGCCGGTCGGGTGCTCCGGATTCTCGGCGGAGAGTTCAGGATGGGCGAAGAAGCCGAACGGGCCCACGCGGTAGTTGAAGGACACGAGCACCACGTCCTTGCCGGCCCATTCCTGGCCGTCGAACTCGGGTTCGGAGCTCCAGCCTTCGCGGAGGCCGCCGCCGAAGATCCACACGGCCACGGGGAGCTTCTTCTCCGGTTGGCCAGGCGCCTTGGTCCATACGTTCAGGTACAGGCAGTCCTCGCTGTAGGGCGCTTCCGCCCCATATCCCCACTCCGTGGTGTAGCCGCCCGGGTAATGTGCTGCCTGGAACGGCGGATGTCCGAAGGTGTCGCACACGCGGATGCCTTCCCACGGCACGACGGGCTGCGGCGCCTTCCAGCGGTTTTCACCGATGGGCGGCGCGGCGTAAGGGATGCCGCGGAACACGGTGACGCCCGGAATGTCGGCCGCCACACCTTGGATCTGCCCGCCCTCGATGGTGAGGACCGGGCTCGCATGCTGCTTCGCGCACGCGACCATCGCCAGCGCGCACGCAAGGAGGAGGATTCGTTTCATATAGGTTTCGATTGGTTATTACAGGTTTACGTGGCCCGATCCGGAGGTGTGGGTGTGGATGCCGGTGTGGGTCAGGTTGCCGGAGATGGAGCCGGCGCCGGAGGTGGAGGCGGAGACCTCGTGGCAGGAACCGTTGACGGTCATGTTGCCGGAACCCGTGGAGGACAGATCCATGTCGCCATCGACCGTCACGTCCTCGAGGCGGATGCGGCCGCTGCCGGAGATCCGGGCGTTGACGTCGCCGTCCACCTTGGCGGTGTCGATGGTGATGCTCCCGCTGCCGCCGACGGAGACGTCGATGCCGGTGCTGGTGATGCTCCCGATGCGCTCGGAGCCGGAACCGCTGACGTGCCCGGTGAAACCGGCGCAGGCGAGACTGGCGATGCGCAAGTTCCCGCTGCCGCTGACTTTTGCCTCGAACACCTGGCTGTCGATGTCGCCGGCCTGGATGTCTCCGCTGCCGGAGACCTTGAGGCTCAGGTCATGCGAAGCGTGGAGAGTTCCTTCGTGGATGAGGTTCCCGCTGCCGCGGACGGCGATGCTTTCAATGTCGGGGGAGGTGACGACCACGCGGAGGATCAGCTTGGGATAGCGGCCTTCTTCGAGCTTGAGCTTCAGGGTGCCGCTTTCGATCTCGGTCAGCACCTTGCCGGCGAACTCCTGCGTGCTTTCCACACGCACTTCCTGCTTGTCGCCCTGTATATAGTACACGTTGCAGGGGAGGCTGGAACTTAAGGAATTGAAGGGGGCCACGTCACGGATATCGGTAAAATCGATACCGTCTTCGGTGCAGTTGCCCACCCAGGTGCCGCCATTGATGCTGATGATACAGGAAGCCGTCAGGAGGCCGGCGGCGAGAATGGTCAGGAAGGATTTCATCATATTTGTCATTTCGTTTCCCCAAAGATACGGCTTTTTGTGGGAAATACAATTATTCGACCGTGAGGATGACACGGCGGTAGGCGACTAACTGGAAAGGGCCGTCGTCGTGGACCTCGCAGACGAGGTGGTACCGCTGGCCAGGGGCGGCGGAGGCGGGCACCGTCACGGAGACTTTGGGCGCGGTGGCCTCGAGAAGCTCCGGGTACACTTCTTCGTCAGGGAATTCCTGGAACCACCATTCGAAGCGCAGGGCGTCACCGTCTGGGTCGGAGGATTTCGAGGCGTCGAAGTCGAACCGCGCGCCCGCCTGAACCTTGATTTCCATCGGCTTCAGCCCTTCTTTACCCTCGATCCGAACCACGGGATTGCGGTTCCCCTTGCCCTCGGCCGCCCATTGCATCCGGGCGGCGAAGTCGTTGAACTCGTCGGGGTAGAATTTGTGCTCGTACCGGCTGGATATGCCCCGCAGGGGCTCCTGCCAATTGGTCCAAGCCTTTGTATCCTGGTCGGGGGAGACGCCGAACTGGTGGCAGCCGCCCCAGCCCACCTGCTCCGGATGCTCCGGATCGTTGAGGCCGTTGGGCATCACGTTCAGGAAACTGGGCGTGTCGCCCTCGACGCCCCAGAGATAATGCGGATAGACTTTGCCCATCTCACCGTGCCCCTGGATCAGTTCCGCGTATTTCTCCCAGTTCCGTACGCCCAAGGCATTCTGGTTGAGCCAGGCGCTTTCGTCCCACACGAGCATCAGGTCCTCCGCGAAGTCGCGGCGGAGCCACTGGTGCGAGCTGTAGGCCCGGTCCATGCGCATGCCGTACACCATATCCTGGTCGGTGATGGTATAGAGCCGGAACTTGCGGAGGAAAGCCTTCAGCTCCTCGGGGGAGCGCGTCTGCTGCACCTTCCAGATGGCCTGCGACAGGGTATTGGCCCCGCCCCAAGAGCACACCCAGATGGGCCGCGGGTCGTCTTCGTCGGCCAGCCGGATCAGCAGCTCGCTGCCCGGCGAATCGTTCCCCTCGCCGATCACGCCGATTCCCGCACGGGTACTGCCCATGACCGCCCGGCTTCGGAGGTAGCCGGCGCTGGGCCAATACCCGAGCGCCTGCTTCTCCTCGTCGCTTTGGAAACCGGTCTGCCCGGAGCGTTTCATCAGGTTGTCGACATCGACCTCATACCCGTCGATGACCCGGAACAGGTACTCCGCCCATTCCTCCGGATACGGGTCGCAGTTCCACCCGATGGTCGTGACGATGGCTTCGATCTCGAAGCGGTCGGCATACGACAGGAGGCGCACGGCCGACTCATTGTCGTCCGGCTCCACCTCCGCCGGCCCGATATCGGTCAACACCACGATGCGCGGCTTGAGGGTGGATTCTGGCTCAGTGACATTGCAGGCGGCCAGCAGGGCGGCCGCGGCGAGGCAAAAGAAAAAGCGATTCATAGAGGAAGACATTGGGTTCCGGACAAAGATAGCCAATTCTCGGGAGAAACAGACCCGCCAGCATGCGGCGAAACACGTTTTACTCCTCAAACGTTCTCCCAGCCGTGCTGGAGCACGCGGCAGAGAACGAAAACGCGCCCAAACGTGTTCTCAGCCGTGCTGGCCGAAAGCATTGACTTTCAGAAAAATCCGTATATTTGTGAAAACAACGGGATACGATATGATACTCACTACTACTCCTACCGTCGAGGGACGCAGCATTGTCGAATACAAAGGCGTCGTGTTCGGAGAGGTCATCTCCGGCGTGAATTTCATCCGGGATATCAAGGCCAGCATCCGGAATATCATCGGCGGCCGCAGCGGTTCCTACGAAGAGGAACTGATCAAGGCGCGCACGCAAGCCTTGGACGAAATGGCCGATCGCGCCATCCGGCTTGGCGCCGACGCCGTCGTGGGCATCGACATCGACTACGAAGTCCTGGGCCAGGACAACGGCATGCTGATGGTCACGGCCTCCGGCACCGCCGTCAGGCTGGGCTAATAGGCGTCACAGGATCGCCAGGGCAATCGCGGCGCAGGCTTCGGCGTCGGCGAGGGCGTGGTGGTGGTTGAAGAGGTCGTAGCCGCAGGCGGCGGCGACGGTCTGGAGCTGGTGGTTCGGGAGGCGGCAGCCGAAGCGGCGGCGCGAGGCCGCGAGCGTGTCGTTGAACACGTAATCGGGATAATCCATCCGATACACGCGGAAGACTGACTTCAGGCAGCCTTCATCGAAACGCGCGTTGTGCGCGATCAGCGGGAGCCCCTCGATCAGGGGCTCGATCTGTGTCCATACATACGGGAACACCGGCGCTTCCTCCGTGTCCTCGGGGGTGAGCCCATGGACTCGTTGACAAAACCATTGATAATACTCCGGCTCCGGATGGATGAGGCTATAGAACTTGTCCACGACCTCTCCGCCGCGAACGACCACCACTCCTACGCTGCACACACTGGAGGGGAACTCGTTCGCGGTTTCAAAGTCGATCGCGGCAAAGTCCAGCATCCCCGGATCCTAAAACGCGGCGTTGCGGAGGTAAAGGGCGGATTCGCGGAGGCCTTTGAGGATGTTCGGGGTGGAGGCACGTTCGAGTTCCACGACGAAGGCTTTGGTGCCGGCGCGGGGCATGGCCTTGAAGATGGCGTCGAAGCCCACCATGCCGCTCTGACCCAATTCATACTTGTCCTTGATGTGGAGGATTTCGTAGCGGCCGGGGTACTTGTTGAAGTACTCCACGGGGCTTACGCCGGCCATCACGGCCCAATAGACATCCATCTGGAAGAAGACGTTCTCGGGTTTCGTGCCGGAGATGAATTCGTCGAACATCGTGGTGCCGTCCGCCGGGTTGAATTCGTGGCTGTGGCTGTGGTAGCCGAAGCGGATGCCGGCGGCGCGGCACTTGGCGCCGATGGAATCCAGGTACGCGGCCGTCGTGGCCATCTGCGCCTTGGTCTGGAGAGGCTGTGACCAGGACATCACGAGGTAGGGGATGCCGGCGGCCTTGTGCGCGGCGATGCACTGGTCCCACCAGGCGAGGGCCCCGGAGAAGTTGCCGGAGGCAAGTTCCTCCGGCGAGAGCCCGTGGGAGACGTGGGACGACAGGATCTTGAGGCCGGCCGATTCGATCGCGGCGCGGTACGCGGCGGGAGAGAGGCCGACGAACTTTCCGTCGTCGTAGCCGACCGCCTCGACGGACGAGTAGCCCATCTGTTTCAATCTGCCCAACACATATTCGTGGTTCCGGGCGAACTGCTCCGGCGAGCCGATGAGGGTGCGCGCGGAATACAGCTGGACGGCCATGTCGCGATGGGGGGCGGTCATTTCGTCGGCAATCCGGTAGCTCACGTAGGCGAACTTCTGGCTGTCGGGGCTCCAGGAATTCACGTTGATGCTGCCCTGGCCGCCGAAGAAATCGACCAGGACCTCGGGCTGGCCGCCCGCGGCAGGAATCATCCGGAGCTGGACGTTGAGGTCGGCGATGTGGGAATCCGGGGCGACCTCATAGTCGTGGTAGGCGATATAGACGACCTTCTGGTTGTCCGGGGAGATGTGCGGGAACCAGGAGTTCATATCCTCGTCGAAGGTCATCTGGGTCTGCTGCTTGCCATTGGCCCGCATCTTCCAGACCTGCATCCGGCCGGTGCGCGTGCTGTTGAACCAGATGTGCTTCCCGTCGGGGCTGAACTCGGGGCCGTCGTCCAGGCCGGGGGCGTCCGTCAGCCGGACTTCCTTCCCGCCCTTGACGGGAATCGCCCAGACGTCCTGCTCCTGGTCCGGCCCGCGGAAGGCGCAATAGACCGCCGTCTTCCCGTCCGGGCTGATGCCGTGCAGGTAGCTGGGGCCTTCGGGCGTGATCCGGCGCGGCTCGCCGCCCTCGAACGGGACCACGTACACGTAGGAGTTGTACTGCCGGTTGGCGGGATCGTTGCTGCTCAGGCCGATCCACTTGCCGTCGGCCGTGACCACGTGGTCGTTGTTGCACTGGGTGATGGCGCCGGTAGGAATCTCGATGAGGTCGGAAGACCCGTCGGGGGCGAGCTTGTACAGCTTCCCGCGGACATTGATCACGAGCCATTTTCCGTCGGGGGTCCAGTTGGGGGCCTCGATGACGTAGGGGAACTCCTTGATCACCCGGTGCGTCCGGGTAGCCAGGTCGTAGACTTCCAGATAGCTGTGTTCCGGCAGGGGATGCTGCGCCCACGCCGCAAACCCGGCGGCGAGTAGGGCCATGAGAACGAGGAATCTTTTCATAACAATACAAAGTAAGTGAATATTAAGGGATTATGCAAGAGGTCCGGAATCTCGGAAAGGATTCGTATCTTTGTAGAGGAAAGGCTTCATTTTTATGAATCCCGTGTCGATGCGTTTGCTGAGCCAGCAGTTGGCGAGTCCGCAGTTCAAGGAACCGGCGGAAGTCGTGTCGTGGTTCGGGGCAATGCAGGGACAGGAGTACAAGGCTATGCGGTGGGCGGTGGCGATGCGGACGAAAAAACCGTCCTACAAGGCCTTCGAGAAGGCGTTCAATGCAGGGGAGATCGTGCGTACGCATCTGTTCAGGACCACCTGGCAGCTCCTGGCGGGGGAGGATTTGGGGTGGATGTTGGCTTTGTGCCGCGACAAGGCGCGGGCGGGACTTCGCGGATGGATGCATACGAACGGGGTGGACATTTCCCAAGAGGAAGAAGATCGGATCAGTGGAATTTTTACGGAGGCAGCCGCGGGGAAGCGGAGCGTTTTGAAGGAGGAACTGGCCGAGGCGCTCCGGGAGCGGGACATCGACATGGACGAGCAGCATTTTTCCTATCATCTGCGGCTGGCGGAACTCTCGGGCGTACTGTGCTCCGGGGACCTGCATCCCACCAAGCGGACGCTGGCCCTGGTCTCCGAAAAAGTGAAGCATTTCCTGACGCCGGACTACGACGAAGCGCTCGCCCTGCTCGCGCGCAAATACTTCCGCAGTCACGCCCCTGCGACCCTGGAAGACTTCGTCTGGTGGTCGGGCCTGAATGTCAATGACTGCCGCCGCGCCTTGGCTGTTCTGGGGGACGAACTTGTGCCCGTCCGTCTCCAGCGGCGTACGTTCTATGTCCTTCGGGACGCCCGCGTCCGGGGATTCCGGAGCGGAAGCGTCCTGCTTCTGCCGGCCTTCGACGAGTACCTCATCGGCTATAAGAGCCGGTATGTGGTCCTGCCGCCGGAGCAGGCCCACCGGGCCCACAACCAGAGCGGCATCTTCTATCACGTGGTGGCGCTGGACGGGCGCATCGTGGGCAACTGGTCGCCGGCGGCCCGGGACGGCGGCATTGACCTTTTCCAGGAGGGTCTCTGCCTCCCCGAGCCGGCCCTTTCGCGCCAGTTCGCCGCCTACCGGGCCGCCGTGACGCCCGGCAAATAGGACCGGTCCGGAGTAAAGAAGCAGAAAAAAGGGGATTTATTCGGAAATACTTTCTATCTTTACAAATACGAACCAACGTTTTTTATCGTGCGTAAACTTTTGACTATCAGCGTAGCTGCCCTTTCGGCCCTCTTCCTGGCGTTCAGCCAGGCGCCTGCATCGGCCCAGACCCAGGCCTTGTCCCTCAACGACCTCGGCTATTTCGAGGCGCGGGGCACGAATGTCCTGGTGTACAACAATCTTTACAACGGCGCCTTCTATGACGAGAAATTCGCCGGCGTGGAAATCATCCAGCGTGGCGAGCGCATCGCCACCGGCGGCGGCATCCGCCTGATGAACACTCCGGAACAGTGGGACATCTTCGGCGATGTGTCGGACCGCATCGTGGACCGCGACGGCAATGCCGTCCAGGTGACGCTCACCTATACGGATTACGATTTCGTGTCCAAGGTCCGGGTCACCCCGAGCGGCGGCGGCTGCCTGGTCCAGGTGCTCCTGGACAAGCCGGTGCCGGCGGCCCTTGTGGGCAAGGCGGGCCTGAACCTGGAGTTCTTCCCGGCCTCCTATTTCGGCAAGAACTACCTGGTGGACGGGAAGGGACGCATCCTCCCCAAGTATCCGATGCATGATACCGAGGTCCATCCGGTCTCGGAGAAGATCCCGCAGTACTTCGGCGAGAGCACCTTCGACGACCGCGGCCGCGGCGACTTCCTCGTGGCGAAGCCCATGTCCACGGGTCACCACATCGTGCTCGCTCCGGAGGACGAGGCGCTCCGCGTGGGCGTCCGGTCCGATGCCGAAATCGGCATCTACGACGGCCGCCACCTCGCGCAGAACGGCATGTTCGTCCTCCGCTCGCTCCTCCCCGGCGGCAAGACCGGCGTGGTGCTGGAGTGGTACCTGGAGCCGAGCGTGTCCAAGGATTGGATCCGTCCGGCCAACATCGGCTTCTCGCAGGTGGGCTATACCCCGGCGCAGAAGAAGGTCGCCGTGGCGGAGCTGGACAAGAACGCCACGCCCGCGCCCACGGCCCGCATCCTGAAGGTAAACCCGGACGGCACCCAGTCGGTCGCGAAGACGGTCAATGTCCATTTCTGGGGTGAGTACCACCACCGCTACAACTATGTGCAGATCGACTTCTCCGACATCAAGGAGCCGGGCCTGTACTGCATCGATTATCAGGGCGTGGTGACGAACGCCTTCCCTATCGACAAGGACATCTACAAGGACAAGTGGCATCCGTCCATGGACGTCTCCCTGGTCGTGAACATGGACCATATGGAGGTGAACGAAGCCTACCGGATCTGGCACGGCCGCGCGAACATGGACGACGCCCTCCAGGCGCCGGCCAACGTCCGCCTGCACGACGGCTACTTCCAGGGCGACCAGACGAATGACAAGTACCAGCCCCTGGAACACATCCCGGGCCTGGCGGTGGGCGGCTGGTACGATGCCGGCGACTTCGACATCCAGGCCAATTCCGTCCTGAACACGACGCAGGACCTGGCCTACATCTGGCGTGAGTTCAAGCCGATGCGCGACCAGACGCTCATCGACCAGAAGACGCAGTATGCCGACATCCACGTCCCGGACGGCGTTCCGGACAACGTGGAACTGATCATGCACGGTACGTTGAACATCAACGCGCAGGTGGAGAACATCGGCTTCGTGGCGCAGGTCATCGGCCAGCCGGACATGCACCACTACCACCACCTGGGCGACGCCATGACGCTCACCGACGGCAAGATCTACGACCCGACCCTGAAGCCGTACGAGGTGAAGGGCGACCGCTCCGGCACGCCGGACGACCGCTTCGTGTTCACGAGCCGTTTCAGCGCCGCGGGCGTGATGCAGGACATCGTCTCGCTGGCGGCAGCGTATCCGGCCCTCAAGGACTACTATCCCGAGGAGGCGGAACGTTCGCTCAAGAATGCCAAGATGCTTTGGAACAAGCACTTCGAGGATGCCGATCCGGCGAAGAACCCCGTCCAGGGCCGCTGGGGCGGCTTTGGCTTCGGTGGCGGCGACCCACGCCTGAACGCGGCCATCGAACTGTGGCTCGCCACGGGTGACAATCAGTACAAGGACTTCTTCCTCCCGCTCGTGGAGAAGCAGCTGGACGAGAAGCCCACGGGCCCGCGCGATATGGGCAACGTGCAGAACGGCATGTTCTCCACCCAGTTTATGGGTGGTCCGAACCTCACCGCCGCACTCAAGATCTATCCGTATATGGACAAGAAGTTCCAGGCCAAGGTCAAGGCCCTCGTGCCCGCCTACGTGGAGGTCCTCACCCGCGGCGGCAAGGACAATCCCTACGGGGTGTCCATCGGCGGCGCCACCTGGGCCGGAAACGCGTCCGTCATCACGGCGGCCTACAATTGCTACCAGGTCTGGAAGTACTTCCCGGACCTGATCGATCCGGAATATGTCTTCGCGGGACTCAACTTCATCTTCGGCTGCCATCCGTACACGAACGTGTCCTTCGTGACCGCCGTGGGCGTCAACACGAAGAAGGTGGCCTACGGCAACAACCGCGCGGACTACGCGGTCATCCCCGGCGGCATCGTCCCCGGCCTGCTGGTGAAGGAGGACTTCTTTGAGAACAAGGACGACTATCCGTTCCACTGGGGCGAGAACGAGTGCTGCATCAACACCGCTCCGCAGTATATCCTCCTGTGCCTCGCCTGTGACGAAGTCGCGCAAGCCCTGAACAAGTAACGTTACGAAAACTATGAAAATCAAATCCTTGACCTGGCTGCCCCTGGTGGCAGCCATGGTCTTTGTATCCTGCAGCCCGAAAGTCTATTTCTCCGCGAACGGAGTCCGTGACGAGGCCCCCGACGGGGGAAGCTACACCGAACGCACCGTCCCCGTAGTTTACAAGGTCATTCCCGACGGGCAGGTGACGCTCCGGTTCTATGACAGCCTGCCGGACGTCGCGTACATTTCGGTGGCGGATTTCCAGTCGCTGGTCCTGCCGGGTTCCCGGATGACCGTGACGCACACGGGCCCGGGACAGTACACTCTCACGAATGCGGACGCGACGGCGACGGTCGATGTCGACAAGGACGTCTTCGTGTCCGACGCGTTCGAGGCTTTCACGAACCAAATGGGCCTCCTGCAGCCGGGAATGCCGAACGTCTACTATGACGGTATGCCGTTCGTCCGCTTCAAGTCCGTCACGTACCTGCCGGAAAAGGTGACCACGACGCTGGACTTCGGGGCCTACGGCATCGACCTCCACGCCGATGGCAAGGGGACGGTCTATTTCCCGTTCGCGACGCTTGCGGATATGTACACGGACCTCTTCTACCACCACGCGGGTTTCAACGGCGAGAAGGTGGTGGCGAACATCTCAGTCAACGAGGTGAGCCTCGCGGAGATCGACCCGGACTACTACAAGCCGCTCCTGGCGAAAATGGAACGCTCGAAGTCGATGGCGGAGTTCAACTACAAGGAGCTGTGCTTCGCGATGGACCATTTCTATGGTTTCCCGGGCCGGGTGAAGGATGAGCCTGTTCTCAAGGAAAAGGGCCTGGACAAGGCGTTGGAGGAGGATATCGAAACCGGCCAAACCATCAAGAAACTCCTGCTTTCCGACAAGCTGACGGATTATTTCGTGGGCATGATGGGCCTGACGGGCGTTTATATGGACGGTCACACGGCCCTGGAACTCACGGGGAATTCCCTCGGGGATAAACCCGAAGAGGAATATCCGGAACTGGTCAAGGAATTCCAGACGACGAGCCAGGCGAACCAGAATGTCATCCTGGCGATGATCATGAAGATTATGCCGATGATGACGATGGAGCAGGACGCCCAGGCGGTCCATCTCCTCCGTCCGAAAGCCTATGGCAAGGGCGAAACCTACGTCAAGAAGGGCGACACAGCGGTGTGCGTGTTCGACTCGTTCAACAATCGCGACGAAGCGGCCTGGAGCGCCTACTATGCCGGCACGGGCCCGATGCCCACGGTCGCCAACACGGAGAACGACGACATGGTCGTCTTCCTGGACGCCCTGAACCGGGCGGCGGACGACCCCGAGGTGAAGAACTTCATTGTGGACATCACCGCCAATGGGGGCGGCTCCCTGGACATCGTCCTGGCGATGACCTCCCTGATCATGGACCGGAGCTACATCGTCGTGGACAACTCCCTGACGGGCCAGCGCTCGTACATCGAATATGAGGTGGACCGCAACTTCAACCGGGCGTTCGACGCGGCCGACAAGTTCGTCCGGTACGACAAGAACTTCGCCGTCCTCACTTCCGGCACATCCTTCTCTTGCGGCAACCTGTTCCCGTCCATCCTGAAGGACAACCGGGTGCCGGTGATGGGCAAGACCTCCGGCGGCGGCGCCTGCGCCATCCAGGCGATGTGCACGGCCGACGGCTTCTGCTTCCAGATCTCCTCCTTCCGCGCCCGCCTCAACGACCTCGAGGGCCACAACATCGATCCCGGCATCACTCCGACTCTCCCGATCCCCGTCGAGGGTACCGTCAAAGAGACCGACCCGGACGGAAACGAAGTCGAAGTCAAAGACTTCACAAAGTACTTCGACATCGACTACCTGCGCTCCCTGCTGGAGAAAGAATAGTCATTCCGGGCTTGACCCGGAATCTCCGGCCCTTATCGCTTAAGCGCGGCCGCCAGGTCGTCTAACGTCCCGACCACGCCGTCAAATAGCTTGTACATCAATTCCGGTTCGATCATTTCCGGGATGTAAACGATGACGCGCTTGCCGGCGCCGGCGAGGTAGCCGGCTTCGGTGTGCGCGCTGCGGCCGGAGGGGAGGACGAGGACGCAGGTGTCCGCCCAGTCCAGGGCCTCGAGATCGGCCTGGAACTGGCGTTCGGCGAGGGGATGGTGGAGGCCTTCGGCGTATTGGTCGAAGGTCCAATGAGGGGCGTTCTCGTCGATATCGGTCCAGTGGAAGCCCTGGCCGCCGTGGGGCGGATTGCGGAAATCATAGACTTCGTGGCCTTCCTGGCGGAGGCGTTCGACGACCTGGGGAAAGAAAGGGTTCCTCCAGCTGGAGGCGACATAGATCTTGGCCATGGGGTTTCGCATTGATCGATGCGAAGATACGGCTTTTCTTCCGCTTGCCCAAATGGGCGCGAAACGGCACATTTTAAAAAAATGTGTATCTTTGCCCCTAACCAACCAAAACTAACCAATCAATCGGGAATGAGAAAAACTATTGCCGTATTACTCGGTCTGACCATCGTATTCGGGGCGTATGCCAAGAATGACAAGGATCAGAACGAATTCTCCATCACCTATGGGCAGGCGACGCTGCCGCAGTTCGCGTACGTGTTCGGCGGCGTGCTGGGGGCTGCTTTCACGCTCGGACATTTCTCCTTCGATAATTCGCATATGCTCGGCGCGGCCGGTTTGGAGTATGTCCATTATGTCAATGGCTGGCTGGGCTTCGGCGGAGCGGTCTCGTGCGATTACATGACCTCGGATGCCTATACGGTCGCCAGCGACGGGACCAAGACGCCCAACGGGAAATACAATTTCGGGTTCGCCAGCGTGATGCCGGTGGTGAAGTTCGCCTGGTTGAACCGGGCGCACGTGGGCCTGTATTCCAAGCTCGCCTTTGGGGCCGGGATGGCCTTCGATAACGGCAACGGCAGTAGCGACAGCAGCGGAGACAGCGAAAGCAAGGCCCTGGAAAACGTCACGTTCGCCGGGCAGGTCACCCCGGTCGGCATCGATTTCGGCGGTGAAACCTTCCGCGGTTTCGTGGAGGCCGGCATCGGGATGCAGGGAGTCGTCAACGCGGGCGTGCGTTGGCAGTTCTAGGATTTTTCACCCCTTTTTGTTGGATTGCAAAAAGATTTGCCTATCTTCGCAAGTGTTAACGGACCAACAAGTTATGCGGAACTTCGGTAGCACATAGCTTGCTTGGTCCTGATTAGCATGACACCCAACCAATTAACAACATATCTTTAAACCCTAAAACGATGAAATTGAGAAAAGTATCTCATCTGTTCAAGGACAACGGCGACGGAACCTGGACGCTCAAGGTCGACCTGAGCGCTAATCCGGCGCTCATCGAAGCCATGGACCAGCAGCACTTCCTGCTGACGGGCGACCGCTACACGCCGCTGGGCATCTATCCGGAGAACGCCTGGGAGAATGACGGAACGGTCGGAGGTGTTTCCTGGAACAGCATCTATCGCTTCGGCCTGGAAGGCCGTGATGGAAACAACGAGTGCCTGTGCGTGTTCCCGGAGACGATCTGGAACAAGATCAAGACCGAGACCTTCTACCTGGATGTGGAGGCGACGGATCCGTATTTCCGAATCACCACCGGCTGGTGGAGCACGAATTGGACGGGCGGCGACCTCGGCCCGTGGAACGACTGTGTCACGGACAACGGTGACGGTACCTTCACGCTGACCCTCAACCTGGTGGGCGACTCGATCGTCGATTTGCTGGACCAGCAGCACCTGCTCTTCACGGGCGACCGCTATACGCCGCTGAGGCTCCGCTTCCAGTGGTAGTCTGTCCGTACTGAACGAGAAGGCCGGTTCCTGTGAGAAGGACCGGCCTTCTTTGTTATCTCACAAACTGTTCCTACCTTTGTGCTGCGTATGGACAAGGCTTTCGAGGACATACTCTTCCAGCCGGAGCTGGGCCGGGAGGACATCAAGGTGCTCCTGGCGGCGCAAGGGGAGCGGAAGGATAGGCTTCTCCGGCGGGGGTTGGAGGTGAAGCTCGCGCATCTGGACAATTATGTCCATCTGCGTGGGCTGATCGAGTTCGGCAACGTGTGCGAGAAGAACTGCCTGTACTGCGGCCTGCGGACGGGGAATGACAAGGTCGACCGCTACTGCCTGAGTGACGAGGAGGTGCTTTCCTGCGCGCGCCTGGCGCACGAGCTGGGATACGGCTCGGTGGCCTTGCAAAGCGGGGAACGGACCGATGCCGGGTTCATCGACCGGATCGAGCGCTTGGTGCGCGAAATCAAGAAGATCGATGGGGGAAGCCTGGGAATCACGCTTTCGCTGGGCGAGCAAAGCGAGGAGACCTACCGGCGCTGGTTCGAGGCCGGCGCGCACCGATATCTTCTGCGCATCGAGTCATCGACAGAAGAGCTGTACTACAAGATCCATCCCCGGAACGACAAGCACAGTTTCCGCCGGCGGCTCGACTGCCTGGAGAGCCTGAAAAGCATCGGTTACCAGACCGGCACCGGTGTGATGGTGGGCCTTCCTTTCCAGACGCTGGACCAGCTGGCGGACGACCTGCTTTTTTTCAAGCGGATGGACGTGGCCATGGTCGGCCTGGGCCCCTACATCCCGCATCCGGATACGCCCTTGTATCGGCACAGGGACCTCATTCCTTCTGCGGTCGAGCGGATGGACATGACGCTCAAGATGATTGCGACGCTGCGGCTGATGATGCCGGAAATCAATATGGTGGCGGCCACTGCGAACCAGACCATCGACCCGCAGGGCCGGGAAAAGGCCATCGCCGCCGGCGCCAATGTCATTATGCCCAACCTCACGCCGGGGGAGTACCGTGAGAGTTATTTCATCTACCCGGACAAAGCCTGCGTCAAGGACCAGCCGGACCAATGCCAGACCTGCCTGGACATCCGCCTCGCCGCCATCGGCCATCGCATCCTCTACAACGCCTGGGGCGATTCTGTGGCGTTTACGAAGAAACGGGGCTAGGCCCTTTTATTTCTTGATGGCCCTCAGCAGGCTGTCCACCCGCAGGGCATAGTCGAGATGGGTGTCGATGGAGTCCTTGTCCGGGAAGGGCTTCATGAAAGTCGAATAGTCTGGTTCCTCTTCTTCCTCACCTGTATTCTCTCCACGAGCATCGGTGAACTCCAGGACTTCTTTCTCGCTGATGCCGATCAGCCGCATATTCTCGCGGTTCATCCGACGGAGATTGTCCGCGCAGTAGGTGAGCCAGGTCTTGTTGGAGTTGGGAGTCAGCAGTTGCTGCCGCAACTGCGTATCCCGGAGAAGCTTCTCCGTCAGCGAATTGCCGGGGTATGCCGGCGGATTGTCATAGATCCGGGCCTGATGGCCCCGGAATTCCATCGAGTCATTGTTTATCGTCTCCTCGATCCAGTTCATCATGGAGAAACAGGCCCCTACGTTGTCGACGAACTGGAAATTCCCCAGGTTCTTCCAGGTATTGATGTTGCTGCTGAAAATGGTCTCGGCCGTCTTGTCGTGGCGCAGGATGGGCGTTTGGAAAACCTCCCGGATGGCGTCGTCGAAAGGCTCGTCGCCCAGCAGGGCGATATCGTCGATGGGCATCCGGAGCAGCCAGACGGCGATGCTGTCCATCCGGTCCCAGGTTTCCGCCGCTTCTTCCAACTCCCGGGCGAAGGTCTCGATGTTGCTCATCACCATCAGGGCCGTGAGACGGCGTTCTTTCTTCTGGGTGTTCCGGTTAATCAGGACGGACGTGCCGAAGGTGAGGACGATGGATAGGGTGGTCGCCGCAAAGGCGATGAACAGGTCCTTGATCCAGGGCTTGGTTTGTTTCTCTTTGGACATGGCGTGCGGATTCTTGGGACAAAGGTAGTAAAGAAAGGTTGCAGTTTAACCGTTTTTGGGTTATTTTTGTAACAAATGACTGTGCTATGAGAAAGGAAATCGTCTTGTCCGTTGCCTTGGCAACCCTCCTGTTTTCATTCAGCGCGGGCGCGCAGATGCCGCAGCGAAGAATGACACCCAATGACACCCTCCGGAGCGTGCGGGTGCTTCCCGACGGAACGACCGTCTTCAGTATCTACGCCCCGAAGGCGCGGACC
>Ga0310786_10005263_pt1 | contig 17665 bp, 11 predicted proteins | sample AusTroGonzalo_MG_FD_203881 | JGI IMG/M metagenome (GOLD analysis project Ga0310786, IMG submission 203881) | Bovine rumen microbial communities from tropical cattle in Woodstock, Queensland, Australia - Gonzalo_03 (v2) (version 2) | ecosystem: Host-associated > Mammals > Digestive system >... | reverse complement strand
TATGTTGTGTTGAAAATGGAGAAAGTCTATGCACATCGGACATTTGGGTTGGAAGCCAACATAATTGGCTGCCCAACATATGATTTGAAAAAAGGAAAGTTCAAGGCTGCATATAAAGGACAGATGGAACTTTACCTGCGCTGGCTCGACAAATATGAGCGACAAGAAGGCGAAGAGGCTCCACTCGGACTCTTGCTTTGTTCTGAAGGTAGTGAAGAGCAGATAGAACTCCTGCAATTGGACAAAGCAGGTATCCAAGTTGCCCAATACTACACGGAATTGCCTCCCAAACATCTGCTTATTGAGCAGCTGCAAAAGCAGATAGCATTAGCAAAACAGAGAATAGATAATCAAACAGAAAAATAGCTATGGAATACTTCTTCTGGAAACCGGCGGATATCCACAAATTGCGCCGTTCATTGCTCTACCTATTGCCGGACATCATCGTGGGCTATATGACTAATTGACAAAAATGATACATTATGAAGACACCTGTGCTTTTTAAGGAATATATTTGGCTGGTGAATACCATTTATCAGGCGGGAAAGATCTCCTTTGCAGAAATCAATGAGAAGTGGCTGCGTACAGAGATGAGCGGCGGTGTGGAGATTGCACGTACTACATTTAACCGGCATAAGGATGCGATAGAGGACATCTTTGGTATCATCATTGATTGTGACAAGAAAGATGGGTTCAAATACTATATTGCCAACAAATCTGTGCTTCGCGAAGATACAATCCAGAACTGGATGCTCTCGTCTATGACCGTCCATACTGCCGTGCAAGAGGGTGTCAGTCTTCAGAAGCGGATACTGCTGGAAGAAATTCCATCGGGATATAAGTACCTGCAACCTATACTTGAAGCCATGAAATCCAACCATTGCATATCCTTTACCTACCAAAAATACAACGATGCAGAGATAAAGGGCTATCCTGTGGCTGAACCTTATTGCCTGAAGCTCTATAAACAAAGGTGGTATCTGCGGACAAAAATTGATCAGCAATTCCGGACATTCTCTCTCGACCGGATTAAATCTTTGGATATTTCAGCAGAGACCTTCCAACTCGATAAAGACTTCGATGCTGAGGCACATTTTTATGATTATTATGGCGTTTATCGTGACGAAAAGTTAAAGCCCCAAAGAATTATAATCAGAGTCTCATAGGATGAAAGACCATATCTTAGAGACCTTCCCCTCCACCATTCCCAGCAAGAAATAAATGTCACTGCTGAGTATTCCGATTTCTCCTATTTCCTCTCTCCCTCTGATGACTTCATTGGCGAGATCCTCCGTAAGAAAACCGTCTGTATGTTATTTCGCCTATGGAATTACGAGATAAAATCCTACAGATTGTCAAAGAAATGGAAAATAATTTCATTTAACAGAAAAAAGTTAGAGATAGCACCACGATTTAGAACAATTGGCGGTTCCGCCGCCACTCTTTCGCCCGCCTCCGCAGCCTCTGCTGCCGAAGCGGGCGAATTTCATTTACCATCCCATTTTCGCATTTTTGTTGGTTGGGCTGAAGAAACCAGAAAAAGATTTGGATATTACAGGAATAATTTGTACCTTTGCCGTCATCCAGCAAATAAAAAACAAGTGGAGAAAATGGATAGAAGAGATGACTTTTACAATTCTGAGCAAGAACAGGACGGGTTGATGGCATGTGAATCCATTCGCTCTTCGTGGGGCGGCGTGTGGACAGAAGAAAAACTGGACGCATTGGAGAAATATGTCAATGCTTATCTAACAATTATGAATGTCTATAAGGACAGATATGGATGGAAATTGATATATTTTGACGGCTTTGCTGGTAGCGGTTCCAGAAATGAGGACGGCACTCAACCTGTTTCTGAACTGATGCTCGACCTGTTCAAAGACGAATATATTGACGAAGAAGAATTGAATACTTACAAAGGGGCTGCCGAACGAGTTCTTGGAATTACACAAAGAGGATTCGACCAATATGTATTCGTGGATAAAAGCAAAAAATCAAGCCTGCAACTTGAAGAAAGGTTAGCACCGCTTGCAAAAGAAAAGAATCTTGTTTTCAAAACTTCAGATGCCAATGAGCAAGTTTCACATCTTGCCAAGGCGATGCAAACGAACAAGAGGCTTGCTTCTTTGGTGTTGTTAGACCCATTTGGTATGCAAGTGGATTGGGAATCTATAGAACAACTGAAAGGAACCCGGACTGATTTATGGATACTTATACCAACGGGTGTAATTGTCAATAGAATGCTCGATAGAAAGTGTGAATTGACACATATTGATAAGCTGACTTCATTCTTTGGTAAGGATGAGGCATTTCTGAAAGACTATTTCTACAGAAAGCGAACAGAAGACACTTTGTTTGGTGAAACCGAAATCGTAGAGAAAGTTAAGAAGCCCATTGAGAAGATTGCAAAACTGTACATAGAACAACTAAAGGATGTTTTCCTTTATGTTACGGAAAGACCTCTTGTGTTATACAACACCAGAAATACTCCTATCTTCCATTTTGCATGCGCTTCAAACAATGAAACGGCCATAAAGATAGCAAGTCATATAATATACAAGAAGCAAGGACAATGAGAACAACAAAAATAGAATGGACTGACAAGACGTGGAATCCCATAACGGGATGCACAAAGAAATCGGCAGGCTGTGTCCATTGCTATGCTGAGGTGATGGCCCGGAGGTTGAAAGCAATGGGGTTGGAGAAATATCGTAATGGCTTTGGATTGGCTCTCCACGAAGATGATTTGGAAGAGCCATTGCAATTTAAGAAGCCGCACAATATCTTCGTCTGTTCTATGAGCGACATTTTCCACGAAGAAGTGCCATTTGAGTTTGTTGACCGCATTATGAACACCATCCATCGAAGCCCTCAGCACCGTTATCAGATTCTGACCAAACGAGCAGAACGTATGGCAGAATATTTCAGTACAAGAATCATTCCAAAGAATGTGTGGTTGGGTGTCACGGTCGAATGTAGGGCTACTAAAGTACGTATTGATGCTCTTAGAAAGTTAAATGCCAGCATCAAATTCCTGTCGTGCGAACCGCTTATTGAAGATTTGGGCGAGATGAACCTTAGTGGCATTGACTGGATAATCGTAGGTGGTGAGAGCGGTCCCAAGGCTCGCCCCATGCGTTTGGAATGGGTTGTCAATATCAAACAACAAGTAGAACGTCATGGTGCAGCCTTCTTCTTTAAGCAGTGGGGAACCTGGGGCAGCGATGGCATCAAACGCAACAAGCACGCTAATGGCAAACTGCTTCTGGGTGAGGTGATACAGCAGATGCCAGAAAGGATTGCGGTATGAGTGTGCAGCAAAACACATAAAGAAACTCCCACGGCAGTCGCGGGAGTAGAACTTCGGCTTAGAAGCCTTGTTGTGAAAAGTCTTTCACTTGTATCTGGGTGCAAAGTTAGGAAATAATAATGAGAAAACCAAATATTTTATTAAGAAAATGAAAGAGAAAGTTGTTGGCATCGATTTAGGTACAGGTTCGCTGGGAATTCTTCTTAGGAATCTGGAACTCGGCGATAATATCATTGACCAATTGGAATGGTTCTCTGTGACAACCTTTAATGCTGGTACTGGCATGAGCCAGACTGGAGAGTATACGCTTGCATCAGATCGCAGGAGCCACATACAAAGCCGTCGTCTGAAAGAACATAGTAGGTGGAAGCGCTGGGCCACACTGGCTCTGCTGATAGAATATGATATGTGTCCGATGACTCCTGACTCATTGGAGAAATGGAGCGTCTATGATAAAAGTAAAAACCTGAAACGCGAATACCCTGTAGATGATTTGGATTTCAATCAATGGATTAAGTTGGATTTCAATGGTGATGGTATCCCTGACTATTCAAGTCCATTCCAATTAAGGCGGGAATTGGTTGAAAAGCAACTTGATTTCTCTCAGCCAGAGAATCGACACAAACTTGGAAGGGCTATTTATCACATTGCCCTACACAGAGGCTTTAAAAGTAGTAAGGGGGAAACATTGGCTGAACTGGAAGAAGGGAACAAAGATACCCTTATAAGTACAGACGAGATTGACAGTGCCATGAAAAAGTCGGAGGAAAAGAAATCTAAAGATTTGACAGAATACATGGAGTCCCATCATTTGAAAACTGTCGGCCAGGCATTTGCTTGTTTGGAAGATGAAGGTGTCAGAATACGTAATAGCCGCTATCAGGCAGTACGTTCCCAGAATGTTGATGAGATAAATGAATACTTCCAGTTCCAGCAAGGACTCTGTGGCTATCAGGATTTGCACAAAAGGTTAATTAGTACGAAGAAGGGGGTAGGTACACTCTTCTACAAACTTCCTCTTCGTCCTCAGAAAGGACACATTGGAAAGTGTACATTTGAAAAGAACAAAAGACGCTGTCCCATTTCACATCCTGAATATGAGAAATATCGTGCATGGGCTTTTATCAACAACATCCGTTATAAGGAGTCGTCAGAAGATGCGTGGAAAGAATTATCATTGGATATTAAATACCAACTTTATCAGGAAGTATTTGTGTCCAAGGTAAGAAAGGACTTTCTCTTTGAGGTCATTCGCAAATTTTTGGAAAAGCAGCTTGGCTTAACGCTTGTAAATACAGAGAATTCCAAAACCATTAATTATAAGGATAATACGTTGGTTGCAGGTTGCCCGGTGACAGCTCGCCTGCAAAACATTGCGGACTATTTCGGTACTGACTTAGAACATTTCGTGCAGAAAGGAACCAAAACGCGCGAAACTCATACCAATAGACCAGAAAGGGAAAAACATACCGTTGTATATCGTGCAATGGATTTATGGAACTTCTGCTTTGATACTGACGAAAAAGAAGATGTGACGGTGTTCGCCCACAACTCTTTAGGTTGGGATGAACAGGCTACGGATAAATTGTGCAAGTTGTGGAATGCTATGGATCAAGGCTATGCCACACTCAGCCTGAAAGCAATTAGAAATATAAACCGTATGCTTGTTTATGGTCTCAAGGCTTCAGATGCAGTGTTCCTTGCTAAAGTGCCAGACATCACAGGCATGACTGAAGATGGTATCACGGAATTAATTGAAACTTACATCGACCGAATCAAAGGGCAGGTTGATAAAGAGGTACGGACGTGTAGAATAGCTAATATAATGATAGCAAATTACAAATCGCTGCCTGTTGGAGATCGCTTTGCTGATCACGACTACAACTACCAATTGAGAGATGATGACAAACAAGCTGTTGTAAAATGCATCGTGGATAATGACAGGGATTTTTCTCTGCTTGATGCAGTTGAACAACAGGAGGTGATTGACCGCGTGACGAAACTTTATCAGTCGTTCTTTGCTGATATTCATAGAGACTTTGTGAAAGCACCTCGAATAGTGGACTCCCTAAAAGAAGAACTAAGCAAGAGATACCCAGGTATAGAAGATAATAAATGGGAAAAAATGTACCATCCTTCTTTGCTTTCAGACTTCCCACGCGACAAGAATAATACGAACCATCTTGGCAGTCCCAACATTGGAGCCATCCGTAACCCCACCGTTCTTCGTACCTTGAATGTTCTCAGAAGTGTTATCAATAAAATGATTGATGAAGGACTGATTGACCCACAGGAAACGCGGCTTGTGGTAGAGACAACAAGAGTTAACAATGACATCAACAAGCGATGGGCTATACATAAATATAATGAGGAAAGACGTGATGAGAACAAAGTTATCGAAAAAATCCTTCAAGAGTATTATCCTGACAAGGTTATCAATGATACCGATATTGATGTTGCCCGTTACGTGCTTGAACAATCAGAAGCAGATTTGTATTCTGACGATTCCAGATACCAACATCAGATTAAGAAATACAAACTATGGTTGGAACAAGGTTGCCAATGTCTCTATACGGGCAAAATCATTAATCTGTCTAACTTGCTGGATGGTGATATGTTTGATGCTGAACATACAGTTCCAAGAAGCCTATCCTTCGATAGTTCAGACAAGAATCTGACTTTGTGCGATTCTTATTATAATCGCCATATTAAGAAAAACATGATTCCGTCGCAGTTGCCAAACTATGAACATGATGTTGTGATTGATGGACATACATATACGGCTATCAAGCCGAGACTTGAAAAGTGGGAAGAGAAGTTAGAACGTCTGAGTAAAAACGTCATCTTCTGGAAAAACAAGGCACGCAGAGCTCAAACAGAAAGTTATAAGAATACTTGTACTCGACAGAAACTGCTATGGCAAATGGAGTACGACTACTGGCGTAGCAAGCTCGACAAGTTTAAGATGAAACCCAGTGATCTGACTGATGGTTTCAGAAACAGCCAGCTGGTTGATACAGGCATCATCACAAAGTATGCCCTGTTGTATCTAAAGACGTTGTTTAGGAGTGTGGATGTGCAGAATGGCCAATCCACATCAGCATTCCGCAAGATATTTGGCATTCCAGAGAAAGACCGCTCTACGCATTATCATCATGCCGTAGATGCAGCTATTCTGACATTGATTCCTGCATCGGCTCAAAGGAGCAGGATGCTGAAACTGTTCTATGAAATTGACGAAATGAAACGTGGAGGCCATGAGTATTCGGGCCTGCAATATCAATTAAACAAAGAAATAGAAAATTGTGGTATTGGTAAAGGGACTGCTGAAATTGACCAATATATAGAGAGGAATGTTTTTGCAGACTACTACAAGCAAGATCGAACATTGCAGAATGCCAATGGAATCAGAGGAAAACTCCATGCAGAAACCTTCTTGGGTGCTATTACTCAATGGAATAGTGAAGATAAGAAATATGTGAAAAGAGTGGAGTTAAAGTTTAAAAAGTCCTCACTCGATTCTGGGTTCAAGAGTTGGGAAGAGGTAGAGGGAGCCATTGTGAACAAACAACTGGTGAAGATGATGAAATCGCAGTTCCCTGAGGGTACAACTTTTCAGAATGCTTGTGAACAGGGCATTTATATGTTGAATAAGAAAGGCGAGAGGGCAAATAGAATTCGTCATATCCGTATTGAGGTAAAGGAGAAACATCCTTTGGCCATCAAAAGGCATACTTATTTGTCTGCCAAAGACTATAAGCAGTATTACTATGCTGGTATGGGTGACCTTTATGTGATGTGCGAATATCAGAATCAGCAAGAAAAAACATATCAGATTTATAGTCTCTTCTCCATTGCCGAAAACAGAAAATACGGTGTTGAGGATATACCGTCAACGATTATCGGAAAGAAGGGAAATCGCCTAACGCTCAACCGAGTGATTAAACCAGGCGATATGGTCTTGCTTTACAAAGACTCGCCAGAAGAATTGTATGATTTGGATACGACGGCATTATCAAAGCGTCTATATAGGGTTCCCAATGGTGCATTTGAAAGCGACGGACGTATCAGTCTATGCCATCATCTATGTGCAAATCCGGCAAAAGGACAGGCAATCAAGGATTACGAAAATCTTCCTTCTAATATCCGCTGTGGAGCCTCGACAATCAAGTTTTTACAAAAAGATGTGGATTTCACTTTTGAGAAAGGTAAGATAATATTTGCACGCTTATGATTAAGAAAACACTTTACTTTGGAAACCCTGCATATCTAAGCACTACAGACTCACAGATGCTTATCAGATTGCCTGAGGTGGAACGTTCTACGTCCGTCAATATTGAGTTCAAAAAACAAGCAGAACGAACAATACCGATAGAAGATATTGGAATTGTGGTGATTGACAACAAACAGATTACAGTCACCCATGGACTTTTGGAAATGCTTTTAGAAAATAATTGCGCTGTAATTACATGTGACAGCAGACATATGCCAGTGGGAATGATGTTGCCGCTTGAAGGTAACACTATCCAAAGCGAGCGATTTAAGAGCCAAATAGAGGCATCGATACCTTTACGAAAGCAACTATGGCAACAAACAGTACAACAGAAAATAACCAATCAAGCAGAAGCTCTTTCCAGAAATTCTGGATACGAGAATAAATGTCTGCAAAAATGGAGTTGCGATGTAAGGAGTGGAGATCCTGATAATCTTGAAGCTCGTGCTGCTGCGTATTACTGGAAGCACTTTTTTCCGATAGTGAATAATTTTGTCAGAGATCGAGACGGAGATAGTCCCAATAATCTATTGAATTATGGATATGCATTGCTGAGGGCTGTGGTAGCTCGGGGATTAGTAGGTAGCGGTTTATTACCGACACTCGGTATTCACCATCACAACAGATATAATGCCTATTGTTTGGCAGATGACATTATGGAGCCATACAGGCCTTTCGTTGATGACCTCGTTTATCGAATCATTGAGGAACACGGAATTGCAGTCGAGTTAACCAAGGAAATAAAAGCAAAGTTATTATCCATACCCATTCTTGATGTCATGATAGGTGGGAAGCGAAGCCCTCTGATGATTGCTGTTGGCCAAACTACTGCATCCTTGGCAAAATGCTTTAACGGTGAAATGAGAAAAATCTGTTACCCTTCTTTTATATGAACAGATTTTGTGAATATAGGATTATGTGGGTGTTAGTGTTCTTTGATTTGCCAACAGTAACAAAGAAAGACAAGAAAAACTACGCCACTTTCAGAAAGAACCTGCAACGTGACGGTTTCACGATGTTCCAGCTATCTATATATGTTAGGCATTGTGCTAGTTATGATAATGCGACAGTTCATATCAAACGTGTCAAGTCTTTCCTTCCACAATATGGTAATGTCTGTATAATGTGTATAACGGATAAGCAATTTGGCAATATTGAAGTTTTCAATGGGAAAATGCCTAAAGAAAAATGTGTTGAAGGACAACAACTTGAATTGTTTTAAAAAGGCCAATTCCGTATAAACTACGGAACTGGCCAATGGCATAGCATCATTTTTGTCAATCCTAAGATTGCCATTAATCAGCTGGTTGTTAGCACTATACACCAAGTCAGATGTTTATGCCAATCATTAGATACAAGTCTGAAAGCAATTCACAACTAAATGGTTGCGGCCACGTATGCTAAAGTTGATGTTTATGCCAATCATTAGATACAAGTCTGAAAGCAATTCACAACAGGCGAAATACAACGTTTCCAAGGTTTCGGGATGTTTATGCCAATCATTAGATACAAGTCTGAAAGCAATTCACAACTGCTCGTCGAGGATGGCGCAGATGTCCTCGGATGTTTATGCCAATCATTAGATACAAGTCTGAAAGCAATTCACAACTCTAGTAAGTCTGACGCTATCGATTCGTATGATGTTTATGCCAATCATTAGATACAAGTCTGAAAGCAATTCACAACAGGCACGAGGGAGCCAGCCCGTGAAAGAAAGATGTTTATGCCAATCATTAGATACAAGTCTGAAAGCAATTCACAACTCTGCGAGGTGGTCGCCCATGGGCGCCCAGATGTTTATGCCAATCATTAGATACAAGTCTGAAAGCAATTCACAACATTCGGCTGTCGTGTGCTGTGCTCCTGTCTGATGTTTATGCCAATCATTAGATACAAGTCTGAAAGCAATTCACAACTGTGCGCCCGCTGCATCTCCACGCGGTCGGGATGTTTATGCCAATCATTAGATACAAGTCTGAAAGCAATTCACAACCCAGACGGGCACGCGCGCAACGGCGGTGAGATGTTTATGCCAATCATTAGATACAAGTCTGAAAGCAATTCACAACACTGTTCCGCCTAATTTGCTACGCCATGGAGATGTTTATGCCAATCATTAGATACAAGTCTGAAAGCAATTCACAACTACAACCGACATTGAATTTGACATACTCGGATGTTTATGCCAATCATTAGATACAAGTCTGAAAGCAATTCACAACGCGGGGGGCTCGGGGGGCTCGCCCGAGCAAGATGTTTATGCCAATCATTAGATACAAGTCTGAAAGCAATTCACAACACTTCCAGGTGGACTGCACGGAATATAAGGATGTTTATGCCAATCATTAGATACAAGTCTGAAAGCAATTCACAACAGCCTTGGTGTAGGCCAGCTCGGTCTCGGTGATGTTTATGCCAATCATTAGATACAAGTCTGAAAGCAATTCACAACACGACAACGGTGGCGGTCGCCGTAAGATTGATGTTTATGCCAATCATTAGATACAAGTCTGAAAGCAATTCACAATGGGCGGGACAAGACGGGCAAAAACCGCCTCGATGTTTATGCCAATCATTAGATACAAGTCTGAAAGCAATTCCCATCCCCCATCATTCTGTGAGTGAACAAGTAATTATCAATGATTTCAAAGAACGATGCATCCGATTTCATGGAATGCTTCCGCAAAGGTAAACAAAAAAAATGAATTTGCAAATAATTTTCGTTGTATTTTTAATGGACTGACTACATTGGTGAATATGCAAGACAGGAAGATTCTCTAAGACACTGGAGGCTATGCTTTGTGTTTACGAAGAATCGCTGGAACAATTTTTTCCGCGCAAATAGTTTGGATTTCTCAGTAATTCTTCCTACCTTTGCCGAGAAAAAGACATAACGATAATAACGATAGAAACAATAACCTGAGAAGAACGTTATAAGGATTATGGCAAAGAAGCATGAGATAAGAAACAGTACGGCGGAGTTCCTGATTTTCCAAGCGGAGAATAAGGAACAGGGCATAGAGGTGATGTATGCCGATGAGACTATTTGGTGTACACAAGATGCTATAGCTGCACTTTTCGACAAGGGGCGCTCCACTATAGCAGAACATCTACAAAATGCCTTCAATACTGGTGAACTGCTAAAGGATTCAGTTTGTCGGAAATTCCGACGAACTGCTGCTGACGGCAAGGAGTATAACACCCAATACTATAATCTTGATGCGATAATAAGTGTTGGTTATCGGGCAAACAGCCTCCGAGCCACTCAGTTCCGGCAGTGGGCTACGAATGTGCTGCGACAATATGCCATACGGGGCTATGTGCTCGATAAGAAGCGTATGGAGAATGGGACGTTCCTTGGGGAAGACTACTTCGAGCATCTGTTGGCGGAGATTCGGGAGATACGGCTGTCGGAACGGCGGTTCTACCAGAAGCTGACGGACATCTATGCCACGAGTATGGACTACAACAAGGATGCCCCGACTACACGGCTGTTCTTTAAGCGGATTCAGAACAAGATGCACTATGCCGTGCATGGCCGCACAGCGGCAGAGTTGATTGTGGAACGGGCAGATGCAGACAAAGAGCACATGGGACTGACCACGTGGGAGAATGCCCCTGACGGGAAGATTGTCAAGACCGATGTCGTGATTGCCAAGAACTACCTGAAGCAGATGGAACTGGAGGATATGGGACGCATCGTGACGGCTGTGCTGGAGTTTGCTGAGAGTCGCGCCAAACGACACATCCCGATGACGATGGAGGACTGGGCCAAGCGCATCGATGCCTATCTGAGTAGTGATGAGCGCCCCCTGCTTGACGATGCCGGCAGCGTGAGCCACGAGGAGGCGGTTCTCCACGCTGAGACGGAGTTCGAGCGGTACCGCATTGTGCAAGACCGTCTGTTCCAAAGCGACTTCGACAAATACTTAGGAGCATTGCCATTTGAAGAGGAACCTGACATAAAGGTGTGATTTTTCAGTAATCTGTCACTTTTTGTGCTAAATCACTGATAATTAGCAAGTAACATGCAGTGTAAGATTTTTTTAATCTTACACTAATGTCACTGTGATATTATCTTGCAAAAATGAGTGCGTGCGGCAGCAAAGATGCGGCCTTTGGGGTTGAAGGGATATGACGTTGAAAAGTAAAACAAGTTGTTTTACTATTGTATAGATGCCTTTTACGACTGTAAAAGAGGCCTTCTTAGGAAGTAAAACAAGTTGTTTTACATTGTGATATAGCAGTGTAAGATTGCAAATAACCTACACTGCATGTAATCGCCTGATAATAAAATAGATAGAAGCAAAAGTGTAAGATTACGAAAAAACACAAAAATTCACAGAGGTCAAAGCGGAAGATTTAGCGCTTCCTTCAATTGGCGGGTGGCACGGTCTATCATGTCAGAGGTGCCACTGCCGTCGTTGACGTATTTCACCACCATTTGGGCATAGCCGATGGCGCGGTCCAGCTTTGGATCCTCGGGCAGTTTGCGGGCTTTTTCTAACAGCTCTGTCAATTCACCCAAGTCCTCTGGTTCTGGCAGGTTACCGGGACGCATGGAGTTGATGATGACGTTCATGGCGGAGGCGGCCTTGTCGATTTCCTCTTGGGTGTTCTCGCGTCCCGTTGGTAGCAAGCGTCCTTCAGCTGAGCGAGGTGTTGGGTGTTGGGTGTTAGGGGTGTCTAAGAGCTGCTGACATTTCTTCATCTGCTCCACCATGCGGGCATAGCCGTGCTTGGCCCACGGAGCATATTCTGGCACTTTCACCGTCAGCGCTTCCCACGCCTCTTGGTCTTTCTGACGCTGTTTGGCTATTAACAATAGCTCGCGTAGGTCGGACTTGTCGATTTCCGAAGATTGAACATTGAACATTGAAGATTGAACATTCAGAGGTGTCCCCTGGTCAATGCGCAGGTAATGAGTGATGTTGCGGTCGGCGTAATAGTCGGGAACGAATGTGTGGCCTTGGAATTGCAGTGTATAAAGCTGGGCTTCGGCTCCCGTTCCGGGTTTGGCACCGCAGAGGGTGACGTTGCTCAGGTCGGGGGCCATCTTGACTGTCGCCTCGTCCCAACTATTGATGCCAGTAGTGGCCATGACCAGCGGACCGTACATCAGCGTACCCGTCCACATAGGCGTGTACTCCGTCTTGTCGCCGGGTTGTGACGAAGGGGCGGTGTTCATCTTGTCGGGGCCGAAGTCCAAGTGTTTTGTGAAGGGCATCGTCACCTCTATAACATCTTTCGCCTTCCAACGGCGGGCGGGAATCTCCACGTAGCTGCTGGGCTGGTAGGTCTTGGCAATGCTCCGTCCGTTCAACTTCACGTCGAAACCCTCGGTGGCCCAGTAAGGCACGCGGAGCTTCACGCTCAGTGCGCCACTTCGGTTCCCCCGGAGTGGAACAACGCTAATGACGCTCTTCTCGGCAGGCCATTGGCAATTCTGGCGGATGGTGACGCCTTGAGCATCCCATGTGGCGGTGCTTGGCATGTAGAGGGCAACCCAGAGGGTAGGGGAAGTTTGAAGTTTGAGGTTTGAAGTTTGAAGTTTGAAGTTTGAAGTTTGATGTTTGAAGTTTGATGTTTGAAGGTTGAAGGTTGAAGTATGAAGGCTGAGGTTTGAAGTTTGAAGTTTGGGGGGCGTCACGAAGTATGTGGCTTCCTGGTACTTCACGTGGTTCTCGGCTCCTGTGCCGCCACAGCAACTGGACTGCGGTGTCTCGTTGCCCCACGGCTTCGAGGCGTTCAGTCCTACGGCATATTGGTAAACCACCTGATACTGATGGGGATTCAGCGAGCCGACGAGTTGGTTGTAGAGCACGCGCTCATAGTAGTCCATATAGGCAGCATCGTCGGGGTTAAAGCAGTTCAGGTCTTTTGTCAGCTTAGCCAGGTTGTAGGCGCAGCATGTCTCGTTGATGGTTGGCTCTGGGCGCATTTCACGGCCCCACGACGAGGCGTTGGTAGCCATCGACGTGACTTGTGAGTAGGGCTGGCGGAACATCTCGCCGTTACCCACGCCCCCCATGGCGTAACGGTAGCGGCCCTGTATCATGTTCCAGAAGTTCTGTGCCAGATGATAGTAGTAGGCGTCGCCCGTCTCGCGGAAGATTCGCAGGGCACCAGTCACCATTGGAATGTGCTGGTTGGCGTGGCGGGTACGTATAGCGTCTACATTCTTGGCCAATGGGTCGAAGAAAGCGGGACTGTCAAAGCAGCGCGCGGCTTCCAGCAGGTGGGCTTTTTCTTCGTCGGTGCCCGTTATTCCGGCTAAGCGTGCCAGCACCTCAGCCATACCGCCCACTTCGCCGGCAATGTACATGTTCCACATCTCATAGCGGTTACCGGGCTTGGCGCGGCGTTCGTCCTGACGGCCATCGCTCTTCACGAACGTGCGGTAGTGCATGCGGTTCCACACCCACAGTCCCATGTCCTTGGCTATGAGAAGTGCTTTCTGGGCTACTTCGGGTACGTCGATGTAGGTGGCAATGTCGATGAGGCCGGCCAGTTGTTTGTGGACGGAATAGTAGGGTGCCCACACGCCGCTCTCATTGTTATACGGGCTATACTTCTCTATCAGTACGCAGTGTTGTGCCGGAATGGCATTCAGGTAGCCGTAGCCGTACTGTCGGTACTGCTGTTTGTAGCGGTCGAAGTCGGCCCATGTGCCCTTCATCTGTAGCAGTTCGTCCTCAGGGGCGAAGTCGCGGGCTTCCCAATATCGGCCCAGTTGTTCATTCCAGACGAAGGTGAGTTCCTGACAGCGGCGCAGTTCGTCGACCATCAGTGTGATGTTCTTTCGGAGCAGGTCTTTCTTCGTTGCGTCCTGACAGCTGGCGAACGCCATAGCCATAGCCGACATGTAGTGGCCAGAGCCGTGGCCTTTCAGCTTCGTTGTCGGCGAGTCCCAGCCGTCGGCCTCAGGATAGCCGTCGGTGGGCAGTCCGTAAGTGTCGCGGTAGTTGTAAAGCTGCTGCCTCACGTCTAACGTCAGCAGGTGGTCGATGTCCATATCGCGGTTCCACGTCAGGCGGTTGTCACCGACAATGGACACCTTGTCTAACGGCAGTGTCTCTGCCACAGGCATCATAGCAGGTATTGGCTCTGGGCGCTCCGTGCCGTCCGTCACCTTGACTTCTGCCATGATGGGGTAGCCGTTGGCGGTGGTGTTGTCGCCAATCACAAAGCCTTTCACTTTGTACTCCGTTCCCACGGGATTCATGGTGGCGTCGGCTTCAGCCTGTTCGCGAACCAGCGAACTGTTTTGCCACTTGACTTGGCGCCATTCGCCGTAGCCGTCGCTGTACTCCACCCAGAGGCGGTAGGGCAGTCGCGGGGCATTACCTACAGGCGTCTCCACCCGCACCGTCTCCACCTTTACGATGTTGCGGTCGGCAGGGGCACCCGTGGCTGTCAAGCTGAGCCACAGACAGACTGCTATTGCTATGATGTTGTTCTTCATAAAGGGCTTCAGCCAATGCCGTCGCTGGTATAGCCCTGGGGCAGGGGACGGCAGTTGTACTGCGAGGCCATGATTTCACCGTATGCGCCGGCAGTGCGAATGGCCAGCAGGTCGCCACGGTGGCAGCAGTTCAGGTCAATCTGCTTGGCGAAGACATCGGTTGACTCACAGATGGGTCCAACGACATCGTAGGCCTGCATAGGTTCGTCGCTGCTGATATTCTCAATCTTGTGGTACGCCTGATAGAGGGCGGGACGGATGAGGTCTGTGAAGCCGGCATCGACGATGGCGAATTTCTTCACGGCACCCTCTTTAATATATAAGGTACGCGTAATGAGGCTTCCGCACTGTGCCACGACTGCACGACCCAGTTCAAAGTGCAGCGTCTGGCCCGGGCGCAGCTTCAGGTGACGGGCGTATGTGTCGAAATAGGCCTTGAAGTCAGGAATAGGCACGCGGTTGGGGTGTTCATAGTCTACGCCGAGACCGCCGCCGACGTTGATGTGCTCCAGTCTGATGCGTTGGCGCTCCAGCTCGTCCTGCAGTCCGTTGACGCGGTTGCAGAGGGCCTGGAAATCGCCCATGTCGAGAATCTGGCTTCCGATGTGGAAGTGCAGTCCCACGACCTGAATGTTCTTCAGCTGCCGGGCATGTTCGATGACGGGCACCATGTCGCGCATGGCGATGCCAAACTTGTTCTCGGCCAAGCCAGTAGTGATATTGGCATGGGTATGGGCTCCGACGTTGGGATTCAGGCGGAAGGCCACGCGGGCCACCTTGCCTTTTGCTGCCGCCAGTTCGTTGATGACCTCCAATTCAGGGATGCTCTCGACGTTGAAGCAAAAGATGTCACGGTCCAGCCCGAGGTTGATCTCCCAGTCGCTCTTGCCCACGCCGGCGAAGACCATCTTCGAACCCGGGAATCCGGCTTGCAAGCAGACTTCTATCTCGCCGCCGCTGACACAGTCGGCTCCTAACCCTGCTTCGCGGATGATGCCTAACAGCTTAGGGTTGGCGTTAGCCTTGATGGCGTAGTGTACGTGCCAGCCATCACGTTTCGATACTTCGGCGTTAATGGCACGCAGCGTCTGGCGGAGCAGTTCTGTGTCGTAATAGTAGAAGGGCGTCCTGAGCGTCTGGAACCTGTCTACGGGGAATTTGCCTTTCATGTCTGTGTTGTGCTGAGAGTGTTAGTCGTTGAACAAATTGTTGCTCAGGCTCTGCAGGGCGCGGCGCTTGTCCTCTTCCTTGATAAGGAACGAGATGTTATAGTTCGAGCCACCATAGCTGATCATGCGCACCGGGATGTTCTTCAGCGCATCCATGACGCGGGTCTCGAAGCCGATGTTCGACCAGTCGAGGTCGCCGACGACGCAGATGATGCACATGCCGGTGTCGACGGTGACGGTGCCGTACTTCTTCAGCTCGTCAACAATCTCGCCAAGGTGTGAGGAGTTGTCGATACTCATGCTGACGCCGACCTCCGACGTACACACCATGTCGATAGGCGTCTGGTACGATTCGAAAATTTCAAAGACTTTGCGCAGGAAGCCCGTAGCCAGCAACATGCGGCTTGACTTAATCTTGATGGCGATAATGTTGTCCTTGGCGGCAACGGCCTTGATTTTACCGTATTCTGTCTGGTTCGAGATGGTGGTTCCCTCGGCATCGGGAGCCATCGTATTCAGCAGACGGACGGGAATACCGGCGTATTTGGCGGGCTGCACACACGTCGGGTGCAGGATCTTGGCACCGAAATAAGCCAGCTCGGCAGCTTCTTCAAACTGCAGCTGGTGGACGGGCTGTGTCTTATCGACAACACGCGGGTCGTTGTTGTGCATACCATCGATGTCGGTCCAAATCTGAATCTCCTCGGCATTCAGGGCTGCTCCGACCAGTGAAGCGGTATAGTCAGAACCACCGCGCTGCAGGTTGTCGACTTCGCCGTAGGCATTGCGGCAGATGAACCCCTGGGTAATATACACCTGATAACCCTCGTTCTCGGCCATGATAGCCGTCAGTTTCTCCTTGATATAGACAGGATCTGGCTCGGCGTTCTTGTCGGTACGCATGAAGTCGAGGGCGTTCAGCAGCATGGCCTTGATGCCCTGTTCTTTCATGTAGTTCACCACCATGTTCGTGGAGAGCATCTCGCCCTGAGCCACGATGGCCTTCTCTTCAAAAGAAGTGAAAATTTCCTTCGTGAACGAGCGCAGGTAATTGAACTCATCCTTCAGGAAGTCGCGGGTCATTGCCTTCGTCTCGTCCTTCGTGTAGAGCTCTTCAATGTGTTTCATGTACTTGCCCTCCAGACGATTGATGACCTCATTGGCGCCGTCAGCATTCTTCTTGTAGAGGTAGTCCGAGATTTCAACCAACGAATTAGTGGTTCCCGACATTGCCGAGAGTACGACGAACACCGGCTCGCCGCTCTTGGTGACGAGGCTGGTGACTTCCTTCATTCTTTGTGGCGTACCTACGGAGGTGCCGCCGAATTTCATTACTTTCATAGTCTTATCGTATTTTTAATTTCTCATTCTCTCAATTTGACTTTGTCTAAATCGCTCACGCTCTGCGTAGCTCAAACAAATTTGGCTCTGCTCTTTCGCTTACTCGC